>Ga0123354_10005001_pt1 | contig 19071 bp, 7 predicted proteins | sample TergutLab28metaG_2_FD_97872 | JGI IMG/M metagenome (GOLD analysis project Ga0123354, IMG submission 97872) | Labiotermes labralis P4 segment gut microbial communities from Petit-Saut dam, French Guiana - Lab288 P4 | ecosystem: Host-associated > Arthropoda: Insects > Digestive system > Gut ...
GTCCATATACCCACATCCCACCTTCTGGAGATCCATCCTAATATTATCCACCCATCTACGCCTAGGCCTCCCCAGTGGTCTCTTTCCCTCCGGCTTCCCCACCAAGACCCTATACACCCCCCTCTCCTTACCCATACGTGCCACATGCCCAGCCCATCTCATTCTTCTCGATTTTATCACCCGCACAATATTGGGTGAGCGTCGTGAAATAAACTAGGAAAAATAAGAACAGCGAAAACAAATATTTGCCAAGTTAGGTTATTAGCCACTTATGTCAATCGAAGGCATATAAAGAGAACGGAATCTCATTCGCTCAGGTGCCCCACTCCACTCAACACACATACATTGCGACATTTAGGTAAAATTTTACATTTTGTTGACCGTGCATCCTAAAGAATGATAGTCTTTTTTTAACAACTTGATGCACAAATTCTTTATTTGAATACGTTTATTATATTCCTCTACATGTTTCGAGCACTATTATGCTCATCTTCAGGAGGACAAATTGTATTAGTACAGCATTTGGTATCGTCACTCCGGAGACAAGTGAGTGGTCTAAATTACTAAAATATATAGTTTGTTGTATTATATAAACATTAGAAGATGGTAAAATTCATATAAAATCCATATAAAATCCTGCAGATATAATTAAAAAGTGTAAGTTTTGATTCGCGATGTCGGACTATGTAGTCCGTACATCGCGAATCACTGTGACACTTCACCCTTTCCATGGTTGATCTTCTCAGAGGCTGTAAATAGCGTTGGTTGAACTAAAGTCGGAAAGGAAATCTTGCACCTTAGAGTATACATAATCTGCACGTGTTTTGCCACGGCAAAATCAAAGTAACAACGACACGCCCGCATCTTCTATTGCTAGCGAAATCGGTCGGTATGTACCTATTTACTCGAATGCCAGACGAACTTTTTCCTTAAATGTGGTGCTTAAATATGTGAGGTCGTCTTAAATTCGCTCATGGAGCGCCGAATCGGACTGTGCCAAACCACATCGCTTTGAGCCGGACCCTGCGTAGTCATACCAAGGTCTGCATCGCAAAATCATGAGGTACGCGCTATAGTGAGATATTACGCAGAGTAGAGTGGTAATTCCGCACCGACATTACGGGACAAACTATCAGTATCAGTTGTGGAATGTCAGTGATGAGGATGGGAATGTTAAGAGTGAGCGTTAGGAAGATGAAGGCACTGACTGAGAAGATGGAGACAGTGACACTGATTGGTAAAAGCAGATAGAATCTGATATGCTTCGTGTGTTATGTGTATGAAATTAAAAGTAAAATATTTTTTCTTAGCTAAGGTTTTATTACTAGATGTCATCTTAAATTTGGATAAATATATTTTCCCTTGGCAGATGTGTTGTTCGGGGAATCGTCTTGCATGCGGGTAAATACGGTACTTACAATGACGAGTACCCGATCCGTCCCACTGGAGATATATCACTGCAGGCTTTCAGTTTCTTTTATATATATCACAGTAATTACTAATACGTATCAACTGATTTAGGGCGTTATTATCTGCGTGAAACGTGAAATTAATTTATCGGACGAGTAACATCGCAGCAGATGCCATAAAATGACTTCCATTGACTCGACCTTAAGTGAGCTGTCTACCGTTACCTACGTTTATGTACTAATTTTTGTATGTAAATATTAAAGGCAAATTTGTTTTAATTAAGAATGCAGACATATCCCTAAATTCTTACAACTGCCAAATAATAATCTCTTTCGTCCAAAATTTGTTTTAATAACTCAAAATATTAGAGGCTGGTAAACACATTCACCAAACGGGGACTCGACACCTGGGCTTAACTGATCCGGTACAGGGTTATAAATGCAGATATCAAACATCGAAAAGAGACCGATATGTATGGGGCACCTCTCGCCACGTGGTAATTTCCGTTCTCAAGCAGTCAAATGTACTCCTTTCAAGTTAAGCCCAGGCGCAATGTTCCAACGCATCAGGCATGCACTGGCCGTGAAGTCTGAAACCTGTTTTAGTTAGGCTAAAAATACTTTAATTGTGTCTGTATATTCTTAGTACTTGCCCACTGACACAATCATACACGCGAGCAAACATAAGCATTCCCTCTTCAAGGTTGTGCTGTTAACAATTTGAATTGGTGCACCGAAAGTTTGGTAATGTAATGTAATGTAGACACTTTGAGAACAAAAACTTTCCTATTTTCGCGCTCACTTGTTCGTGTGCTGGACTCCTTCCATTTTTGCAGGAATCGACAAGTTCTTATGTCGGAAGCATGAGGAAAGAGAACACGGAATATTTCTGTCACCTTGCCTTATCCCCTCTTTTCTCCTGAACATTCTTCTTCAAACAGTCAACAACGCCTCATGACACACCTCAGTGTTTTGAAGTAGCCTGAAGACAGAGCTATATACGTTATATCTGACTAAGTATTTGTAATCTGAAATAGGAAATACAACAGCAAAGTAATTGGTGTGAACACATTTTAAAATGAACACACTTTAAAATGAAAGATAAATTCTCACAGATATTATTAAATTCCAAACCGAAAAGACACAGAAGTACAGGAAGGAACAAGACAAAACTGAGAGGAGAATTCAAATGAAGACAGATCAGGCCACAGAATCTCACCATTGAAGCTGAATAAAAGAGTGATGAAATTACAACTGTCAGTTGTCTTCACTAAGCCCCTTGCCACGAAAATATATGGGGAAGTGAAAATGACAATTTAAAATCATATAGTTCTGTTTCATTTTTCAGAAGGAATTCTAAACGGTCTGCACCGTTGGCACAGCTTGTTTGCAAAGCTGTACGCAGTTATTCTTCATCAAATGAAAGGAACAGTTACAATGTCGGACACTGTGGTCCATAAATGCGGAGATCATGGACAGTGTCCAAAATATCACTCAAAATAAGGTCTGACCAATCTTGTAAATAAAACCAACTTGGTGCTCAACTTTCCTTAGTATGTTTATATTTATCAATCTTTACATGTTTCGGGCGATTATAGGTCCACCATCGGGAGAAACAACTGTGTTTATGCGACGCTTGGTACTTGTTATTCTCGTATGCAGGGTGGAATTCCACCCTGCATACGAGACAATCATCCACACAGAATAACAAGTACAAAGTGTCGCATAAACACAGTCGTTCCTCCTGATGATGGGCCCATAGTCGCCCGATACATGTAGAGATTGATAAATATAAACATACTAAGAAAAAGTGTGCACCAAGTTGGTTTTATTTACAAGATTATACAGAAATGCACGGTCAACAAAACATAAAAAATGAGGTCTGGCCATTTCATACACCGGGAAAGATCCGCCTACATGCACAACTGCCTGTAACATTAACTATCCATTACGTTCACACAGTGTATTTACGCGTTTCGTATAATTTAATAAAAAAAAGCGGCTATTATTTCTCTAAACAACATTAACCGGTTGCTTTTCTAATACAGACAGGCTAGGTTCTCTATGAGATAAGAAATGAAACTATCTATATGTTGAGCATTAAGCTACTTAAGGTTTCAGATATCTCAAACTTTGTAAATGGATGTGCGAAAAACTTTCGAGAAGACTTGAACTATTCTTGTATTTCACCTTCCGCTCATTTCTGCAAAAACAGTCTTGTTAATCATCCTAAAGAACAGGCACGGCGATATACGTAAAATGTATCAGTAAGATTTGAAAAATAAAGCAAATGCCCATGTAGGGAAGGCCGATAAGTTTCGTGTCTATATGAATGACGGCTGCTGGCTAGATGTCGCTGTGCATCATACAGGTCTTGTGACCAGTGAAATCGATCAACATTTTCTGTGGGTTTCCTCGGCCCTAGAGCAAATATTTAGTTGTTACCCAAAATGACAGTTGTACTTAATTCTTCTCATACAGCCCCTCCAACGTTGATTTCAAAATTTCCTCCCACAGACAGTCCGCCAAACATCATCAACAATTCGCCACGAGGCAGCCCTCAAAAAACAAAATTCAAAATTAAATTCAAACGCTCAGCTTCTTGCTTCTGCTACGTACCCAAACTTGCACGTCCCACCACCTTTCCTTCTTCACTTCCCAACCTTCTGCATAGTCTCCAGCCTACCTTGACCAAGAAGGACGAGGGGGCACAGTCTGCGAAAATTCACAGCTATAATTTTTCTCTTCCCCCACTTGCAATAAATGTAGTCCTTCTAATTACAGCCCTTTATCTTCTTCTTCTCCTTTAGTCTACAAAGGTGTAAGAAATTATACCGTCGAATCTGTATAAATCGGGTACTCACAAATCGTCATCCATTAGCCCTTCAGAGTGTTCATCGCCGTTTGTCAGGTCTCACGGACTTTCTACGGTATTCCGAAAAGTACCTGATATTTTGTTAAGTATCTTCAATAGCAAAAAGGAAAAACGCAGTACTGGGCTACACTGCGAGATCTGAGGTAACCTCAGCCGCGTTTCGATGAAGATTCAAGCTTAGCAAACGTGGCGCAGCGTCGCTGTAACAGAAGTTCGCGAAATTCGAAGGACCGCTGTGCTTTTGTCTCCAGCGTCAAGCAGTACAAGAAGGACGATCTGACTTGTGATTACATTAGTCATATTTCGTGTATACCAAGACAGTCAACATAGAACAAGGTTATCTCCCGCCGCCAAGCAAACCAAAGTAGCTTCCAAAACCTCGCATGAAATATTTCAGTTTGAAGACAGGCTGACTCACATACAGATGACCTGTGGACTACGTTTTAGGTTCGGAGACCATATCACACATTTGTCCACAACGGCCGTCGAAATAGTCTCTCTTACGTGTTCTTGGTCTTCTTAGACTCCTGAAGATGGAGGCAGCAAGTTCCTACGAAATTTTTCATTTTCAATCATATCCGAGAAGACCTAACGCTTCATCAAAACCGGCGTCAGAAACTCAAAACTTACATAAGAGTTCACAGTATGTGTCACATATAACTATAATAATTTTCTCTACTGTTATTAATTCAATTATACGTAACTAAATAAGCAACTTCATGGGGACAATTTTTTCTAGAAGAAGACTTTGATTTAATTATGACCCCGGTACCACGTGACAATAGTGTACTTAGAACATTCTTTGTATACTCAGACCATGGCAAGAAGTCCCATGGATGGAACCCCCGCTCCATGTCTCCCACAAGCTCTTAACCTACCCCATACAGCGCACTTCACCCATATTCTCCTCCAATCATGCAGCTATTCTGAATGCTGGTAGTCATAAACAAGTTACAGCCTGGCTGGCGACAGGCACTGCGGGCTGGTTGATATGCATCAGTTGGGGCTACAGAAGAACATAACAGTATGCAGAGTGTGGAAAGCCTCGAGCGACATCATCCTCACCACCCATGAGACTTTTCGTGGCCTGAATATACTTAGAGGCATTTACGGCCTTGATGACTTTTCAGTTACTACAGCCCAAATAAAATCTTGCAAGACTCCAAAATTAAGTACACTGCCTTATATGAACTTCTACCTTCTAATTACTGTTTAAATAATTCGGTACAGTCATTTATGCAGTAGAGATTTATTTTATACGCACTGTTTCATTTTTACACCGCATTTTGCAGTATATACAGGTCTATGACCCCGCCGTTCTGAAACAGTTTTACTTACCGATAATGAAGGCTTCACATAACCCCGTTTCTCGTATCGTCAACATGTACAAAAGCCCTTTGATAAGCTTCCAAACAACAGTTAACTGATACCGCACGAACTGCTGAGATTGCAGTTTCCAGGGTTTTGACAACAAAGAGTCTTTTAAGGTGAGGCAGATGTTTCGAAGGAACATGCTACCGCCATTTTCGGGTTTGAAGAATGCTGCCGCCGAAGCGATTTCAGCGAAAATGTCGTTAAATTACAATGTACAGGCGAGTTGCAAGGAATGTGGTCAATCAGAACCACCGAAAGGCGGGGGATGCAGACCTTGTCCGAGCCAGTCCAGCCAATGCTGTCGGGACTTGAAGTTAACCGTTTACCTCTAACTAATGTCGGGGATTAGGAGACAACTGAGCTACACTTCCAGCCACTCGTTCTTCTTCGTGATGTAATGCTTCAGTACGCAAAGAGACATGTCTCTTTGCTCTTCCTATTCTTATAACCTTAGTCAGTCATATTGACTACGAGGTTCACATCCCGTTCTTGCGCGGAGCTATATATTAACACTGCAGGATAAAATATACTTCATAACAACCAATATCACATCAACAACAGAAAACTCTCAAACGACAAGCTAAAACACATACAACAGAAGTCAAGAATGAAATATGCAAAAAATGGATTACCTTCAAGTAAATAGGGAAAGAAATCAAACATACGACCAAGCTAGTCAAGGATATTAATCTAAAAGTCACCTATCATAAAATAATACCATAGAAAAAGATTATAAATAAAAAAAAATTTCAAAATATCCAGAACAAACACGCGTATAAAATGCAATTTACCACTTAATATGTCCTGATTGTTCCAAGAAGTATATCGGACAGATTGATAGAAGCTCCAACCCCGATCTAATGAACATGTTCAGACGTTTTGAAATTGAAGGCATGAACAAAGTTTTGCCCGACACCTTTTTGATTATGGCTTCAGTAGGGAGTATAGTTATATCTATGTCAATCATATGTTAAGAGAAAAATTCCACAATATGAACACTATAAAAATATTTTTCATTTATTGCAAATACATAAATGGTATGCATATAACGGTAACTCGTTATTCCACGTTTAGTACATAATCATTAATCAAAACAGACTCACTCACACAATGATCCACAATACAAAATCGATATTCAGCGGACTTCCGTGAAAACAAAAGCTACAACTCTACAAACAAGCTATGAGAGTTAAGGCACAGTATTTTCGCGGTAATTACCTACTGGTATTATTTCATATATCAACATTTAAGACACTTTGTTTTATTAATTAGTACTTTCCCGGTTTCGTTTTTAATAAGACACAGATATCCTTCCACAATAGACCGATTTAATGAGGGTGGGCACACATCGCATATCACAAGCCGGTAAAAGCATTGACACCGAAGGACAGACCTAATAATGTGTACCGATATGCCCAACCACACACAATACCCTCCCTGCGATCGATTATTATCTGGCCTCGTATACAGTTCTTGTATAACTGGCCTGATGATGTCCTACACACCAGGTCGAAACTTGCTGACAGACAATAGACAATCGCAAGGAGTCTGTTGTAAGTGAATACACATTACGATTGCTATACCAAAGGGGGTGGTCCATATAAAGAAGGGCACAGCCTTTGTCCTCTAAACCCGTTAAGTGCCCGGTTCGAAAATCGGTCGGTAGACCAGTTAATTCTGCATAAAGTTGCCGTCGTTTTCCTCAGTCCTTCCAAATAAATGCTAGGACGCTGCTTTAACCTGGGTCACGACCGCTCCTCCCCGCGTTCTTTTCAATTCATTATTCCTTGTCGTCCAGTCGTTCAGTTTCAGTCCTTGATAGCGAAATTAACTAACTTATATCCCAATAAAATAACATATAATCAAGACCCACTGATCATATTTAACTGCTTCCAAAATTAATGCAACTTAGCAAGCGGGTTGCGAAGGTGTGTTCTTAGAACTAACAACGTAAGAGAATTATAATAAAAGTAGTGTGAAAGTGGAACAAGTACTGGGCAAAATAATATCTGGCGATATTATACTGCATAGCTGCCAGCAACAGCCTACAATGCTCAGTTTGTCTCACACGATGGGGCATAAGCCGTCTTCAGACATTAAAATTAACAATTATAATTGCTCTGCTGATGAGGAAAATGTCCGCATTTTATAGCACAAAAAGTTTCATTAACATATTTACAGACGCTCACTACTGGTCCGTATTCTGAGCCAGATGAATCCAACTTTCATTCACATACCCCAATTTATTTAATATTCATTATAATATTACTAGTGGTAAAGGCACATTCAAAATTAGAAGGAAATCTCTCACAGATAAAAGTATGTATATATCGAGGCTAACAAACAAGGCCACCTGTCAAGACACTGTTAGTAACTAGTCCTCTATGAGTAAATGACATGATTATCAGAAACCGTCTTGCATTATGTAAGTATATGTATGTATGTACGCATGCATACAAGCGTGTATAGATCCTGCCCAGGGCTTCAGGTGTTTAACGAAAATTTTGCCCGTGTATGTCACGCAGTTGGTTGTGTGAGACGAGAAACGAAAATAATACACGAGTTTGAATGAACAACTGCAACTTGAATGCAACAACTTCACTTTGTCTCATTCATGCGGAGGATTAGTATTGTTCGAATGACCAGGAATTAGACAGACTGGCCTACCAAGCACTCGACTGTACTCAGTCCTGTAGAATGATCCAGAAATAGCTGATGTGAGAAATTCTGAAAGAGACTTACAGGACAAAAATATGTATCAAAAGTCGGCTTGACTTCAAAGCTCCTATATTGACGCTTCAATAAAAGTATATGTCAGTCCGATAGGTTGAAACCCCCGCGTTCGAAACACTTTACCAAGGGTCACACGGAAGAAAGAATTCCCACTTCATCCTACCATCTGATGCAGGAAATAAAATACGGTTCCCCAAAAGTCATAGTTTCAAAACCGGGAGGAAAAAAAATGGACAAATTGCGGAAGTAAACCGAAAAGACTGCTATACGTCGAAGTCAGTAGCCTTCAGAGTTAGAATACAATAATGTAATCCGCTGTTGCACGCAATGCACCGGCCAAGGCTCCCAGAGGCGCTGCATTCCCGCGAAGGCCGTGCCCGTCTCTCCACAGCTGTAGCACGATGCATTTCACCCAGCACTCGCAAGTATAATTACCTTCTACGACCTTGGCTAAAGTTTTAAATTCAGCTTCCGACATATCTGTATAATACAAGAAGGTGTGCGTGTGTCAGTTGCTGTTGAAGTCACACATCATCAGGAAATAAAGATAGGAGGCTGAAATTTTGACATTGGTTTCAGAACGATTGTCAGACCTGCCGTACCAAACATAATTAAAAACGCTTCAAGGGAACGATGTTGGGACACGGGCGTTTCGACCCTGCGTAATAATGTGTTCAAACAGTCCGGTGCGCAGGTCGCGCGCGCACCGGACGGCCACCTACAGAGTGTGACGATACCAGATGCTGTATAACACAATTTGACCTCCTGATGATGAGCACAACAGTGCTCGAAACATGTAGACGAATATAATTAACTTAGTAAAAAAACAAGAATTTGTGAATTAAGTTGGTCAGTTCCTAAGATCCTCCTCTTGTTCTATTCAGTTCGATTGTTGTTGAGTGCAGCTTTGTTACGGAACTTCGTTCTGAAAGCAAAATATGTCACACGTGTATAGAAATTGCTCTCTTCAAGATTTTGCGCTTCGTAGTAAATATGTCTAGAACCGAAAAATTTTCCCGTTAAAATTTCAACAGGCTGTGTGCTATTCGTCTACAAAGGGCGAAGTCTGTGTACATAAGAAATCGGAGCACACAGCCATCATAACTGCTCCTGGACTCTGTCCATCGCCCCGCAAATAGTTTGTACGAGACGGTGCACAAAGGCGGCCGGGATAAAGCAGTCGGAATAGCAACTCGCCACAGGCTGGACGGTCCGGGTATCGAATCCCGGTGGAGGCGAGGTTTTCTGCACCCGTTCAGACGGGACCTGGGGACCACCAAGCCTTCTACAAAATGGGTAGCGGTCATTGCTGGGAATAAAGCGGCTGGGGCGTGGCGTTGACAACCCACTGCAATCTAGCGCAGAGGTTGAAGAAAGAGTAGAGCTATACATCTATTTCCCCTCTGTTTTTTCATTGAGGGTTATAGGATGAACTTTACGTTGCACGAATTCCAATAGCCAAGTAATTCTAAGTGTAACATGTTCAGAAACGTTTACAAATTACATAACTTTCTACCTGTTGGCCTAAGTGTCTTAATGTTTAGACAGAAACAGACACAACAACTTTATACTTACGTTTCAGAATAAATCAGAAAATGAACCTTAACCACTAAAGCCCCAGTTGTACTGCTTGCCTTAACAATGAACAACTCTTCATTTTGAATTCACCGTGCATTTACGTGTTCCTCGTGATTCTCAGAACAAATAACATTTACACCTCCCAACAGCATTAAACGAATGAACTTTGCAATGAAGACGCAGTGTGTTCACTGTGACGTAGAAACTGGATTATACGTATCACTGACATGAACTCCAGACTTCAAGAGTTATAAAATTACTACGCTCACAAGTTACAAAAACCTGCACACAATTCTGTATTGTATCAGGTATATAAATACGGAAGTTTTACTTATCAACATAATGTCAAGTTACCGGCTAAAACTACACAACACAAAGCGTTAACAAAAACAAGGAATAGTTGGCAGCAATGTATAAATTCCTCTGTGCAGACGTGTTACTCCTCAGGGCAACACAGAAGACATGTTTGCTTCTACTTCAGGCTTGTCTTCTCCGGACAAGCTCATCAGGTTCCGAACAGAATGTAGCAGTATTCACTGGTTGTCGTCTCTAACATAGACAGACAAATGAAGTTCTGTGGTGCATTACAACTCCAGCAAAACGTCCCAGCCGTTATATATGTCTACATGGTGTCACATTTCAGAAAAGTGTTATCTTCAAGAACAATTATAATTTAAAAATGACAAGATTTGGCGCTGGTATGGCAAAAAGTATGAACATTATTTTCTGGGATGTAACGCCGTGTGGTCTGGTAGAAACATACTACATGCGATCATGTCCCAGACGACGGTTATCTTCAATTTCGAAGTTAAGATTCGTAAGCTGCAATGTGATACAACATCCATTCTTAACTACATTAATCTCGGACCGACGGTCGCGCCAATGATGGGTTGAACACCAAAGTTTTAGAGATCGTTTTGTCCCCATCAACAGCAGTAACCGACTCAGACATCGATTCTGATTGCTGAGACAGAGCAGGTCCCCGAAACTTTGGATCTTAGCCCATCAGTGACACATCTGAGTGTCCCGTTAGCAATATAGTGAAATTTCTTCAACCCGAATGCTTCCAATCTCACTCTCCATTTTCAACTATGCACTACTTGTATTTATGGTTTGGCATTTCCCAATCGACAAATTCGTCGAACTGGAGAAACTTCTTGGATGCATGAACTGACTCAATGTGCTGTGTTCGTTATGCTGTGAAGTGAAACTAACAAGGAAGCTGAGAATTTGCTTGGCAGGCTGGTTGCCTTTCACCTCACGATCTGGTACTTCAGTGGCGACGAAGTGTTCAGTGTTTCAAACGGAAGAGGCTAAAATTCTAATCCTTTAAAGTTCAGTGGTAGCTTTATGTACCACTTTCATTAATAATTAAAAGCCCTCCAATTTATCCTCAGCGTACTTATACGTCTTGCATTTTCTTCTAACTGAACAGTTACATTTCCCTAATCATTGTTAAAAGTTTTTCGTGCTACACACGTCCTCTGAAATGCTGGGTTAGGCTAAAATCGCAGATAAACGGCCTTAAACGATTCTTCATCCTAAATAACTCAATAACACTGAGCACGGAATGGCTTAAACCGATTGGTTTATATAATGAAGAATGGGTGCTTTCTGTGACGTAGGAAAGGAACGTCTTCATATTGTTTAGGCGATCATCACATTTCAGTGCGATAATATGATAGTCACTCTCCAATGAACTAACTCAATGCAGCAGAACCCTTTCTGAATGTTAATAATTCCTAACTCGGACAAGAAATTCCTCACAGTTTACTGAACCCCTACGTTAATTACGGAGTACACAACAGAACGTCACTTCATCCACTTCAGAGTCACATAAGTAACTTCATTCTACGTCCTACCAAGCTGTGACTTTAAGATCCACTTTAATATTACACTCCATTCAATGCCTAAGTGTTCCTGGTCTCTTTCCTTCAGGTTTACCGGTGAAAGCACTTTACGCATTTCTGTCCCCTTTATGCCTGACACATGTCTCGTCCATCTCATCCTCATTTTTTTGATCACCCTCCAATGAAGTAATATTATTTAAATCAGCAACATAAAGCCACAGGTCTTATGTTTATTGCACCGTGCATCATTGTAATAGTTGAAGAATAAAAGATCAACTTGATGTCACTTGCTATTTTATTTCACTTCTTATGTACCCAACATGTTTCGGACATTAATATATCCATCATCAGGAGCTTGCGACTATGCTGTTGAATTACCACATCGGTCGTTTTGTTCTCGGTTCGTTGTGTGTTGGAGTTTTGGTGCAGCTGCACTGCACACAACACACAGGCCACTCTACGACATGCTGTCACATCACCTAATTTATATAACGACGTAATTTTACCAAGTGTTTTAACATAAATATAACTTTAGCCAGGTATAGATAAAGCTCCCTGATGGTGGTCATTAAAGACCAAAAATACAAAAGCGATATTATTGTGTATTTAATGTAAATTTAAAACGTTTAACCAAGTTAATAAGTAGTGCATTTGTTGGTGAGTGAACTACGTAACTCCCTTACTGTTTGCAAGCGCCTTATACAGTAACAGCAACCAAGTTTCACGGCAAACTGATTTTTAAAGCGTTATCAATGCACGAAGCACTGATACTTTTATTTGGTCTTACTAATGGGCAATCTTCTACTAGTTAGTTACGTGTCGTGCCCAGTGCAATCCTTCAATCTCCGTGTCATCTCGTAACACGTGTCTCAACAGCACCATCACCAAATGCGATGCACATTTACCGCCAAGCACCGTTGAAACGCAGGCTGCCACAGTCTACAAAATGAGAGGATCCCACCTGCATACAAATCTACACAGAAGGGACGGGAATTTACAAGTTTCAGAGCAGTTGGTAAGCAGAAACACCCTTTGAGAATGAACCAATTTGAATTTTGGGAAGACAGTGTCAAATTAAAACTGCACTGACGATGTAGTTAAAAGCAAATTAAACCCCTGCACTCCCTGTTACTATTCAGTTCAGAATCTTCTGCCTTCTCATCCGCTATCTAAAATCGTAATGATTAAAACGTATAAAATTATGTGTGCCTGTTTGACGATTGTGGAGCTTAAGCTGTTGCAAGGACTGGTGATATTCCGGAACAAGATGCTAGCAAGATATTTGGAATAGCTGGAGGTTGGAGAAAATTTTGTAATAAATTTCTTCATGATTTGTACTTCTCGTCAAACATTATTACGGAAATGAAATCAAGGAGGATTAAATTGCAGTAACATGTGACATGCATGGGAGAAAACAAATGCATAAAGGGTTTGGAAGGCAAATCAGAAGGAAAACAACAGTCGCAAGACCTATATGTACACGGAACGACCATTTTAAACTATGGAAAAATGTAGACTGGATTCATCTGGCTCTGAATAGGGACCAGTGGTGGGTCCCTTTAACACGGCTATACACTTCGGATTTAACTAAATGCATGAATTTTCTCTACTAGCAGGGCAACGATTAGCGTCTCAACAAGGACTTTACTTGTTTTAGTTAAGAAACAAAAACGACAATAAGAACCTTTATATTAGGCGCATTTTAAAGAGTGGAGTGTAGAAATGTGTACTTCCCCTTTGTGAAAGTGGAAAAATTAAAACTGGAATATCCGGATATTGGTTAATGTAACAACGTGCACTGCAATGTTCGCTTGTTGTTTCAGCATGGCAGTGTTTAACGGGGCTGTCAAAGCGACAAGGGACTACGGCGTTCGTGCACGGATTTACACTACTCGTGTTCAGCTTCTTAGACAGCGGTGAAACGAGGCAAAAGCGGCCGGTTCTTCCCACGCAAGGGACGGTACCGGCATCTTGATCCGTTTACACCACACAGGCGCCACCACATTTACTACGTCCCTCAACATTCTAAAGCTCTGCATTCTGCCCACGCAATTTATTCAAATGCGTCATGTTATTCTCACATTCAACAGCTTTGGGAGTTGAAGTTTCCCCGTTTACGTCATAAAGGCATATGGGGAACTGGAGGTAGCGTTGCACTCATTCTTAACTTTAATGCTGGAGGTTGGCGGAAAATTCTCGTTCACAATCAATTGAATCGGAGTCTATGTGTGTCCCAGAGCCGGTCATGGTGTGTGAGAAGAGGAAGCTCTCTTGCTCCAAAAAGGAATCGAAAGATTCCTCGGTTTTCCAGTCCTAGCCTAGTAACTAGAATGACTTATCACTCCAGACTCCCCACTAACAGATGTCTTAAACCCTAAACAGCATTAAATTATTGGTATTCGCAATGGCAGCATATTTACTGTGGAGCAGGAAAATAATTTTTAAATGAGCTCTGATTAATTTCGAACTTCGGCGGATTGAAGAAAGATACAGATGAACGTTTATTCTTTACAACCAATTGTGATAATCTATCTATTATATTAAAATAAACCGTCATGACAACAGAATTTAATATTCATTACAACATGTTTCGGCCAGCTTGGCCATCTTGATGTAAAACGAAAGAATTTCTATTTTGTATATTACCTGAAGATGGCCAAGCAGGCCGAAACATGCTGTAATGAATACTAAATTATGGTAATACAGGTGTTCAGTTGTGATGATGGTTTATTTTAATAGAATTTAAGAATATAATTTCGTATTAAAGAGAAATGGATAATGGTAGAGATGAGTAAAGCATATCGACTTTTAGCACGAAAACCTGAAAAGGAATGGGCCAGGGAAAAAAAGACATGTCGATGGAATAGTAGTACTGAAAAACGCTGTAAAGTTTTGGGCAGTGAAAAGATGGACCGGATTTATTTGGTTCAGTACAGGATTCAGCGAAAGGCTGTTCAGAGAGGAACACAGAAATTAAATTCCCAGTTCCATAAATGGCAGGGAATTTCTGAACAGCTGAACGACCATTAGCTTATCAGTACTGTTTTGGTTCATGACGTAGTTTCGTCTGCTTCTGCTGAAGTACATAATCAAGGTTCATGAGAACTTGTGTTCTCACGACGGTGAAAATTAACGTTAGTGTTAGTAATGCGAGGCCGTGTGTTTCGGTAGGTAGGTACCGGGGTTTCGGTGGAACCTGCTGCTTCCATATTTGGTACGGAAAACAGCTCAAATCATCTTAATCTTAGTAATTAACCAACTTAATGCACAAATTCCTGTTTTACAGTAAGTTTATTATATGCCTCTACATGTTTCGAGCACTATGTGATCATCATCAGGAGGTCAAAATTGTATCATACAGCATATGGTATCATCACACCTATAGACGGCCGTCCGGTGCACAGGTTGAGGTCCTCTCTCAACCTGTGCACGGGACGGCCACCTACAGGTGTGATGATACCAGATGCTGTATAATACATTTTGGACCTCCTGATGATGAGCATATAGTGCTCGAAACATGTAGAGGCATATAATAAACTTCTTATAAAACAAGAATTTGTGCATTAAGTTGGTTAATTACTAGGATTATACTGAGATGCACGGTCAGCAAAACATAAAAAAAACGCAAGTCATGTTTTATCGTAACAATGTAGCAGGGGTTTCCCGTATCGTTGTTAACTATCAAGCTACACGGCGTCACCTGAAGACTAGCATTGATATTGCAAAGGCCGGAAAGGTTAGTTTAACAATGAAGCTTTCAAGAGGCAATTCAACCAGCAATTACTTCTAAGCTCACAGTGTCTTATCATCACGCACATCAACTTAATACCACCTGTTTTAGTCAAGGTTATTTACCATGTCCTCCAGAACATTTAATTGATAAACAGTAAATGAATTACTTAATAAGAAATTACGTAATCACTCAGGCGCGCTCTCATTTCAGGACGTCATTTTTTTTTCTTGTCCTGCTGCCGTCAAAGTGTGGGGTTCTAGGGTCCTATCCGACTCTTAGTGCTCATTCGACCAGTTCCTTCAGGGCTCCCACTCTTTTCTTCCTCGAGATTTGTACAGGGGTGCTGATAAGTCCTCAGCCCGACCAGGTAGGAAACAAGCTAATGTATCTGTCAGAACGGGAATTTCCTTCGGCGCCTTGCTTTGCAGGGAGAACAAAACTTGATGACAGCTCGCGTCTCGATGTTGTTGAAACCGCGCGCGTCACTGACATGCTTCCGAGCTGCATTGCTCTGCTAGGCAGATGCCATGGAGCAAGTTCCGTACGGAGTGTTCACAAATATTAGAAGCTACTGTCAAAAATTTAGTCGACCGTGCAACCTGGCACCCGTTATTTGTGCAACGCAGCTATTACCCTATGTCACGTCCACTTGTCACACCACACGAAACTGCCTTTCTTAAGTCATCGACTTCGCCTCAATTCGCGATGACGACCAAGTACGCCGCAAGGGAGGAAGGGCTTCGATCATGGTTAAACTCCGAAACACCAAGATATGTATATTACAAACAAGTTTAATAAAATATTCCGTTTTTTGAAAAGCGCTGTTATATATAACCTCCAAAGATAATGGTCCCAGAAACTACCATATATCCTCGCTTATGTCGTGAAGAAGGATGTAGCACTTTCCTCAGAAACGTAGGTACCTATCTACCAAACTTAACGACGTGGAAAATTTTAATGCAGTCACAAGCACATTATGGTAACAGCTTGCAAGGTTACCTAAACGTTTTAAGATATCACGCTATCGTGCAGGCCTGTGTATGTTTCCACACATGTCACATTCTGTAATGGGACACAAAAAGCTGCAGGCTGTGTGAGAAGAGAACGACTTCATAACATTTCTCAGCTGACATACTCTCCTTTGGCATGCTACGATATGCCAGGCTCGACCACATGTTACGTCTCGTTGGAACAGAGTCTGTGTTGAAACACACAGCTCTCTTCAGCTTCTCAGGATATTCCTCGCCTTTTATTGTAGGTGTATGTTAATTACAGTGTTCTGAAAATAGAGTCACTGATTCACATTATAAGCGAAATAAACCCAGTCCATTAACTTCAAATTCAATTTATTTGGGACCCATTTTAACATCATCCTCCCAATTATTCCTAGGGTAACCCAAGCCGTCTCTCTCCTTCGGATTCTTCAATCAAGACCCTGTAAGGATTTCTCATCTGTCTCATGCTTGATACCTGCTCTGCCCATCTAAACCTCCTCGACTTGACATCGCTTAAAAGAAGGAATTGGAGCCAAATCATGAAGCTCCTCACTGTGTAATTTTCTCCTCTCTCCCGCCACTTCTTCTCTCTTAGGTCCAAATAGTCCCCTCAGCACCCAGTTCTCGAACACCTTCCGTTCGTACTCGTAACATAACTTAAGAAACCAAGTCTCGCACAAATTAAACACAACCGACAAACTGCGCTAAGGTTAATACTTCAGTCTTTAAGCTTTTCGGTAGCAGAAGACAAGGCAAAACATTCTGCACTGAATAACAGCAGTCGCGTGTTACAGTCGCTAACACATTTAACAATTTAACTTCATTCAGTAATACTTCAGCCTAGTTTCCTCATTTTCTACCGCAGAACACAGCAGACTAAACGACAACATTATGTCCGATTGTCTGTATTTCTGCCAATGATAGTAACTTCGGAACAATTTAATTATTTTCAGTAAACTACATTATGAATATAGTACTAACAAAAGTATCTCCGTACTCTTAACTAACAGTCGGAGTAATACCAACTTGCCGGCCATAAAACGTAATGAGATGTTCGAGCAATTCCAGCGCCACTTGTAAGTTTTGAAAGGAAGGATGGAAAGAATTATATATATATATAACTTTTGTTCCGGTGATGTTGTAAAATATTTAAGCATAATGCTGCGGAAAAGTAAACTCTACATTCAGCTTTCATTTTGATAGCGATAACAAACCTTTGAGGTTGTGTAATAATGACAGTTACGAAATCTTACTGGTATGATTCTGTTCTAACACCTTATAATAGGGATATTATCTTTCTGATAAACCGATCTAAATCCAAACACATACAGAACAGGGGCACAGATTCGACCAACAAATAACAGACAGGACTGTCTTTATCGGATAAAACTTTAAGAACTACTACAGTCGTTTATGACTCTGCCGATCGGTGCTGGGTAACATAAAAATTCGCCATCCTCTTTAACATCAAAATAGTAGTATTTCTCCACTCGATGTATTTAAACGATGCTTCCTCTTCTGACATTAAACAGCCATCACCTCCCTAAATATTGCCTACCGACAGGCATTTGTAGTGGAGGCATTGTGTTTTCTACGGGTAAGGAACTGCGGTGTTAAATATTCTTTAGATAACCTTCTTATTTAGAGGGTTAATATGTCCCACTATTTTGCTTCCACAACAGTCAAATGTTTTTCCATACGTTAAGGCGAAACACAGGAAAGGACAGTATTTGCGAAAACATCCGGCCTCCAATTCTGCATTTCAGTTACTCTTTTATTTAAACATAAATGGAACTAATTTTAAAATATTAATTTGGAGATAATTACGTAATTATCGGCTTTATAATTTTACCAAAAACGGCTTTATAATTTTACCAAAAATTAACCGCCTCTCTCGAAGGCTTGATAGTACTGTTAAAACTTGCGTGTCGGCAGGACTTGATTATTTTGCATTGGACACTTCGTTACTAGATGTTTCTATGCATGTAATCATAAACAGTGTGAATTTTATTCAAAAACAAGTCAGAACCACATTGTCAATTTTGTCCACGTTTTTTACCTTTATGACTGCCAATATTTAACACCTTTAACACTTTATATTTTTAACATTGTATATGTAAATTGCATGTGCTGGTTTACATGCTGTTGTATTATGTGTTCCTGAGAATGAAATATGTAGGACAGTCCGTGTGTTGACGATTTGTGATTTTATATATATTGTATGTATTTGTTGGTGATATGGGTGATTATAGTTAACAATGCAAGAAACAAATACTACTGATTTATCTCAGTAATTAACCAACTTAATGCACAAAATTTTTGTTTTACAATAAGTTTATTTCATGGTATCATCACACCTATAGTTGTGATGATACCAGAGGCTGTGTAATGCAATTTTGACCTCCTGATGATGAGCACATGTGCTCGAAACATGTAGAGGCATGAAATAAACTTATTGTAAAACAAAAATGTTGTGCACCAAGTTGGTTAATTACTGAGATAAATATACTGAGATGCACGGTCA
>Ga0123354_10005002_pt1 | contig 19071 bp, 19 predicted proteins | sample TergutLab28metaG_2_FD_97872 | JGI IMG/M metagenome (GOLD analysis project Ga0123354, IMG submission 97872) | Labiotermes labralis P4 segment gut microbial communities from Petit-Saut dam, French Guiana - Lab288 P4 | ecosystem: Host-associated > Arthropoda: Insects > Digestive system > Gut ...
AACCGGTTCCCGAGTGCGCTTGACGATCGAACCGGCGCCGGTGGCCGTACGCTCTCAAGGGTAAGGTCGGCCCAACAGCGTCGATGATCGCAACGATCATCTGGTCGGGGATACACCCGCGTGGCTGATGAACCGGTCCATAGGTCGAAGTCTTCACATCGGACGGTTTCACCATCGGCGATTGCTGAGGACGCCAAATCATCGATCACCACGCCGCGACGTCTCTCGTGGGACTCTCACCGTCTGAAACGGAGCTAATTTTCGATAGAAGTGGGAGAAAGTGGAGTAATACTGGAAATTAGTGGGGCAAACACCCTATAGTTGGTACACAGATGACTGTGGTGGTCATGACCACTGTGGGGAAGCGAGGTGAGATCGATGCGCGGGGCATGGACGCCCAAGCTCGACGACAAGTCTCGCTTGACGCTCCCGGCGAAGTACCGGGCAGAACTCACCGACGAAGTGACCGTAGTCTGCGAGCAGGAGCGCTGTTTGGCCATCTACGCCAAGGCGGTCCTGGACGCCATGATGGAACCCGTCAACGCCGCGCCATCGACCTTGCGCGACGTCCGGGAGTACCAACGCTGGACGCAGTACCGGGCCGAGGATGCCACCCCCGACAAGCAGGGCCGGGTGACGATCACGCCCAGTCAGCGGACGTGGGCCGGTCTGGACCGCGACGTGGTGGTCATCGGGGCGGGTAACCGCCTAGAAGTGTGGAACCCCGAGCAGTGGGAGGCCTACTCGTCGGCGCTGGATGCCAAGTTCGCCGACTTCGACGGAGAAATCGTTCCGAGGAGTTGAGATGGACGCCCCCCACACCCACCAACCGGTCATGTGTGAGGAGGTGTTGTCCCTTCTCACGCCGGTTTTGAATCGCCCCGGTGCGCTCTTGGTCGATGCCACGTTGGGCCTGGGCGGGCATGCCAGCCTGGCCTTGGCGGCCTTTCCCGGGTTGTCGCTCGTCGGCATCGACCGCGACCCCCAGGCCATTGCTTCGGCGCGGGACCGCCTGGCGGAGTTCACCGGACGGTACGAGATTCATCAGGCCACCTTCGACCGGATTCCCGAGATCCTGGCCGGCCGGCCAGCGTCGGGAATCCTCTTCGACCTGGGTTTGTCGTCGCTGCAGATCGACTCGGGCGAGCGGGGTTTCGCCTACGCTTTCGACGCGCCGCTGTCGATGCGCATGGACCAGGACCAGGCCGGGCTGACGGCGGCCGATGTGGTGAACACGTATTCGGCCGAAGAGTTGGCCCGCCTTTTCTGGACGTACGGGGACGAACGGCACGCCCGCAGAATCGCCGACGCCATCGTGGCGGCCCGCCAGGCGGAGCCGTTCTCGACCTCCGCCCGGTTGGTCAGCGTCATCGCCGCCGCCGTACCCGCTACCGCGACCAGGAGCGGACATCCGGCCAAGCGCGTTTTTCAGGCCATCCGGATGGAGGTCAACGACGAACGCCACCTGCTTGAGCAAGGGTTGCCCGCCGGACTGGCCTGCCTAGGGTTGCACGGGCGGGCGGCCGTCCTGAGCTATCACTCGGGCGAGGACCGCATCGTCAAGCGTTTGTTCGCCCAGGCGCAGGCGGACCAGGTACCGCCCCATCTCGCCGTCGTACCCGAGCCCAACCAAGCAAAATTCCGCCTGATCACCCGGGGAGCGGTCAAACCCGGCGCCCCGGAGATGGCGGCAAACCCGCGTTCGCAGTCGGCCCGGCTGCGTGTGATCGAGAGAATCAAGGAGGACGAATGAGCGCCCTTGAACAGGTGGAGGTACCCCGGCCGACGAGACGGGAGGCGCGGAAAGCCGTACTGGAAGCGGTTGAGCCGGTGAAACACACCCGTACTTGGCCCAAAGGGGTCTTCCCCCTCCTGATCCTGGGCCTGTTGGCGTCTGGCATGGTCGGCCACCTGGTGCTGCAGACCAGAATCCAGGAGCAGGCTTTCGAGTTGGCCGCTCTTCAGACCCAAGCGGACCAGTTGAGCGCCCAGTCGGCGATTCTGCAGGCGGCGCTCGACAAGCAGTCCACGCCCCAGCAACTGGCGTACGCGGCCTCTCATCTCGGTATGGTGGCTAACCCCTACTCCACCTTCTTGGTCCTGCCGAGCGGGAAGATCGAGGGATTGGATATCAAGGTCAAAGGCAACGAGGTCCCGATCATCTCGGCGGCGCCCACGTTGCCCAGTACGACCCCCTCCATCAACGTCGTCGGCCAAGCCGCCAAACCCGCTACTTCACCGGCAGGAGGCCAGCAATGACGAGAGCCACCCCATCAGTCCGTCGAGCCGTACGCCTGCCGGCGAAGTCGGCTTGGCGGGTCACGGTCGGTTCGCCGCAACGCCGTACGTCCATCTTGTTCGCGGTCGTTGTCGTCATCGCCCTGATTCTGGGGTTGCGTTGCGTGTACATCCAGGGGCTCGACGTGGCCGGTAACGCGAATGCCGCCCTTATGCCGTCGACTCAGCCGCTTCCGGCCACGCGGGGAACGATCACCGACCGCAATGGCGAAGTCCTGGCGGACTCCGTGCCGGCGGTGGATATCACGGCCGATCCCACTATCGTGGCCACCAACGGCCTGGCCGACGATTCGATGTCGCTGGCCGACCGTTTGAAGGCCGATGCCGGCCCCGGCATCATTTCCGGGGTCCTGGCCGCCTACCTGGGCGGTGATTACCAAACGTATTACGACGACCTGACGACCACGAAGACCGAATCGGGTACGGCGATCAAGTATGTGCTCTTGGCGCCGTCCGTCGTGACCTACACCAACCAACAGTTGACCGATCATCTGAACGCGCTCGGTTACGTCGGGCTGTTCCGCGAACAAGCGCCGGTCCGGGACTATCCCAACGGCACTCTGGCCGCCAACGTGGTGGGTTTCATGACGTACAGCGATGCCCTCGAAGCGGCTGGTCAGTACCCCTGGACGGGAGGCGAGGGTTTGGAGTACGCGCTGAACTCGACACTGGCCGGGACCGACGGGCAGGAGATCTACGAGACCAGCCCGTACGGCGAGATCCCCACCGGTACCTCGGTGGTGAAAGCACCGACGGAAGGCGTTTCCTACCAACTGACGATCGACCTCGGTTTGCAGTACATGCAGGATCAGCGGTTGGCGGCCGTCGTGAAGCAGACCGGCGCGCGCAGCGGTACGGCGATCACCATGAATGTCAAAACCGGTGAGGTGCTGGCCATGTCGACCTATCCGACCTTCGATCCGAACGCGCCAGGCGATTCCACCGCCGCCAACCTGGGCAACCGGGCGGTGCGCGACGCTTACGAGCCTGGTTCGGTTGAGAAGGTGCTCACCTTTGCCGCCATGGTCGACCAGGGTTTGATCACGCCGGAAACCCGCGTGATCGTACCCAGCCAGATCGACAGTGGCGGGACATGGATCGGTGACTCCTGGGCGCACGACACTCTGCATCTGACGGCGGCCGGCGTGATAGCTCACTCGTCCAACATCGGTACGGTCGTGCTTGCCCGTCAACTGCCGAAAGCCACCCTGGTGGACTATCTCCATCAGTTCGGCCTCGGGTCGCCGACCGGTATCGGCTTGCCGGGCGAAGCCTCCGGATCGGTGCCAGACGCCTCGATGTCGGATCAGACCCGTGACCAGATCGCGTTCGGGCAGGGGCTCTCGGTCACCGCCATCCAGGAGGCCGCCGCCGTGGCCGCCGTGGCGAATGGCGGGGTGTACGTCTCGCCGACCATCATCAAGTCCGCCACCACGGCCGACGGCCAAGCGGTCGCGGTACCGGCCCCGACCACGCGGCGCGTCGTGTCGGAGGACACCGCCAAAACCGTCCTGGCGATGATGCAGGGGGTCGTGCAACTCAACCGTGGTTCCTTCGACATCGATGGGTACCTGACGGCGGGCAAGTCGGGTACCGCGCAGGCCGCCGACCCGACGACTGGCCAGTACAACGGCTGGGTCTACTCCTACGTCGGTGTCGCGCCGGCGGACAACCCGACGCTTCTGACATACGTGGTGCTCGACCATCCGACCAGCGGTGGGTCGGGTACCGCCGTGGCGGCTCCGGCCGTCCGGGATATCATGGCCGTGGCGCTGCCGCGGTACGGGGTGCCGACATCGACGGCCAAACCGGCTGACCTCGACTTCGAGTGGTGAGACTCTTGGTGAGCCCGATTCCAGATCCGTTGCCGCCCCCGGCGGCGCCGCGTGGCGTCGGGACCGATCTGGTCCAACACGCCACCAGCACCACCTGGCGGGCGGCGTGGTGTGTGAAGATGGAAGACGGTACCGACGGGCCGTGGGGCTTGTGGTTGAGTCAAGGGCGGAGCGGGTTATGCTGAGACACCTGGTGGCGGGCGGGTTGTCCCTGCTGATCACCTTGATCGGCACGCGGTTCTGGATCGGTTTCCTGCACAAGCGCGCTTTCGGGCAGTTCATCCGCGACGACGGCCCCACCACCCACCATGTCAAGCGGGGGACCCCGACCATGGGTGGGGTGATCCTGATCGCCGGTGTGCTCATCGGGTACTTCGTCTCGCATCTGGTGGTGTGGCAGGCCATTTCGGCGTCCGGCCTGCTTCTGCTCGGGCTGATCGTCGGGCTGGGGATCATCGGTTTCGTCGACGACTGGCTCAAGATCTCGCACGCCCGCTCGCTGGGACTGGGTGCGACGGCGAAGCTGCTGCTGCAAGTCGGCGTCGGACTCGTCTTCGCCATCCTGGCGTTGCAATTTCCCGACGGCCGGGGGGTCACGCCGGCCTCCAACCTGGTGTCCTTCCTCCGGGACGTGCCCTGGCTGGCGTTGCCCATTCCGGTGGCGATCCTCTGGATCGTGTTCTTGATCTGCGGGTTCTCGAATGGCGCCAATCTGACCGATGGCCTGGATGGCTTGCTCACCGGTTCGGCCACGATGGTTTTCCTCGCCTACGCGATCGTCAACGTGTGGCAATCCAACCAATGGTGCGGTCTGGGCGCGGGGCCGAAGTGCTACGACGTACGAAATCCGGGCGATCTGGCGACCATCGCGGTGGCCATGGCCGGTGGTTTGTTCGGCTTCCTGTGGTGGAACGCCCGTCCGGCCAAGATCTTTCTCGGCGACACGGGATCGCTGGCCATCGGTGGCGCGGTCGCCGGGATGGCGGTCCTGACGCGGACGGAGTTGCTGGTCGTCGTTATCGGGTTGTTGTTCGTTCTGGAAGCTTTTTCGGTCATCATACAAGTGGGATATTTCAAACTGACGCACGGGAAACGTGTGTTTCGCATGACTCCGCTGCACCACCATTTCGAGATGTTGGGGTGGGATGAGACAACGGTCGTCATCCGGTTCTGGATCATCGCCGGCGCGGCGGTGGTCGCGGGGGTGGGTCTCTTCTACGCCGAATGGGTGGTGGGCCAATGATCGAGTGGTTGCAGAACGCCAACCGGCTGAGCGACTGGTCGCAGGTTGAGGTGACCGTGGCCGGGATCGGGACGAGCGGGTACGCGGCGGCCGACGCGCTGCTGGAATACGGCGCCCGGGTCACCGTCATCGATGCGAGCGACGCCGAGGCGCTGGCGGAGAAAGCCGCGGTTCTGGAGGTACTGGGAGCTGTGGTTCATCTGGGTCCGGGGGCCACCTCGTCCCTGCCGGAGCACTGCGATCTGGTGGTGACCTCGCCGGGCTGGCGTCCGACCGCCCCGGTGTTTCGCCAAGCCCGGGCTCGGGCGATCCCGATTTGGGGCGACGTCGAAGTGGCTTGGCGGCTCCAGCAACCCGACCGGGCCGTACCGTGGTTGGCCGTGACCGGTACCAACGGGAAGACGACGACCGTGACGATGCTGGAGGCCATGCTCAAGGCGGCGGGATTGACGGCGTGCGCGGTCGGCAACGTCGGGCGGCCGGTTCTCGAAACTGTGCTGGACAAGGTGGCGTACGACTGCCTGGCCGTCGAGTTGTCCAGTTTCGAGCTTCACTGGGTGGAATCGCTCCGCCTGCATTCGGCGGCGGTTCTGAATGTGGAGCCGGATCACCTGGAATGGTACGCGGGCGCCGACGATCGCCTGTCCCCGTTCGAGGCCTACGCCGCCGACAAGGCCCGCATCTATCATCAGGTTGTCCACTCGTGCGTGTACAACGTGGCCGATCCCCGTACCGAGGCCATGGTCGCCGAGGCGGATGTCGTCGAGGGCGCCCGCGCGATCGGGTTCACCTCGGGAATTCCAGCGGTCTCGATGATCGGCGTGGTCGACTCCTCGATCGTGGACCGCGCCTTCATCCCGCAACGCCGGGACTCGGCGCAGGAACTGGCCAGTCTGACGGATCTGCCGAGCTCGGCGCCCCACGTGCTGGCCGACGCTTTGGCGGCCGCCAGCTTGGCGCGGTCCTTCGGGATATCCGCGACCGCGGTCCGGAACGGCTTGCGCAGCTACAGCCTCGGACCGCACCGGATCCAGGTGGTCGCCAACCACGGTGGCGTCCAGTGGGTCGACGACTCGAAAGCGACCAACGCCCATGCCGCGGCGGCCAGTCTCGCGGGTTTCGACTCGGTGGTGTGGGTGGCCGGCGGTTTGGCGAAAGGCACCCGTTTCGAGGACCTCGTGCGGACTCACGCCAACCGGATCAGGGCCGCCGTCTTGATCGGCGCGGACCGGGGGGTCCTGGAAGAGGCTTTCGCCGCCGAAGCTCCGCAGATTCCGGTGATCAGCCTTGAGGGCACCGGTCCCGAGGTGATGGCCGAAGCGGTCGACCGGGCGGCGCGGCTCGCCCAACCGGGAGACACCGTTTTGCTCGCTCCGGCCTGCGCTTCCCAGGACATCTACCGGGATTACGCCGACCGGGGCGACTGGTTCGCCCGATCAGCCCAACTCCAGATCGCCAAGGAGGCGAGATGACTGCCATCGCATTCGGACACCCACTGGCTCCGGACACCGGGGATGTCGCCGAAACAGGGCGCCGGGATGAACAGTCGTCGCCGAAGATTCTCCTCAAGGCGGCGCTTGACCATCCTCTGTTCAGCTATCATCTGGTGGTGGCCGTTTCGGCGGTCCTGTTGGTGTTGGGCATCATGATGGTGATCTCGGCGTCATCCGTGATCGCGGCCGCCGACATGAACGATCCCTACTATTTCGGCAAGCGGCAAATGGTCTTCGCCGTGTGCGGAGTGGCTGGGGCCTTTTTGCTCAGCCGGTTGCCGGAGAAGGCGGTACGGGGCTTGAGCTGGCCGGTCTTGTTGCTGGCGATGGTTTTGATCATTTTGACCTTCACCCCGCTCGGTGTGGAAGTGTCCGGCAACCGTAACTGGTTGGCCTTCGGTCCGGCCTGGACCCAGTTCCAGCCCAGTGAGTTCGCCAAGGTCGCGATCATCGTGTGGGGTGCCAACGATCTGGCCCGGCGCAAGAAGTACCTGACCGATCTTCGGCAATGGCTGGTTTACGTCGTAGCGGCTTTCACCATCATCGGCCTCGTGGTCTTCCAGAAGGACCAGGGTACCGCGATGGTGATCGCAGCCATGGTGCTCGTGGTGTTGGTGGCCGCCGGTGCGCCGTGGCGCCTGATTCTGGGATTGGTCGGCCTGGTGGTTGCCGGGGTGGTTGGCCTCGTCCTCCTCCAGCCGTACCGGATGCGGCGGATCTGGGCCTTCCTGAATCCAGCCCAGGACACGCTCGGGTTGAACCAGCAATCCCAACGCGGGATCTACGCGCTGGCATCGGGCGGCTGGTTCGGGCAAGGATTGGGTGCCAGCCGGCAGAAATGGGGTTTGCTGGCCGAGGCGCACACGGACTACATTTTCGCCATCATCGGCGAGGAACTCGGTCTGTTGGGGACGTGCACGGTGATCGCCTTGTTCGCGGTGCTGGCCTACGCCGGCATCCGGATCGCCCGCCGCTCGACATCTACCTTCTCGCGCTTGACGGCGATCGGTGTGGTGGCCTGGCTCACGGTTCAGGCTTTCGTCAATATCGCGGTGGCGACCCGGCTGCTGCCGGTGATGGGCGTCACCTTGCCGATGATCTCGTACGGCGGTTCGTCGCTGATGGCGAATCTGTTCGCCCTTGGCTTGCTGGCCGGTTGCGCCAGACACGAGCCTGCGGCCCAGCAGGTTTTGTCGGCGCACAAGCGGGCGCCCCGGATGACCGCGATCGTCAGGGCACGGGCATGAGGATTGTCCTGGCTGGCGGAGGCACGACCGGGCATATCTCACCGATGCTCGCCACGGCTGCGGCACTGGTGGAGCAAGTACCGACGGCCGCGATCACCTGTGTCGGGACGCCGGTGGGTTTGGAGACCAGTCTGGTCCCGCAGGCCGGATTCCCGCTGCGTGTCGTCGACCCGGTGCCGTTGCCGAGGACTGTCTCGATCGGTTTGGCGACACTGCCGTTCCGGATTCTGAAGTCGGTGGGACAGGCCAAGGCGATCCTGGGCGAGGTGGGGGCGGAGGTGGTCGTCGGATTCGGCGGCTACGCGTCTTTGCCGGTCTGTTTAGCGGCGCGGCGGGCGAGGATACCGGTGGTGGTACATGAGGCGAACGCGGTGGCCGGTCTCGCCAACCGGATCGCCGCCCGTTTCGCGGTGGCTGTCTGCGTGGCTTTCGCCAACACTGGCCTGCGGCGCCAGATCGTCACCGGTACGCCGGTCTCGCAAAGGGTGGCGGGGTTGGACCGGCCGGCTGAGCGGCTCGCCGCCCGGGCGAGCTTCGGCCTGGACCCGTCGGGGACGGTGTTGCTGGTCTCTGGCGGCTCGCAGGGTGCGCAGTCCCTCAACGCCGCCGTCGTGGGGGCCCTGCCGGACTTGGACAAGGCTGGGGTATCCGTTCTGCACGTCACGGGTAAGAAGAACTTCGGCAGTCCGGTCGACGTACCCAGCTTGACCCACGCGCAGTACGTCCGGGTACCGTACGTCGACCGGATGGATATGGCCTACGCGGCGGCTGATCTGATGCTGGCGCGGTCGGGCGCCGCCACCGTGACGGAAACCGCGATTGTCGGACTGCCGGCCATCTTCGTACCGCTGCCCCATGGCAACGGGGAGCAGGCGAAGAACGCCGCCGGGGTCGTCGCCGCCGGTGCGGGCGAACTCATCGCCGACGCCGACCTGACGAGCGCCTGCCTGGCCGAGGAGGTCACCCGGCTTAGCGCCGACCCGGCGACGCTTGAACGCATGGGGTCGGCCGCTCGCGGCGTGATGCCGCGAGATGCCGCTCAGCGGGTCGCCCACCTGGTGATCCAGGCCGCCAGCGGGACGCCACACCCGGGGGCGAAGCCATGACGCTGATCCGGCCTCAGGCGATCCCGTCGCCGGCCAGTCTCGGCCGCCTGCATTTCATCGCCATGGGCGGCGCGGGCATGAGCGGCGTCGCCGCCGGGTACCTGGCCCGGGGGATGACCGTGTCCGGCTGCGATCAGGCCGATTCCGACACACTGAGGCACCTGGCAACCGCCGGTGCCGTGGTATCGGTCGGGCATGATCCCGCCCACATCGCCGGCGCGGATACGGTCGTGGTGTCATCGGCGATCCGCCCGGACAATCCCGAGGTGCTCGAAGCGGGCCGCCGCGGGGTACCCGTGATCCATCGCAGTCTGGCCCTGGCCAGCCTCATGACGGGGTGCCGGGTGACGGCGGTGGCGGGCACACATGGCAAGACCACGACGACAGCCATGTGCGTGGCCGTACTGGAGGCGGCCCACCGGGATCCCTCCTACGTCATCGGCGGGACCCTTCTCGCCAGCGGGTTGGGCTCCCACATGGGTACGGGTGCCGACTTCGTGGTTGAGGCGGATGAGTCGGATGGTTCTTTCTTGCAGTACCCCACCACGGTGGCCGTGGTCACCAACATCGAGGCGGACCATCTCGACAACTGGGGTACCGTCGAGCATTACGCCCAGGGGTTCGAGGAGTTCGCCGCCGGCGAGACGGTGTCCACCGTCATCGTGGACATCGACGATCCCGGTGCCGCCCGTCTGGCCGGGTCTCTGGGCCGCTTTGGCCACCCGGTCGTGACGTACGGCGAGTCGGACCGGGCCGACGTACGCCTGACCGAGTTGGCGCTGGGACCGGGTACGGCCTCGGCTGTTCTCCGGACCGGTGATTGGGCGGCCCCGTTGACGCTGGCCGTACCTGGGGTGCACAATCTCCACAACGCGGCGGCGGCGCTCTGCGTGGCGGAAACGATCGGTGCGGACCGGGGAGATGTACTTGCTGGATTGGCCGGGTTCCGCGGTACGGCCCGCCGGTTCCAGATCGTGGGGAGCGCCCGGGGCGTGACCGTCGTCGACGATTACGCCCATCATCCGACCGAAGTCGCCGCCACCATCCGGGCGGCCAGGAGCCTGGCCGGTGCCGGACGGGTCATCGTGTGCTTCCAGCCGCATCTGTTCACGCGGACCCGCGATTTCGCCGATGCTTTCGGGGCCGTACTGGCCCAAGCCGACGAGGCCGTGGTGCTGGACGTCTACCCGGCCCGGGAGGATCCGATCCCGGGGGTGACGGGGGAGTTGGTGGCCGACGCCGTGCGGGCCCACGGCGGATCGGTGCGCTATGTGCCGCAGTTGGAGGACGCCGCTGACGCGTTGGCGTGCCAGTCCAGTCCCGGCGACGTCGTACTGACGGTCGGCGCGGGTTCGGTGACCCAGGTGGCCCCCCGCCTGTTGGCTGCGTTGGAGGCCGGATGATGCCCGGTTCGACCAGAGGTCTCAAAGACGCCGCGTCGCGCGTCGAAACCCGCCATCGGATGGAGGCACGGCGCCGGGCCGTGCCCATTCTCATCGTGGTCGCGGTCGTGGTCCTCGTGGCCGGTGCCGTGTGGGCGGTCTGGTTCTCCGATTGGTTCGTCGTCCGGTCGGTCGAGGTGACGGGGAACTCCCAAGTGACGACTCAGGCGGTCATCGACGCCGCCCAGGTCGGCGTCGGTACCCCGCTGGTCTCGCTCGACGTGACCGCCATCCGGGCCCGGGTCGCCGCGCTCCCGGCGGTCGCCGATGCCACCATCGGACGGGATCTGTCAGGTGTCGTCCATATCGGCGTCACGGAGCGGACCGCCGTCTATGTCATTCCGCAGGCCGGCCAGTACCTGCTGGTCGACGGTACGGGGGTGGGCTTTCTCACGGCGACGACGACGAAGGGTTTGCCGGTGGTCAAACTGAGCGACACCACATCCGCGGCTGGTCAACGCCTGATGGCCGACGCCGCGGTGATCGCGCAGGCGTTGCCGACGCCGGTACGATCGGCGATGACCTCGATGACGGCCGAGACTCCCGATACCTTCACCATCGATCTGAAGGATGGTTCGCAGGTTTTCTGGGGTAGTGCCGACCAGTCCGATCTGAAGGCCCAGGTGATCAGCGGACTGCTCAAAGTCGACGCATCATACTATGATGTCAGCTCTCCGAGCCACCCGGCGACCCGATAGCACTCCGGGCTGGCGCGAGCAAGTCTGAACCCAAGGTTGAGGGTACGGCGCGTCGGAGCGCGGGTGGTGGAAGTCTGGCGGCCGGTCTCGTAACGTGACAACGGAACATGTCGGAAATGAGATGAGGACGACCCGTGGCCAACGCATCGCAGAACTATCTTGCCATCATCAAAGTTGTGGGTGTCGGTGGCGGTGGTGTGAACTCTGTCAACCGGATGATCGAAGAAGAACTGCGCGGTGTGGAGTTCATCGCCGTCAATACCGATGCCCAGGCCTTGCTGATGTCCGATGCCGATGTCAAGCTCGACATCGGGCGTGATCTCACCCGGGGACTGGGCGCCGGGGCCGATCCCGAGAAGGGCCGGCAGGCGGCCGAAGACCACGCCGAGGACATCGAAGAGGCGCTCAAAGGCGCCGATATGGTCTTCGTCGCTGCCGGTGAGGGCGGCGGAACCGGTACCGGCGGCGCGCCGGTCGTGGCCCGGATCGCCCGGTCCTTGAACGCTCTGACCGTCGGCGTGGTGACCAGGCCGTTCAGTTTCGAGGGTCGCAGCCGGGCTCAGCGAGCCGAGGACGGTATCGCCCAACTGCGGAGCGAGGTCGATACCCTGATCGTCATTCCCAACGACAAGTTGCTGGAGATGGCCGACACGCGAGTGTCGATGCTCGACGCCTTCAAACAGGCCGATCAGGTGCTGATGCAGGGCGTGGCGGGCATTTCCGACCTGATCACCACTCCGGGTACGGTCAACGTCGATTTCGCCGACGTCAAGGCGGTCATGTCCAACACCGGTACGGCCCTGATGGGCATCGGGTCGGCCCGGGGTGAGGACCGGGCCCGGATCGCCGCCGAGATGGCGATCTCGTCGCCCCTGCTCGAATCCAGCATCGACGGCGCCAAGGGCGTGTTGCTGTCGATCGCCGCCGGATCGGATCTTCTGCTCCACGAAGTGTCGGCCGCCGCGAACCTCATCCAGGACTCGGCGGCCGAGGACGCCAACATCATTTGGGGGACCGTCATCGACGATGCCCTGGGCGATGAGGTGCGGGTCACGGTCATCGCCGCCGGTTTCGACGCTGCCTTGCCACGGACCCGCCCGGCGCCGGTGACCCGCCCGACGTTCACCCGCCCCAGCGAGTCGGCTGAACCGGTGGTCCAGCGTCCCGTCTCACTCGACTCGCCCCCACCGGAGCGGCCGGTCCGTCCGCGGCGCCTGGACGAAGACGGTGGGATCGAACTGCCAGACTTCTTCAAGTGACGTTCGCCACCCTCCTCGAACCTGGGGCCAACCAGGGGATCGGGATCGCGTTCACCGACCGCTGGGGCGGCGTGAGCGATCCACCGTACGACTCATTCAATCTTGGCCGCGACGGCCAGGACGACCCGGCGCATCTGAGGAAGAACTTCGCCATTCTGGCGGCGGCGATCCGGTGCGACAAGCTGGCGATCTGCGCCCAGGTCCACGGTACCCAGGTGGCACCGGTGGACTCCGGGTTTGCCTGTGTGACGGCGCTGGGTACCTGGCCGGACAAAGCCCGCCTGCCACAAGCCGACGCGCTGATGACCACTGTGCCGGGGGTCGCCCTGATGATGCGTGTCGCCGATTGCGTGCCGGTACTGCTGGCCGATCCCGGTGTACGGGTGGTGGCGGCCGTCCACGCCGGGCGGGTGGGTCTGGTGGCGGGCGTGATTCCGGCGGCCGTCCACGCCCTGCGGTCGGCCGGGGCACGCGAGATCCGGGCCTGGATCGGCCCGCACATCTGTGCCGCCTGTTACGAAGTACCCGAGGCCATGGCGACGCGGGCCTGGGAGCTGGTCCCGGACAGCCAGGCGGTCTCCCGGACGGGTACCCCGGCCATCAATCTGGGCGGCGGGGCGGCGGCGCAGTTGGCGGCCGAAGGTGTCGAAACCCGGCGTGTCGACCCCTGTACCGCCTGTGACGGGCGTTTCTTCTCCCACCGGCGCGACCAGGGGTCAACCGGTCGCCAGGCCGGTGTGATTTGGCTTGAAAAGTGACTGTTTCCGCGTGTTCCCCAAGGGGATTGCGCCATCGTGGAGTAGCGTCGCTGGCAAGAGCGTTCAGGAGGTATCATGCCGGATCGGTTGAGCAAGGTGGCGGCATTCATTCTGGGTCCCAGTGCGAAAGCCGACGATGACGACTTCGAACCTGAGTCCATCGATTCGGATGCCGAGGAGCCGACGGACATCGTCGAAGCCGAGACAGTCAAACCGCCGGTGCGGGAGCGGCCGCGGGTGGTCCGGCCGGCCCCGGTCACATCGTTGGAGCAGCGTCGTCGTACCTCGCCGGCGCACTCGCTGGCGATGAGCGAAATCGTCCATGTGCGACCGCACTCGTTCTCCGAAGCGGCCGGTATCGGCGAGAGCTTCAAAGAAGGGGTGCCGATCATCCTCAACTTCACGATGACCGACGAGAAGCAGGCCCAAAAACTGATCGATTTCGCGGCTGGCATGGCCTTCGTCACCGAGGGAAAGCTGGAGAAGATCACTCCTCGGGTCTTCATCCTCATCCCCTCGACAGTACAGCTCACCGAAACTGACAAGAATCAGTTGGCGGAGTCGGCGTACGCGCAACAGTAAACGCCATGGCGATCGTCGGCTGGGTCCTGATCGGGCTGTTGACCCTCTATGAGTGGATCCTCATCGTCCGGGCTGTGTTCTCGTGGATCCAACTCCTGCGCCCGCGGTGGGTACCGCGCGGCATCCTGCTGGTGATCGCCGAGGCGGTTTACACCGTGACCGATCCGCCGTTGCGTCTGGTGGGAAAGCTCATCAAGCCATTGAGGGTCGGCAGTGTCCGGCTCGACCTGGCTTTTCTCGTACTCTTTATCCTTGTCGTGCTGTGTATCGCCCTCATTCAGTGGGTTGTGTGGTGACCGGGCGGAAATTGCCTTTTAGCCACGCCGAATGTCGGATTGAGCATTTGGTTCCGCTGGGGTAGCCTAGGCAATACTCATCATTTTCTCAGGAATGATCCGCTGCCACGCTGAAAGGGCTAATGCTATGACCATGACTCTCGACGAGGTACGCAAGACACGATTCCACATGTCTCGTCGTAACGGTTATGAGGTCACAGATGTCGATATTTTCGTGGACAAGGTCGAGGAAACTCTGCAGACCTTGACGTCCGAGAACGAGACTCTTCGCCGCCAAGTGAATGAGACTGCGCCGGCTTCGGGCGATCCGGAGGCCGAAGGGTTGCGGTATCAGGTCGCCCGTCTTCAGGAAGACGCGAATGGGTACAAGTCACAGGTCGCCCGGCTGCAGGCGGAACTCGATCAGGCCCGGACCCGCGGACAGGCCGCGGCCTCTGCCGGAGGCGCGGCTGACGCTCTCGCGAGGGAAAATGAGCAACTGCGGAACCAACTGACCGAAGCGCGTAGCCAGGCCGCCGAAGCCAGAAATCAGGTGGCGGAGGCGAGGAGCCAAGCGGCCGAGCTGAGCAAGAATGCCGTCGGCCAGGATCAGTACGTTCGCCTCACCGGCGAAAACCATCAGTTGCGCGAGCAACTGGAACGGTTGATGGCGACCGAGAAGGTGAGCGAGCAAACCATGCCGATCGCGGTCACGACCTCGCCTGAGGCGAGTTCGGCTGTCGTACGGCTGGTTCAGTTGGCGACCGAGCAGGCGGACAACCTCGTCACCGAGGCGACGGCCGAAGCCGCCAAGCGCAAGCAGGCCGTCGATGAGGAGATCCGCGTCATGAAGGATGACGCCGATTCGTACGTCAGCCGGGTTCGCTCGGAGGCTGATGCCCACGCCACGCAGGTGAAGTCCGAGGCGCAGTTCTCTGCCGAGGAGATGTTGCGCAAGGCCACCGATTCGTCGGCGCAGATGACGTCGGAGGCTCAGACGAAAGCCGAGCGCGTCGATCACGACGCCCGTACCAATGCCGAGCGGTTGGTCCAGGAGGCCCAGCAGCGGGCCGCGACCATCGATTCCGAGATCGCGGCCCGCCGTACCGAGGTCTTCGGGGCCCTCGAAAAAGAACGGGATGTGCTGTTCGCCAAAGTCGAGAAACTCAAGACCTACGAGAAGGGCTTCCGACAGACGATGACCGGTTATCTGAAAGGTCAGATCGAGCGGTTGGACGACGCGCAGTTCGCACCCGACGATGTGCCGGAACTACTCCAGACTCCCGCCCGGACCGCCAGCGAATGGAATTCGGACACCGCCAGCGCGACGCCGCGGCTGGATGCTTTGCTCGAAGGCTGAGGACCGTCGACAGTCGGTACAATGGGTAAACCGGTCCTGCAAGGAGGTTTTCGTGGGAGGGTCGCCAAAAGGTAAGACATCGCCTTCTCCCCAGATGTCGATTCCCGTCGCTGAGGGCGAAGAGCCCTGGACGAGCGGTGAACTGGCGGATGTCAGAACCCAGTTGCTGTCCGATGTGACCGCTTTCGAACAGAAGTACCTGTCCGCCCAGGCGGGGCTCAGCCAGTTGCTCGCCGAAGGCGCCGATGTGTCGGGCCGCGATCCCGCCGATGTGGGCTCGTCCAACTTCGAGAGGGACCAGGAGATGTCGCTGGCCGCCAACGCCCGCGAGATGTTCGAGCAGAGCGAATTGGCACTGCGGCTGTTCGATGAAGGTTCCTACGGGATCTGCGAGTCGTGCGGTAAACCCATCGGGAAAGCCCGGTTGCAGGCCTTCCCGCGGGCCACGATGTGCGTGTCCTGCAAGCAGCGGCTCGAACGGCGGTCATGACGAAGGTCGTGGCAGCTAGGCCGGCCTGGCCGGCCCGGGTGATGATCGTCGGTTTGATCGTGGTCGGGGTCGTGACAGACCAGATCACCAAGGCGATTGCGGTGGCCCGGCTCGTTCCCGGTGTGCCGATTCGGTTGGTGGCCGACATCTTCTCGTTGGAACTCCTCCGCAATCCGGGCGCCGCGTTCAGTACCGGAACCGGGATGACGGTCGGCTTCACCATTCTGGCGCTGGTGGTGCTGGTGGCCGTCAGCAGCTTCGTCGTACCCAAGGTACGTTCATTGGCCTGGGCCGCGGCGATCGGGTTGGGCATGGCGGGAGTGGCCGGGAACTTCATCGATCGGTTGGTACGCCCGCCCGGCCCGTTTCGCGGCTACGTCGTCGACTTCTTCTCGCTGAAGTACTTCGCCGTGTTCAACGTGGCCGATATCCTCCTGACGACCGCCGCCATCCTGATCGTCGTCTTTGCGCTGTTCGTGAGGATCGACCTTGGCGGACGTCACCTGAGCGCCGAACGGCCCGCGAAGACCGAGTGACGATGCCGATCGCGATCGTTCCCGAGGGATTGGCCGGTACGCGGGCGGATGCCGGCGCCGCTCGCCTGTTCGGTATTGCGCGGTCACGTATCGAAGAGGCGGCTGGGCGCGATGGCCTGCTGCTCGACGGGGTGGTGGTGGCGAAGTCCGAGCGTTTACGGGCTGGCGCGACGCTGGAGGTCAGCATCGAGGAACCCCGGACGGTCGAGTTCCGCCCGCAGGTGGTCGAGGGCCTGGGGATCGTCTACGACGACGCCGATCTCGTGGTGGTGGACAAACCGGCCGGTATCGCGTCCCACCCCAGTCTGGGCTGGGACGGCGGTTCGGTCCTCGAACACCTGGTGGCGGCCGGCTTCCGGATCGCCGCGTCGGGGCCCGAGGAGAGGAAAGGCATCGTCTCGCGTCTGGACGTCGGTACGTCGGGGCTCATGGTGGTCGCCAAGTCGGAGCTGGCCTACACCCGCCTGAAACAGGCCTTCAGCGAGCGGAGCGTCCGCAAGGTCTATCACGCCTTGGTCCAGGGATATCCCGCCCCGGACGCCGGTACCATCGATGCTCCGATCGCCCATGCGCGGTCCGACGAGTGGAAAATGGCGGTCGACCCGGGTGGACGCCCGTCGGTCACGCACTATGCGCTGATCGAGACGGTGCCAGGGGCATCGTTGTTGGAGGTCCATCTCGAAACGGGCCGGACGCACCAGATACGCGTCCATATGGCGGCGATCCGCCACCCATGCGTCGGCGACCTGCTGTACGGAGCGGATCCGGTCCTGGCCGCGGACCTGGGGCTCACCCGGCAGTGGCTCCACGCTGTCGAACTCGGGTTTCGCCACCCCCGTTCCGGCGATCAGATGGTCTTTGCTTCCACCTATCCGGCGGATCTGGAGAACAGCCTGGACCAGTTGCGGCGATCCTGAGGCGTCTCGGTCATCGCCACGCCCTGGTGGGTTTTTCCCGGTGGATACCGTATGGTTGAAACGTGCGTAGAGCGAAAATTGTGGCAACCCTCGGGCCGGCGACGGCGGGTGTGGATCGTCTGAGTGAACTGCTCAAAGCCGGGGTGGACGTCGTACGGCTGAACATGAGCCACGGCGACCATGCGGGCCATGAGCGCAATCTCGCCGATCTGCGTACGGCCAGTGCGGCCGTTGGCCGGCCCGTCAGCGTTTTCATCGACCTGCAGGGGCCTAAAATCCGGCTCGGTACCTTCGCCGGGGGGCCGGTGACCCTGGTGAAAGCGGACCGGTTCACCATCACGACCCGGGATGTTCCCGGCGACCGTGACCAGTGTTCGACCACTTTTGCCGGTTTGCCCCGGGACGTCTCGCCGGGCGATCCCATTCTGATCGACGACGGGCGGATCACGCTGCGTGCCGTCAACGTGTCGGACACCGACGTGGAGTGTGAGGTGGTCATCGGCGGGGTGGTCTCGGATCACAAGGGCATCAACCTGCCCGGTGTGGCCGTGAGCGTACCTGCCCTGTCGGACAAGGACGCGGATGACCTGCGGTGGGGTCTGGCCCAGGGCATCGACATGGTCGCCTTGTCGTTCGTTCGTTCGGCCGACGATGTACAGCCGGTCCGGGCCGTTATGGACGAGGCCGGTCTGAGCGTTCCGGTCATCGCCAAAATCGAGAAACCCCAGGCCGTGGCCAATCTGGACGCCGTACTCGACGCCTTCGACGCGTTCATGGTCGCCCGGGGCGATCTCGGGGTCGAACTGCCCTTCGAGGACGTGCCCCTGGTCCAGAAGAGAATCATCCACGCCGCCCGGACCCGGGCAAAGCCGGTGATCGTGGCCACCCAGATGCTGGAATCCATGATGTCGGCACCGCGGCCCACCCGGGCCGAGGCATCCGATGTCGCCAATGCGGTCCTGGACGGGGCGGACGCGGTCATGCTGTCCGGGGAAACGGCGGTGGGTGAGTACCCGGTGGAGGCCGTGTCGGCCATGGCCCGGATCGTCCAGGCCGTCGAGGAGCACGGTTTGCGCTGGATCGACGCCATCGAATGGCATCCCCACACCACCTCCGGGGTGGTCGCCTGGGGGGCCGCCGCGATCGCCCAGCAGCTCAATGCCCGGTACATCGTGGGATTCACCCTGAATGGCGACACGGCGCGGCGGCTGGCCCGGTTACGGACCCAGATCCCCATCTTGAGCTTCACCCCGCTGGAGAAGACCCGGCGCGAACTGGGGGTGGTCTGGGGACTGACAACCTTTGTGTCGAAGAACGATGAGGTGGAGTCCATGCTCGCCGAGATGGACCACACACTGGTCGACCAGGGCTTGGCCGTCAAGGGCGAGACGGTCGTCGTGGTGTACGGCACGCCGCTCGGGGTGGCGGGGAAAACGAACACGGTGTACGTCCATCGGGTCTTGGAGAACGACTGAGAACCGGGCCGGGCGGCGTGGGACGCCCGGTACCAAGGCCCGGAACAAGGAGGGTGG
>Ga0123354_10005004_pt1 | contig 19071 bp, 11 predicted proteins | sample TergutLab28metaG_2_FD_97872 | JGI IMG/M metagenome (GOLD analysis project Ga0123354, IMG submission 97872) | Labiotermes labralis P4 segment gut microbial communities from Petit-Saut dam, French Guiana - Lab288 P4 | ecosystem: Host-associated > Arthropoda: Insects > Digestive system > Gut ...
ATTATTATTATTATTATTATTATTATTATTATTATTATTACCTCTCATTGCTGTCTATGGCTACCAACTTTCATTTCTGTGCATAGGAGTCAACAACTCTTGAATGCTATGTAATAGCATGACAGTCACACAATGCGTAGGCTCAGGCTTATAAATAAATAGATATATAAATGTGAATAAATAAAGAAACAAATATACACACACACACACACGTGTATGTAGGGTTTAGGGTGACGAAATAAATCTTATGTGAAATTTGAAATTTTTACATCAGTATCTATGAAGAATAAAGTCTTCTGGAATATGAAACCTTGTAGCATAACAGAAATTTACCAACATTCTACCATGAAGATGTTAATGTCAGTGAATCTCTAGTAGATTACATGGAATCACATCCCAGAAGACAGTATTCTTCAGTTAAATTGTAGTTCAGTGAAGAAAAGTTTGTACAATTTTTCAAGTCCTGCAAAACAAAGGAGTACCAACTGCTTGCTGAGAATCAGAGCTAAGATACAATGTGCTTCTCATTGTTTCTTGCTGAATCATGTGAATTTTACCTACCTGAAACCTTCAATAGGTAAATCCATATCAACTGTAATGATGTTTCCTTCCAGCAGTAAATAAATCTTTATCTGTGGACCTGGTACATATGCTAGTTGAAAATCAAGTGATGCAGATGAATCAGTGGGATTCTGTGTGAATATTAAGCTTCCTTCAACCATGGACAGCTTCTCGTATGGTGTCTGTAACTTCCCGTGGGCTTTGATAAAGGTGTTCCCTTCAATGTGCCACGATGCTTGAACTTTGAACTGCAGGACAGAAATACAGAATGTAGATTTTAGAATACCAAGAAAAGAGTTTCTTTCCTTACATCAGTGTGTATCACAGATACTATGTGTATTAGACAGAAATGAAGAGGAAACAACTGTGGTTGTAAAAAACATGGGAGGCATACTGGTAAAAACAACAGATGAGTACACCCAGGTAATACTTCATTACCATCACTGAAAAGACTATTTTATATTTTGGTGTTAACTATTTTCTAAAAAGGAATACAGAGAAAATTATAGTCTTATAATAGTTTCAGTTAATATTGTTGCATGGTTTCCTACCCTGAGAGAACAGCATTACACACACATCTGAGAACTAGGCATTACCACAACTATGTGGTAAAAGAAAAGATAAAATACGTGGGAAATAGAGGAATTCATATAAAAATGAATTTAATAGCTGTTCTCCTTAATCTCATTAGTGAAACTGCATGAAGGATATCATTAATGGCTGACCATACAGCTTGGATGGCTAGAAACAGGAAATGCATACACAACTTGCCTCATGAATCCACAGAGTTCATTTCTAAAATGACAGATGTAATGGACAATACATAGCAGCATTTGTACAGTTTTCAAAATAATTAAGAATTTAAAATATAAAAGAAAATATGTAGAACAATAACCATTATTCCATGAAGTGAGAGGGAAAACCAACAAGACGCAACAGTTAGATGTTTATTATCAACACTTTCTCAACATGTTTCAGGCATCATTATGCCCATCTTCAGAAGACCAAGACGTGTGTTACTGCACGTGGTGTGCTGCGCTGTTAACAAGGGGGGAAAAGGTAGATATTAGCTGTAATGTCTTTTTGGTGGGGTATTGTGTAGTAAACCTAGATGGGTCCTCGTGTGTATATGGGAATGTCGTGTGCAAATGGGTGTGTTGTGGTGTTGGACTGGTATCTGCCTTGTGCGTTTTTCAGGTCTGGTGTATCGGGAGCAGGTGTACTGACAGCTGACTGACATTACAGCTAATATCAACCTTTTCCCCGCTTGTTACAGCGCAACACACCACGTGCAGTAACACACGTCTTGGTCTCCTGAAGATGGGCATAATAATGCCCAAACATGCTGAGAAAGTGATGATAATAAACATCTAACTGTTGCATCTTGTTGGTTTTCTCTCTCACTTCACGATTTGCTCACGATGCACGGTCACAGAAACCTAAAGCATCCATTATTCCCTCATTCTCTGGTAACACACTCTTTCATTAAGAAAAACTGCTGGTAAAAACATGCTATTTTACACCATCAGAAAATAAACCCTTCATTACAAAAGCAACAGCTTTAAAGACCAAAAGGACCAACAAAATGTTAAATCAGTTTCAGGGAAATAGGTGATAATGTTTTGGTACTTGATACTTACATTTTTCAGTGCGGTATTTAATCTGTCCAGTTCAAATTCTATTTTTCTTTCTTCATTAGAAAAGTCCTTTTTAGCTGATATTTGAAAGGCTGATATGTTGTAAAATGGTGAGACCATACTCAAACCAACAGATGCATCTACATAATTATCCTTGAGCTACAAGTGAGGTGAAAATTTCATTTTAGCCACAGTTATAACACGTCATTAATTAAAATTAGTACAGAATAACCACACAGCAGAATCATGCCATAAATATCTTTTTAAATGTGCCATAAGAAAATATTGCAAAACTACACCCATATAATTAAACAAAACATGTTTAATCACCTCAATTATTTAACAAACAAATGCATTTATATAAAATTTCACATTAAAACACTTAAAATCTCTCCTTTTTTGTTAAACCATATTGCTGCATTTGTTTTTTAGTAACTTTAGACTGGTATTCTTGTAGTTGTTGTTAAGTTTTGCCTGTTGGGCATTAATTATCCTTATTGTTGCACCATGCATTTTGTAGAATCACTTTAATTATTTAACCAACAAATGCACTTACATAAAATTTAACATTAAAACACTTAAAATCGATTTTAAGTGTTTCAATGTGAAATTTTATATAAGTGCATTTGTTGGTCAAATAATTAAAGTGATTCTACGAAATGCATGGTGCAACAATAAGGATAAAACATGTTTCAGTTTATACAAATACATGCACTGAAGCAATGAGAATAATGATTTTAATGACTGAAGTTTAAAACTACCCAAATTACAACTGTTTGATCTCACATATTAGTTATCAAAAATAAATGAATTTAAGCTCTTCTGCTTAACAGTCAGAAAATTAAAAATAAATTATTCCAACATTATATGCCCAAAAGTAGAATGTGCCATTGTGCAGGTGGTTATTATTTGGCTTCTCTCTCCCTTACTAAATACACTACCAGTCACCATTCCAGCAAAGTTCTAAACACATCTATTGTCTTCAATACCATTTGTGGATGACACAATCAGCCTACTGAAGCTGAAATGTCAATGGACTTTGTGTCATCACAATCCAGTCACTACTATTACATAATCCAAAGCAAATAACCATTAATCACCACAACTAAATATTGAGCTGTCATTTCAGAATAAATTTGTGGCTGGGGGGAAAAATGGCTACAAAGTAAAGCAAATGATTTCACAACATACACAACAGTCAATGAAAATATTGAAATCACATGATAACATACAAAAGAATGACAGGAAACATACAAAGCCAGTGCAAGATTTCAGGCTTCTAGCATGGTGTAAATGAGATATTTGCTCCCCTGGGATGGTACACAGCGTGGATTTTTTAGTTACCTACGTTTCCGGACAACCTATCAGTCCCATCTCCAAGGGTCAAGCAGTCCAAGAAGAATTTTGGTCTGATCGAATCTTGAAGATGTCTAGGTTGTCCTGAAATGTCAGTAACTTCAAATCTACATTCCGTAACATCCAGAAGAGTGAAAATCTCATACAAAGCCAGCATTGGATACAAGAATGCTAGTTAATTATGGTTTGTGTACAACTAACTGATGTCCTCAGAAAAGACAAACATTGCTGTTAAATTACTTACTGGCTTATGAATGAAGCAATAATTTGTAGTATGTCAAGTTTGATAAGCAGTGACTGACACACTTTTGAAAATAGAAATTGAAATTACAATTGCTGGTGCATTACAGCATGTTCTACACTACAGAAAACTTGTTTAAATAAATCCTATATATTCCTGTAAATTGAAAGTGTTCTAACAAAATCAAAACTCAGTAATGCATAACCATATTACCTCAATGTATCCTCCAGCTGTTAAACGGCTCTGTTCAGTCAACAAAGTGATACTGGAATTGTATAATGTATCTTGCAGTTGTATGAAAGCAGTTACATCCAGGAGTTTTAAGGCATCAAATGGAGAAAATATGTTAAGTCTGGCGGTATGAATGTCGACTTCTTCATCTTCGCTACTTTCATATTTTAATAAAAATCCAGCCTGAAAATAAAGATTCAGTGCTCAAAGCACAAACTTGAATGAAGTATGATAATTTTCCAGTCAGACAGACATGATGCTTGAGAAAACAGTTAGGTTTGTTAAATGAACATATGTTAAAGAAGTGCATAATGCAGTGAGGATGTGGCTCCCATACATTTCTTATGCTTTGTTTGAACTTGTTTGAAATTTATCATCCATAAGCTCTTGTAGTTGCTAATTTTGCTATCAGAACAAAACAGTTCATCAGTTTACCTCTAAATAAAATTCTGTATGAAAGAGATATTTCACAGCTCTACAGAAATGAATTTTAATGCTAAATACATACATTATATGGGGACCGCGGTGGCACAGTGGTTAAGGTGCTGCGCTACAAATCGGAAGGTCGCTGGTTCGATCCCAGCTGATGTCATTGGAATTTTTTATTGACATAAAATCCTTCCAATTGCACTAAGGCCCTGGGGTTGACACAGCCTCTAACACAAATGAGTGCCAGGAGCATTTCCTCGGGGTAAAGGCGGCCGGTGCATAAGGCTGACAACCTTACCACCATCCTGAGCCATTGTCATGAAATCTGGGAACCTTAACTTCCTGGAAACCTCAGGGCCACTCAAGGATTGTAACAGGCCTGCTTTACCTTTCACATACATTATATAGGTTGCAAAACTGTTGTACAGTGTAATGAGTGACTGAACAGACTGAAAAATAAGAACATATTAATGTTCATTAAGAAATATAAGCCAAAAATTTTGATGCACCTTTAAATAACTTGAGCATGAGGTTAAACATTCAAGCAGAAAAATTTAAGGGCTCACTTTTACAGAGTTGAAAGTTTAATATAAATGCGCTACAAAGTACAGGTCTCTGTTCTTCATGGATATAACACCACATAAGTGGGAAAATGGTGGCACATGTTACCCGACAGTGTAGTTGTCTCATTATCAAGGGAAGAACACTACAAACATGTGTGTACTTACACTTTTCCATTCATTATTGGTCTTTGCTTTGAAGTCAAGAGACATTCCATAATGTTCACCCAAAGAAACTTGGAAGTCATAATTGGAAATCAATTCTTTGAAACTTTCACATGGAGTTGTAAGGTGCAGCCGATTTGTCATTGTAAAAATATCCTGAAAGGAAAAAAACAAAACAAATCACATAACTCTACAATAATTACAAAGTCTCTAAATATGTGCTGAAGATATTTTAAGTTTTTATTAATGGATGACAAGATTTTTAACATGGAATTTAAAACATTACGGAAAACAAAGCAATCACGAAATTTGAAGTTCATAGGGCCAAGCAACGTAATATTATTTCTATAGTAAAACCAACTAGATGCACCAATGTATCAAATTTATTTTATTTTGGAATGACACTCTAAAGGTTTCAGATGGTCTTTCCGTCCATCATCAGGAGTTCAAGACTGTACATACAGCAACAGATACTGCTGTCTGAAATATGTAGAGTGTCAATCCAAAATAGAATAAATTTGATAAGCAAGGATAGACAGTGGCCAACAACAGATAGTGCTGTCTGCTTGTTAGCAAGCAGACAGCACTATCTGTTTGACAAATGCCTGTTGCTGTATGTACAGTCTTGAACTCTTGATGATGGACGGAAAGACCGTCAGAAACCCATAGAGTGTCACTTCCAAATTAAAATAAATTTGATACACTGGTGCAACTAATTGGTATTACTACAGAAACAATCACAAAACTTAACGGAGATGTTTCTGTGGACCATACGTTTGCTATTTCAATGTCATGTTCAGATACTAAACTGAAAGAGAAGTACTACCACAGTGTGCACAGACTACTCAAGGAGATGACCATTTAACTCACTCTGCAATAGGTCAGGTGCCAATCCAAATACAAGTAACTGAGGCAATTATTAGGGCTGTGGAGAAAACCAGTTAATCAAAATAAAATGATTTAATAACATATGTCTATCAGACTGTGATTACTGATAATCATACAGTTGATCCAGTACACACAACACATGTAGGTTACTCAGAAAGTAAGTACTGTCTGCGCATATCTCTCATGCATCCTCGAGACTGTCACTTTGTGCATGTGCAGTAACTTCCTCTGTCAATTGAGAAGCCACAGATGCCATTTTGTGAAATTCGTGTGTTATGTTTATGTTTGTTCCTGTGCGTTAAACATGTTTAAGACAATTTAAGGGGCTGCTGACTGTGAAATACGGTCTATAATTCGTGTTTTGAACGCTAGGAAAGTGCTACTGAGTAAGATTCATCACCAGATCTGTCAAGTGTATGGTGACAATGTGATGAGTGATGACATGGTTAGGAAATGGGTTCGAATGTTCAATGAAGGACAAGAGAACGTGCACAATGAGGCATGAAGTGGGCGTCCATCTTTGGTGAATGATGATTTGGTGCATAAGGTCAACGAAAGAGTGCATGATGACAGACATTTCACAATTTCTGATCTGTCCCTGCACTTTCCTCAGATTTCAAGGACTCTACTCTATGACACTGTCAGTAGTCATTTGGGTCGCAGGCGGCCGCACATTCTATGAGGAGGGTATACAAAAACTTGTGCCCTGCTATAAGTGCCTCAATAATGGCAGTGAATATGTGGAAAAATAGTTTGAAAAATGTTGAATCTGATAGCAATAAAATTTTATACAAAACCTTACTCAATTTTTTTTTACAGTGAAACAGTACTTACTTTCTGAATAAGCCTCGTATCATGCACACAACATGGGCCAAAAGACCACGCAAATTCTTAGAAATAAAGTACTTTCTAAACACTGATGATTATCACAACAGAGAGGTAAATTACAAGTTTTAAAAACTTCCATGGGTAAGAAACATGGCAGGGACAGTGAAACAAAAGGAGATTATAAAAAGCTGTTGAGGTTTCCAGCTTTACTTAGCGTATGTGTAACATAATTCCAGCACAACTCTGCATCCTAAAAACTGTGAAAAGACACAAAATATAGCATAATGTAACACCGTGGCATGTTCGCATAACCATTGTCACCATTGGAAAGCAATACATATTACATATTAGCACGCAAAGCACATAAGCTGAATTATATTGTCATCTGTGGCCTGTCTGGCCCTACTATATTTTTCCACCTTATGTCATAAATGGCATGACTCTTGGCAAAAAATAAACTGTGCATAAAATGTATTTTAATTTTTTCTACAACTTTTGTCTGAAACACTTCTCATTCTATGAAAAATTCTGTGAAATACTATAAAAAAAAGTACATACGTCTTTATGTACAGTAACCATTATTCTTGTCGGATGCTAATGAAACGTGAATATTATCATCAGATTTTTTAAAAATAACCAAATATAAAATTTCATAAAAATCTATCCAGTTTGAACCAAGTTGTTCCATGCAGACAAGCATGACAAAGCTAATAGTCACTTTCTGCAATTCTGCAAATGTGCCAAAACATATCTCACATACAAACAGGCATGTCCCTGATACATAGGGCATTAATCATTCTTGCTAATCTTTACACGCTTAATTATGTACATTATGGGGCATTTTTTGGTCCAGACAATAACCATTCTGACTTGAGGGCATTTAATTGTTTGCTTTCAAAGCAACAGCAGGGACAACACCTTACAAAGGAAAGGAACACTTCCATATTCTAAGTCATTGATTGTTAAAAATCAGTCTATTATTTTATGTCACACAACCTCTGAAACTGACACGTGACTGTTAAATAAATCTTTAGGCATCTTTGTTTTACTTTACGTTAATCACCACTATAAATAAACAATAACAAATATTCGCTTACGATAAAATCAAACTCATCCCTAACTTCTGCAACGCCATCTGGGAGTGCCAACGATGCCACAATATTATAGACAGTTCCCCTTTCATCAATGTCCAGTGTTCCTTTCATTGTTGGGTACAGGATTGTGTCCAGTTCAATGACACCTCTCCAGCTGAGTGCATCTTTAGTTTCATCCTCATTGTCATTCTCATCATACTCATAATCAGGGTCATTTTCTGCATTTTCTGGCTTTATGCTTTCAAAGTTTAGGTCTTTAAAAAGAAGGTGTTTTGGTGCACCATGAATCTTGAGACCAAGCTACAAAGCAGACAAAAAAATTCACACATTCAGCTCTAATGGTTCTGTGTTCATGCATCCATTTTAAGTATATAATACCTATGATTAATTGAAAACAAAGAAATCCTGGAGGAAGAAGCTGAGTTTTTTTTGTTTCCTAAATTTTAGTACTGTATTTAGAAGTGAACAGCACTGAGGCATGTTTGGACCACTGTATCCTGGACTCTTCTCTGACGCACATACTTGGTCACATATTTTGGTATTGTTCATAATTGCATGTACGTACATATGAGTGTATGTGTGTGTGTGTGTGTGTAATACAGTGTTATTAGTGCTATTAATAAGGTCTGTCAATGTATTTCTTTAAATAAGTTATTACTTATATCCTTATGTTGATTTTATGTTGAATTTATAGGTCATACATAACCTCAAAGTTTCAGCCCCTTGAAACAGTATGTGATTTCTGACTGCCAAATGTTATTTCATACAAGATTTAGAGGTATATTCATAATCTATCCATATACGAAGTTTTATATTCATAAGCAACAAATATTAAATATTATCACTGCAAATTTTTACGTTCCTTAATTATGTATTATGTAAATGGTAACAACAAAAAATCCATTAACTATATAGAAAAAAGATGTAACAACACACAGCCTCTGTCACTGAATTATTATGTCACATCACAACAAATCACAACTACCATATGTGGTGCCATGTTATGTAAATGTAATGAAGTATAAAAAAATAATAAGTAACATGCATATAAGTTTCTTTTTTGCCTTCACCATATATGATGCAAAACACAATTTCGACTGTTATGTTTCAACTGATCAAAAGCAGTAAGTATTCAATACTGTGACTGTCATTTGTATTTCTTCCTTAATTACCCAGCAAACATATTGTACTTTTTTTGCCATATTATGCAGTATCAACAATGGCCTGTCTCTCCAAGTCATATATTGTGAATCAGCTCATAACTGGCACAATTTTTGACAAAAATTTATATCACATGAAAAGTGTCTTGTGATTGTCTCTACAGCTTTTATTTTAAATCTTTCTCAACCCAAGATCAATTCAGCATGATATTACCACACATTTGCATATGTTTTCATGTCAATTGCTGATACTTTTGTCCAGTGGTAAGTAGGCTTAGATATTCTTGACAGATGGTGGAAAAAGCCCCAATACAAAGTTTTGTAAGAGTCTGTTCAGTGAGAGCTGCGGTGTTCCATGTGGAGAAGCAGACAGAGAAACAGACACAGGCATGACAAAGCTAACAGCTACTTTTCATCCCTTTGCAGATCTGCCTATATTATTATCACACTGACACATTTCCAGACATACATAAGTAAGGTCTGTACACTATTCTACATGTCATAATGATACATCAATGACATCGTGAAGAAATTAACAATGATTATCTTCTTTATATGCAATAAGCTGCCATTTTTAAACAACTAACTAAACTTACATACAGATAAGTGTATCCTTGGGCATCAGGTGTTAATTGCCTGGGTACATTTCAATGCACATAGCCAATGTGGAGTTTAAAATCCTATAGACAGGCATGATTCTTCAGGAGTTTCCAAATCTATGACAACTCTGGCTCTGTCCTGAACCATTTCATCTTAGTATTGCTGATTAATGTATCATGTACAAATAGTGTACTTACAACAACAAAAATATGATCTCACATTCACATGTGAATGTAAACAGCCACACTACCTTTACATCTGAAAGTACAATGCCAACAGCAAAATCAAGGCCATCTTTGTATATTAACTTTGCCAAAATGCCATTCTCTTCAAACCCTCCAACTGGAGTGTAAATTCGGAAATTGTACTCGAAGTCTGTCATGTTCACATAGTGCCATACTCCTGAAAATCCAATCACTAACGCATTCAAACCACATTGGAAATCAACCTGCCAGATAGAGAAATATCAGACATTTAGAATAAGTACTAATGACAGCACATTTCAAAATTACCCTTCAACAAATACGAATTCAATCCAAGTTAAAATTTGGCACATTTAACATTATTTAAACAAAACCTGTACACATACAAGGCATCAATATTACTGAAATTACAATGAAAATTTAGACATGTGCAATAAAAAAAAAATATATGTAAGGTTTGTAAAAGTAACCTGTTAACAGAATCTATCTTGTTACATGTTTCACACAGATAATACAGCACTTACAGAAATACCGAATTTTAACGTACATGACAGCTTTGATCGGTCTGAACAAAAGACTATAACCTCTTCTGGAAAAATAGTAAGTCCTACGTTGAAAGTAGCAACAAGCTATGGTTTGATTTACAAAATCTCAATTCCATTATAATATACTGTTAGAGCAACAACCACATGGATAACTACAAAACTGAGCCATATAAACAACTGAATATCCGGTCTTGCTCCATTTCACTACACAAGGACACCACATGTGTTAAATTAACTACATTCATTTTAATGTGAAATTGTAATTAATTACATAAAGGAGCAAAAAAAAAAACATATAAAATAAAACTGTAAAAATTGAGAGCTCAGCTTGGTAAAAACAAATGTATATCCTTTTATGCGTGTTAATAAGTCTGTACCCTGATAATGACACTTTAGGGTTCTTCTTCTTCTGCTTCTTCTTCATCATTAGGGCCTGTAGCTGATGCCACGGATGTACCACAGCCTTTAAAGCTTATTGTACTACCCTATTCCCCCTCTTTTTAGATGTCCCCACTTTCACCACTAGGTGCCTCCACGCCTGTAATGACGCAAGAGATCCTAGCAGTGAAAGGTGGAACTGTATGGGCAAGAAAGTTCCAGTAATTTTGCCTAAATGACGACTTCCACATCATTTAGGGATCTTTTACATGCCACAAATCTACGACATGAGACTGACGGCTTTCCTTCCCCTCCGAAGGAAGGCATGCTGAGGATTTTTTTGCCCTGAAAAATCCTGAAGGCTTTGGCCAGGTTTGAACCCGCAAACTCAGGTACTTAAAGGCAGCATGCTACCCCTAGACCACCGAAGCCACCACCATTTTATGGTTGAAACACATTGCAATAAATTATATGAATAAAGTTGTGTTCATGGTTTTCACTCCTGCAATTAGAAATGTAGAAATTCATTTTTGTATGGTTTTAATTATCTTAAACTCAATTACACATTTTCTCCCCCTTCTTATGGTGTGTCACTATTTTTTTTTTAGTTATTTCTTACAGCACACATCAATTCTACCATGCCTCATACTCACCATATCCTTTTTCAATTTTCCAATCACTAATGCTTTGGTTAGGAATTCCAGTGGAGTCTGCAAACTGAACTTCACATCAAAATCACTCAAGCTCAGAATGCTCAAAAGAATCTCAATTCCTATACCACCAGAAGGTCCTTTGACTTCAGCTACAAGATGCCTTTCTGCTTCTGAATAACCAAACCGTCCAGTGATTGTTCCATACTTGTGAAATGGTGTAGTGATGTTAAACACAAGCATACTATTGCTAATCTTCTTCAGATGTCCTGCAAAACACCAATGTCTTGAAGCTTCAAGTCTTCTGTGATGTCATGATGTGCTGACTGGTAAACAGTTACAGATGTTTCAGATGGCTGTAGTGCCTTAAAATGTTGGTGAACATCATTTACCAGCCAATACAGCATGACATCTTCAGCAATGCCTTTCCAAGAACTTAAATTCTCGCAAACCAATGTCTTTCTTTACTGAATTTAAAGGTAAAAATCTCACAAAGCAATGTTTATCTTTACTAAAATGACAGGTAAAAGTAGGCTGGCTTAAAATATGTAACAGTAATTGGCAACACTGTGACCAAGAAATAATAATGCCAAAATTATTTTACAAGCAAGGAAAGAAGTTGGTATCAAGAGAGACAGGAATGAAACTAAACATGTGAATATGTAATGAAACCAAATCTGTCATACAGTATTAAGTAACACATCACTTAAAATGTGTTCTAAGAAATTAAGATTAAATTAAAAAATTGGAGAAGTATAAATATATGATATGCTTATTACTGACAAATCCAAAGACTCTCACCATTCTAACTGTATATTTTCCAAAATAAAAATTTAGTGAAATAATCATTTCACCTAAAGATAAAGCCAAAAGTGATACAAAGAAAAGGTGGCTCTGATAAAGAATACAAACGTTGGTGGAGAAGCATCTTGGAAAGTGGTCAAATGGAAGACTCAGTTGAAAATTGGAGAATGGAAGTAAAATGTCTTAAGAAAATGGTTGTTGAAGGTGTGAGCATGAATTACTGAACTCTGTATCATATTCAGTGGGGGTCCTGAAGATTTGGGTTTTATTACTAGACAGTTAATTAATTAAATAGAATGCTTTGTAAGATCAGGTCACACACTAGTGAAACCTGTGCTGTCCTAATAAATGTAACAGATACATCTGTTTTATATCCTAGAAATATTATCTGCTTTCATTTCTTCACCAGCAGGACACTTGCTGAGTTCTCTACTGAATGCACATAGCTTCTGAATGGTATGCAATGACACTGAAAGTCATTAGAAAAAAATGTTAATTATTTGTCATTTACAGTTATTCATTCCCAGCCAGCAATATGTAAGTGGGATGAGCAATGAAATGTTACACAATAAACATGTTGTATAAAACTAGAGTACACTTTGACAAAGCAAGCATTTTGAGATTAGTAATATTGAATTCAGATGCGCACCTTCTAGCGTAAGTGTGTATTTCCTTGTATCAATGTTCATATCAGCAGCTCCTGTGATGTCCCAGTCACTGCTCACACGCACTCTACTTATTAAGGCCCCTTTACGATACCCATCAAATGGTGACACCATCGAAACTAATCCTGTGATGTTAGATGAGTCTGGACCTTCTTCATACTCCCATGTGCTTTTCAAAGTTACTATCTGTTGTGGATAATACTGCAAATAAGACAAGAAATCCATTATTTTGTGCCAAACTTGAAGATACAAAATATGAAAATAAAAGATGCTAATGACAGAGATTGGAGCATCCTTGTATAACAATAGCAATGGATAAAGTACCGTGTTACGATTGTAATATTTATAACACTTCACACAAATCTAAAAAGTGTGAAGGTGAGTCGTACTGCATCATAAGCAAGTGACACAGCAGAATACAGTGACTTGGAACTGTACAGTGAAATAAATAAAGCCAGTATTCCTATCAGTTTCTTATAGGAAGTTTGTATTTCAAAATTGGAAGCAGAAAATTTTCTGTTCTCTGTGACTTTATGACACACAGTATTAAGTGAAGAAAACATTATGAGCAACTGTTTAGGGATAACATATTTTACAAATTTGTATTTAAAGAGGCTGATAATTACATCAAATATCGTAATGTATTAAGTGAGAAACAAGACGCCAAATCACATGCCATTAAAGACTATGAAACAGAAGTGTACATTAGTAACTTAAATCTATCAATATAGGAGGCTGCATTTCTGATTCATTGTACACCTCACTAACAGACATGTAAAACCCCGCAACTTCAAATTCAGCAGTACTTCAACTTAAATGATAAGGACAGTCAATGGGACAAAAATTTAAAACAATATAAGACATGAGTCAGTCAAATCAGAACAATGAGTTAACATAGGACAAAAGTTGAAGAGAATTAATGTTTATTAGTATACCAACCAATGCACAAAGAAGTAGTATAAATTTAATATTAAAATTACTACAACATGTTTTGGAATTCTTACACCATCCTCAGGGAGCTTACAGGTTTTGTCAGCTAAAGCTGTTGTTTTGTATGGGTGTGAAACTTGGTCATTGACATTGCAGGAGGAAAGGAAGCTGAGGGTGTTTGAGAATATGGTGTTGAGGAGAATATTTGAACCTAGGAGGGATGAGGTAACAGGGGAATGGACGAGATTGCATAATGAGGGGCTAAATGATTTGTACTCCTCACCCAATATTGTGTGGGTGATAAAATCGAGAAGAATGAGATGGGCTGGGCATGTGGTGCATATGGGTGAGGAGAGGGGGGTGTATAGGGTCTTGCTGGGGAAACTGGAGGGAAGGAGACCACTGGGGAGACCTAGGCGTAGATGGGTGGATAATATTAGGATGGATCTCCAGGAGGTAGGATGTGGGTATATGGACCGGATGGGGCTGGCCCAGGATAGAGACAGGTGGCGGACACCTGTGAGTGCGGTAATGAAGCTTCGGGTTCTGTGAAATGCGGGGAATTTCCTGACTAACTGCAAACCAGTTAGCTTCTCAAGAAGGACTCTGCACCATGGAGTAAGTAAGTAAAGTTATGAATTATTGAATTGATAAAATACAATACAGCAGTACATAGTAATGGTAAAATCTAATCGCTGGTAAAATGCGGCTGCATATGTAATTCAGGTCTGCATTGCATAATATGGAGTATAAAAAGAATGTGTAACATTATAAGGAATTTGATAATGATTATTATTATAATTATGTTATATTATAATTAATATTTTCCATCACAACAACAAATAACTGCATACAGGTTCGAATAATACCTATTTTGAACAGGCTACAAATTTCACTTCACTAATTTACTGCCTTCCAAAGCAATAATTAGTATGTTACCTGGACATGTATATTTGTCTCAAATCTCCTTTCGGTCTGTTTGTGGTAGAAACTTGCAGAAAATGATGAAACTTGAGGAATGGTGCTTATTATTGAAGCATTCAGCGCACAAAGTAAGTTTGTGTCAGTGATTAAGTAGTCACTGTAGAAATCCAAGGCAATATTCTGATCGTCCTGCCAGTACACACTTCCATTGGCTCTGAACAAGTTACCTTCATGTCGAATGCTGCTCACATAGATATAACAAATATGATTAGCTCAATACATATAAGAGTGTGTGTGTGTGTGTATAACTGGGTAATAAACTGCTGCTTACCCTTTGATGCTTTAATGTACTATTATCTGTTCATTAAAAAATGACAGTGTGTCACAATTTCCATTATACAGATTATGAACTGCAATATCCAACATCTAATAAACTAGTAATGAAGGTACTTTCACTTAGCATGATGCATTTGAGGGTTCTCATACTTCAAAGTTTACATATTTAAAAGGAAACATCACTTCTTTCCAGTATACTCCTAAACTTAAAACGTTATATCGAGAACTGTCATTTCCACAAATGGAAGAATCAGAAAACATGGGGGAAGTGTATAAAAAACAAATCTGTACAAACTTGATAGAATTTTGTAATTTTCCAGAAATATCACATCAAAAACTGGGCCATTTGCCTTCAATAGGAATTTAAAATCTGTCCATCACATGTTAACAGATTCATAATATTTTAGAAGCACCTATATTTAACATGTGTTGTGTACTTTTGAGTATTGTGTAATTAGCACTACATCAGATTCACTTAATTCTCCTTCATAATGTCAGAATTGTTTTGTACAATTTATCTGTTACTAGCATTATCACAATGATACATCAAGAAAAAAAAAAGATTTTAAATTAATATGATCTGAAGTCACAAAGCATAATGAAGTCATACATCAATGTTAAATTAAATACAAGTACATAATAGAAGGAAATACTATATCTGCTATGTGTATTATCACTTAATTCTTGGCAAGCATGAATATTCAGCACTGCATGCAAGGTAGGTACACACTCTGTGTGTCTAAATTATGCTCATGTTTCTCTTAGAACTATGGTACTGTATAGTCTTATCAGTAGCTGAACCCTGAAGATGGAGGTAGACTGTTCTTCCAAAATGTCCATTCAACCCTGTATATAGAGGCAACATTTTCTTCTGACACACTGGTAACCACTGACAAGACCACATGATATTACAGCCAAAGAGGACTACAACCACAGTCTGAACATACACTGCAATAAAAACTTCACAAATCTTATAGTCTGTATCAAGGATGGCCAGCTAGACAAACTTCAGGAGCTGCACTTTCAGAAGCAACTAAGGCAAGAGCCATGTCTATGTATAAAATCACATGCATGGTAGCAACACTGCTCATTGTCTGATAGAATGCAGACAGCGCTTTCTATTAGCAACATAAGAAATTCCTGTTTGTTGGGGAATTCACCAGATGTGCTAATGTTCTGTTATAGAGTGTTCTTTATGGAAAACATTGATTATAATACTTTTACAGCCAGCATGCGTGAGCTGCACCGGTGACATAAACGAACCGCGTTGTGGCCACCCGCATACTAAATAAACTCTTTCCTACATTGCAAAATGTGAGGTTTTCACTGTTGTTGTGGAATATTCAACACTCCAGGGATGCTACACTGTGCTGCTGGTAAGCAGTTTCTGACTTTTGAAGGAATGTAGTCTATTCATCTACAAGGTCAAGTAGGTCATGACCCTGATGATAAAAGTACTAAGATCCAATGAAGCATCAGGAACTACATGCCAATGACACAGCACAACATAGGTACATTCAAGGCATGAGAAGAGGACATTTCCCACTTGTCAACCATATATAATAGGACTCATCAGCAAAAAGGTAAGTTAAAAAATGGAACATAAAGACAGTAAAAATTTTGTTAAATAAAATTGACACTGTTATTTCAAAGAAAATATACAAAATTAAAACCAATTATTCTAATTTTGTGTACAATGTACACAAAAAAAAATATGTCACAGGTTATCTTCCTTCTCATGTGCTCACTCATACATGATTCTCTGTAAGACACTGTTATACTTGTCATTTTCTGCTCAATGACATAATCATGCACATGGAGAAAATGAGAAGTCACAAATATTGCTTATGTTTTATTAGACATCCCAAACGTTCTCTGCTGCATTCATATGATGTATTTTTGACTTGGACAGTGTTAACATAATTAGTAAAATCATGCAATTCTTAAAGCTGTAGTAGAAATATATTTGCATTTCCACTGCGTATAAAATATGCGAAAGCTTTATGGGATAAAAAATAGTCAAAAACCTGGACATTTCTAAAAATTTAAAACCCTGTCCAGATGGAAATTTTTGGGTGGAAAAAGATGTGTCTGGGGAGAAAAGGGTGTATGGTAGCCCTACATAACATGCCAGAGGACCTGAGTCTTCTATTTCCTACAAATTCCTAGTAAACAGCAAAATATTATGTTAGTTGAAGAATAAGAGACCAACTTGATGTCACTAGTTATTAAGTTTGATTTCACTTCTTCTATGCTCAACATGTTTCAGACATTAATACACCCATCATCAGGAGCTTGTGACTTTTCTGTTGTATCACCACATTGGTCGCGTGTTCTTGTTTCGATGTGTGTTGGAGTTTCGGTGTGGCTGGGTTGGGGTGGTATCCGTGTAGCAGGCTGAAGCCTGAACACACATCGAAACAAGAACACACGACCAATGTGGTGATACAACAGAAAAGTCACAAGCTCCTGATGATGGATGTATTAATGTCTGAAACATGTTGAGCATAGAAGAAGTGAAATAAAACTTAATAACTAGTGACATCAAATTGGTCTCTTATTCTTCAACTATCACAATGATGCACGGTCCAATATACATAAGATTTATTATAAGTTAGTTTAACTGAGAATGTATATAGCCATCCATTTGATAAAACTAGCTTCTAGGCAGGGAGTAAAGACGGTGATGCTGAATGAAATGGAACTGGCAAATTTCATACCTGCCTGATATCGATGTCCTCCTCCAGTTCTCAAAAGGTGTCAAGAGTTCACAGTTTAGCTTCACCAGTAAATTATCGGAGTATTCATATATGGAAACAATGGTCACCTCAATAACATCCTTTGGGCTCCATTCCAAGTGAGCTGATGATTTGTAAGTGGCACCTGAACAAGAAAATAGCACATAATATAGGCTTTCTTCTTCACAGTGTGTCTGTTCTTCCACTATCCTTACTGGCTGAATAGGTGTGGCAGGAATACATGTTTACAAACACAAAGTAAGGTAATAAACAAGGGACAATGGATAAGAGTTTCAAATTCAGGTTTTAGGCATGAACCAGTTAAGAGAAGCTCATTACATTCACAGAAACATAAATTCTTGTTAAATAAAGTAATTCAAAATTAAATTAAAATTTTCTGAGTGATATTTGGAGTATTTAATACAGGTTCCATTGGGTTTTCTCCCAGTTGCACAGTTATAATATTCCAACTTCAATGAACACGAATAATAACTCCCAAGTAATTCAAATGCTAAATGTTTAACATTTTTATAACAGCACGTATAAATGTTTCTGGTAAAATAACTTTTAATATACCTTTAATGGCAAAATGAAAATTTCCTTTCAGAGTTCGACCAGGATAAGACATTAGGAAACTGCCACTATAATTCAGTTGTTCAGGATGAATAAATTCAACAGCTGCAGCAAATTTTTGTCCAGGATCTCGGTTAGCATCCCACTTGATTTCAATTGCCGCTTCCTTTTTATCTTCCACATTAATTCCTTTCAAAGCTATGTGGATATCTCGGTACCTGCAAAAAGAAAAAAAGGCGACGACTTCAAATTGTGTGCTATAAAAGCAATAAAATAAATTATCAAGATGTTGAGAACAATGATGTGATTATGACACTGACAATGATGACATCGATGATGGTCATGAAAACAATTACATAAACAACAAAAAGTCAGATATACGAGGCATATTCGAAAAGTAAGGGCCGTTAGCTTATATTTAAATATTGGCGGGTCAGAACAAAGTTGTACGTATGCAGCGCCATCCATTGAGTGTTTACGAAGCCACTGAAGTTATTGATTTCTTTCAGTAGGCGTTTGCCAGTCGGTGAATGCAGACAAGAATGGCCGCGAAAATCGTTGCTCCCGCCAGTTGC
>Ga0123354_10005005_pt1 | contig 19070 bp, 13 predicted proteins | sample TergutLab28metaG_2_FD_97872 | JGI IMG/M metagenome (GOLD analysis project Ga0123354, IMG submission 97872) | Labiotermes labralis P4 segment gut microbial communities from Petit-Saut dam, French Guiana - Lab288 P4 | ecosystem: Host-associated > Arthropoda: Insects > Digestive system > Gut ...
GGCCACCAGCGGGACCAGGGCGAACACCCCGAGCAAACCAACCATGAAGGTCGAATGTGTCAGATCGAAGATTTCCAGCGAGACGGCCATGGCCGTGAATTGCGACCCGATCGAGGCCAGGCCCTGGCCCCACCACAGCCTCCTGAACGGCGGTGAAACGCGGAGAGGAGTGATGTCGGCCAGCAGAGACATGGACGGCTGCCTATCGCAATCCGGCGAGCAGGGACATCGCCGGTGACCTAGCGCAATCCGGCGAAGAGATCGTCTTCCGGCAGGCTCACCGGAACCGTCGAGCGGACCAACTCGAAATCCTCGGTCGGCCAGACCGCGCGCTGGATGTCCATCGGGATCATGAAAAATGTCCCCTTGGGATCAATCTGGGTGGCATGGGCCCGCAGCGCCTGGTCACGAAGCTCGAAGAACTCGCCGCACTCCACGCGGGTGGTGACACGGTGGTCCATCTGGTCGTAGACCGTATTCCCTAACCGCCCGCTGTAGACAGACGCCAGCCCAGCCGCTTGGGCAGCCTGGTCGAGGGCCACGAACCTCTCACGGTGGAAGCCCATCTGGTAGTAGACCTTGGGCACGACCCAGGCCCGATCCGCATATCTTTCCTTGTCTGCAGCGTACGAAAGTGCTTTCATGGACACCCGATGGCACATGACGTGATCGGGATGGGGGTAGCCGCCGGCTTCGTCGTACGTCACCAGGACCTGAGGGCGCAACCGCACCAGGATCTCGGCCATCCGGGCGGCCGACTCACGGATGTCAGCGGCCGCCAGACTGCCCGCAGGCATCGGGGGCCACGGCTGTTCCAAGGTGAACCCGGAATCCTCGTAGCCCAGCCAGATGTGGTCGACACCGAGGATCTGGCTCGCTCGCGCCATCTCGCGTCGTCTGACCTCGGCGATGTTGTGGCGGACCTGCGGGGTGTCCAGAGCAGGGTTGAGCACATCGCCGCGTTCGCCACCGGTCATCGTCAAGACGGTGACCTCGACGCCCTGTGCCGCGTACATGGCCATCATCGCCCCTCCCTTGGACGACTCGTCGTCTGGGTGCGCATGAGCGCACACCAATCTCAGCTGCTCATTCGGCATTGCCATTCCCCTTTTGTCTTTCGCAAGGGATATCCTAGACGGATGGATAACACGATCTGGCTCACCCACGACGCCTACGCGCGACTCCGCCAGGAGTACGACTACATCTCAGGTGAAGGCCGGGAGATCATCTCCAAGCGTATCGGGCAAGCCCGCGACGAGGGGGATCTGTCCGAAAATGCCGGTTATCACGCGGCTCGCGAAGAGCAGGGACAAAATGAGTTGCGCATCCGCCGGCTCAAGACCATCCTCGACAACGCCCAGGTCGGCGAAGTGGGCCAGAGCAACGATGTGGTACGGCCAGGATCCACGGTGACAATCGCATTCGACGGTGACGAGGACGACACCGACACATTCCTGCTGGGCGCTCGCGAACTGCTCAGCCTGGACAATTCCCTCGACATTTCCGTGTATTCTCCCCAGTCACCGGTCGGGGCCGCCGTGCTCGGGCACAAAGCCGGTGACGATGTGACGTACACAGCCCCCAACGGGCGAGAAATCGCCATTACTATTGTGTCGATCAAAGGGTTCTCGGCCTAGGAGCGTGCTGAAATACCATGTCCCGGCTGCGGCGCACCGGAGCGTGGCTCTACACGACCTTGATCACGCAGTGCCCGAAGACGACTCCGACATCGAGGTGAGCGGCGCCTGAGCCGAGGACAACTTCACCGTCCGCGGACTCGCAGCCCTCCCAGGAGACCCGGCCCAACTGGGCGTCGGCTCGCAGATCCACGTTCGAATCCCGGTTGACTTCGACGACCACCTGACCCGATTCGCAGCGTACCCTCGACCAGCCTTCCAAGAATCGTCCGGAGATGGTCGCCTGACCGGCCTGCAACAGCAGGTCGGAGATCATGGAGACACCGCTGATGGTCGCAGAACCGGCAGTCAGACGTACTTTCCCGATATGGGGCAGGTCAGACACCATCAGGGAGCAACCTGTCAGGTCGATGTCGACTTCCAGCGCGGGGTTGACCCTGACCGTCAGATCTTTGCCGATCCCCAAGGCCTTGACATCGTCCACCCCCCGGACCGACCGGACCCAGGACAGCGCGTCGATGACACCAGAAAACTCCTTGTCACCATGGACTTCGAGAACACTGCCATTGCGCTTGACCTGATGAACGTCTTCGGCCGCCGCAGTCGAGACGACTGGATCGCCCACGATCCTGACCTTGCGCCCGGTCGCCTTGACCAGCACCTTGGACACCCCGTTGACCCGGTCAGACCTGGGCGGCGAGTCGCGGAACTGCTCCGGCGGTTGTTCGTAGGTCTGGTGAGTCTCGTGCGGGCGAGGCGACGTCGGCCATTCCGTCGACAGTTCTTCGTCGGCTGGACGGGTGACGGGATCCTGGCCGAGGGCGTCAATGCGGCGCTTGGCCTCAGCCGCGTCGATGCGTCCGGCCGCCAGGTCGTCCAAAATGATGGTCATGTCCATGTTGCTCATAAGTCAATGGTGTCACACATCCCCACGCTTGCGTACCTCCTCCCGGTCAGTTGTCTGTGATTGAGGGGCGGACCAGGGACGACCATGAACCAGGGCCCGTACCGATGTCACATGGACGGTACGGGCCCTGGTTTCACGCTAGCTCAGAACTTGGCCAGCGTCCTGATCAGTTGGTACGCCTCCTGACGATGATCGCGACTCCCACAACCAGGATGCCAGCGAGGACCAACGCTCCTGCGGCCTGGAGGCCGGACGACCGAGAGGCCACGGTACCACCGGAGTGGATGGCCTTCTGAGGCTGCGCGTTGACTTCGGCCGTTGCGGGCTTGGAGTCGATCGGAGCCCAAGGTGTGCCACCGGGAGTCACAATCGGATTCCCGTTGTTGTCCACCGGGGTGCCTTCGGCCTGTGCCGTGTTGACGATGTCCTTGGTGGAACCGAGGGCTGCGGTGTTCGTGACATGGTCGACCGTGCACATCCAGGTGATGTATTGGCCTGGATTCAAGATGGCGACCGGATTCGGAGCAGTGCAGTTATTGTTCGTGAATCCAGTGCCGCCCGCCGAGAAGTCCTCCTTGGCGAGGTCGACGTTCTTCAGAGGAACATTGCCTGTGTTCTGAATAACGATCAGCCACTGAGCACTCGTGTCGTACACCACTGTGGTCGCCTTGACCCATCCACCTGTGGGGTGGTCCAAGGACATGGGTGCCAAGGTGGCGTCGAGAGGATCGGCACAACCGGTTCCCTTCTGGCACACGTACTTCTCCAGGTCGATCTTCGGGGCGACGAGGATCAGACCAGCGTCGATGGTCGGATTGACGTAGGACGCGTCGAGCGTCGCGGCGTACGGCGGAAGATCCGTCGAATCCGTACGCTCGACGTTGTCAGCGGTCGGACCCAGTGTGACCTTGTCGCTCACCGCCGTGGGCTGGAAGGCGTCAGTGTGAATGGCGTCGGAGTCCTTCGTGACGTCGCCGGCCTCGGTCTTCGTCCACATGTACCCATCGGGCAAGGTGAATTCGACCTGATAGTCGCCGGGCTGCAAATTGTCGAAGTAGTAATACCCGGTGTCATCGGTGGTCGTCGTGGCGATCTGCTCGCCGGTGGTGTAATCCAGCAAGTTCACGGTCGCGCCGGGAACACCGACTTCATCCTTGTCCTGCAGGCCGTTGCCGTTGGTGTCGACCCAGACATAGTCGCCGATCGCATACAGGTCTGTACGGACCTCAGCAGTCGAGTTGTTCGACACGGGCTGGACCAGCTGGCCGTTGGCATCGGTGACCGGGGTGGTCGGCGTCGGGCTTCCTGGAGGGTTGACGACGACAGCCGTGCCCGTGGCAGACGCGCTGTTGACGACATCAGTGCCGTACAGGTCGGTCGGCTCACCCCAGACATTGTTGGTATTGCCATCATCGCCCGACACATTCCAGCCGGTGTTCGTCACCGAGGCTGTCGTGTAGCGGAACCACACCGAGTCGCCCGGATTGATCAGTTGACCAGTGTAGCTGGACGTCCCGGCTGTGAGGGCTCCAGCCCCGGTACGGACGGCGTACCCATCGGTGAGCTTCAGATCGGAGATGGTCTCAGTACCAGTGTTGGTTACCACCATGATCCATTCCGCAGCGGTGTCGTACGGTACGGTGGCGTCTTTGACCCACCCTCCGGCAGGCATTCCCTGCGTCACGGCGCCATTGGAGAATCCAGCCAAGGTGACCAGGTCAGCCGGGCTCGGATCGGCGCATCCCGTTCCGGTCGAGCAGACCCACTTGGTCAGTTTCAGACCGGGGGCGGGGGTGTACACACCGGCGTCGATGGTTGGATTGATCCACTGAGCCTGGACCTCATAGTTGGTCGGCCATCCGGCGTCGCCCTGCTGGGCCATGTTGGTCCCGGTCGGGCCGAGCGTGAACACCTGGCTTTGGCCGGTGGCCACATCGGCGTCAGAGTCGAGCGGGCCGTCATTGCCAGTCTTGGTCCACACGTCCCCGACCGGCTTGGTGAATCCGATCCGGTACTCCCCGGCCGGCAGCATGTCGAACAGGTAATACCCGTTCGCATCTGTCTTCGTCGTGATGGGCTGGTTGTTGGCGTCCATGACCGGGCTGCCGTCCGCATGGAGCAGGTTGACCGTCATGCCGGGCAACGGGGCTTCACCCGCGTCTTGCAGCCCGTTCCTGTTGGAGTCGATCCACATGTAATCGCCGACCGCGTAACTGATGGTGTTCGCCTCAGCCTGGGATTCGTTGGACGGGACTGGTCCCATGGGCGGCCCGCCCCTGGGGCTCGGCACAGGATTGCCGTTGACATCCTCGGGAGTGCCTTGGGCCTGTGCGGTGTTCACCAGGTCGTCACCCATCTGGTACGTCGGCTCCCCAAAAGCATCCAGTGCCGCACTTACGATCCCGGTTCCTGCCGCATTGGTGTTCGTGACCGACGCGGAGGTCGTCTCGAAGACGGCCGAATCACCCGGAGCCAGCAGGTCTGGCACGTGGAGCGGTGTCACAGTCTCATTCGTCCTGTCGTTGGCAGCAGGCGACATGGGATCCACGGCGTACTCTTCGGAAACACTGACATTGGACAGGTACGTGTCGCCGGTGTTGGTCGCCACCAGGATCCATTCGGCTGTCGAGCCGTAGGGCACAGTGGCTGACTTCACCCAGCCGCCGTAGGATTCACCAGCGACCATGTCCGTGCCGTTCCACCCTGACAGGTGGCCCAACACGTCGGCTGAGGTGGGATCGTCGCACTGGGGCTGGTTGTCAGCGTCATAAGTGGAGCACACCCACTTGGTCAGCTTCAGACCCGGTGTCGGGGCGATCACGCCCGCGTCGATGGTCGGGTTGATGTTCTCTGCGTTGACTGTGTACGGCCACTGCTGGCTCGCTGTCGGAACCTCGTTGGCGTCGTTCCCGCCTAGGACGAACTGTTCGGACTTGCCGGTGGCGTCCGCGTTGGAGTCCACGGCCGGGTTGGTTCCCTGGTGGTCCTGGGTCCACGTGTATCCGTTGGGCAAGGTGAACTCAACCTGATAGGTGCCCGCCGGCAGCATGTCGAACAGGTAGTAACCGTTGTCATCTGTCGTTGTGGGATTGCCGACCTGAGTGGTCGTGCCATCGGCGGCGACCGAGTACAAGGTCACCGTTACTCCGGGGATTCCGGCTTCGTCGGTGTCTTGAAGGCCATTGGCGTTGGAGTCGACCCAGACATAGTCGCCCACCGCGTACGACGGAACCTTGCCGTTCCAGTCATCATGGCTGGTCTTCGTCTGGCCAGAGTACTGCCCGTCGGCCGTGACCGTGGCGGTATCGGTGTGGACGGACCCCACGGGCATCCCGGACACCTCGGCGGCGCAGGTGATGGTCGCGCTGGGGGCGAAGGGGCCGTTCCAGTGGACCACACCGGCACTGTTGGCCTGGATGGTGGTCGGGGTCGGTGAGGTCGGCACAGTGCAGGAGGTCACAGTGGTCACTCCGGAGGTGCCTTCGTGATCCTGGTCGCTGACATCGACGTTCACCAGCGGCTCATTCCCGGTGTTCGTCACAGTGAACTGGATCGGGGTGGGCGCGTTGGGATCGAGGATCTTGGGATTCGCGGCGGAATCGTAATCGCCGAGGTAGTTCCCGTCGGGCCCCTTCTGTGCGTCGTCGCCCAGGGTGTCGTACTTCTGGATGTCGACACCAGGATTGGGCTGGACGATGCCAGCGTCGATGGTCGGGTTGATCAAGCTCGCGTCAAGGGCCTGACCGCCGTACTTAGGATCTTGCGGATTATATTGCCCGGCTCCCGTGCCGACAACGACCATGTTATTGGTGGCCGTTGCTTCGCCCAGGGTGAAGTCAGCCGACTGACGGGTTGTCGAGGTCCCTACCGGGTTGACCGCGTCGGAGTCCACCGTGACGTCGGTGCCCGCGTTGGGCGTGGTCCACATGTAACCGCTCGGCAGTTCAAATTGAACCGAGTACGTCCCGGGGGCTAGATCGTCGAACCAGTAATAGCCGTTGTCATTAGTCGTCGTGGTCGCGATAACAGTGCCGTTCTGCACCAGGTGGACGGTCACTCCGGGGACTCCGGGCTCATTCGCGTCCTGGATGCCGTTGGATGTCTGGCCGGGTGCGGCAGTGTCGTCCCACACGTAGTCACCGACCGCGTACGTTTTGGCGTTAACTTCGGCGTTGGAATCGTTGGATGTGCGTGTAATAACATCGCCGTTCGCATCCGTCAGCGGAGTGGTGTTGTCGTCGGGACTGACCGCTGTGCCGGTGGCAGAGGCGGTGTTGACCACGTCACTACCCGTGGCGTACATCGGCTCACCATGGCTGACGTTGCCGGTGTCCACTGCGGGATTGGCCGAGTTAGGGTTAGTGATATTGCTCGTTGACAGTGTCACGAGAGCGGTCTGCCCTGGGGCCAACACCAGGTCGTTCAGGGTCGTCCCTGTTGGATAGACCAGTTGTGCAGCAGTGGACGCCCCGTGACCCGTGTTCGTGACGGCATCATTGATCGCGATTCCGTTCATCGGGACATTGCCAGTGTTGGTGACTGCGATGAGCCACTGGGCAGTCGAGCCGTACGGGATCTTGGCTTCCTTCTGCCAACCACTATTGGCTGGGGCAGAACTTGCGGTTTCCGCATAGGTCCCGTTGGACTGGATCGCGCCCACACCAGCCAGGGAGGTCCGGGCACTCACGCTGGCCGCATCGGTACCCGTGGGGGCCGTGCAGGAGGCGGTGTCACCGTCGTACTGTCCGCAGACCCACTTCGTGAGCTTGAGGTTGGGTACCGGCTCTGTGATCGTGGCGTCATCGGTGTTGGACAAGACCGTCTGATTCGGATAACGATCGACCAGGGGTTGGCCGTTGACATCGAGGATCGTGTCTGTGAAGGTGCCCTTGATCTGCGCGCTATTGACCACGCTGGACGTCACATCGCCGGTCAGGTCGGACGTGCAGGTCACACTGGCCTGCGATGGAGTGATGATGGGAGTGGAGGGATTGGCCGGATCATACGCCACGGTCTGCGCGGGCAAATCAGGGAACGTCTTACCCTGGCAATCAAGGGGGACCTGTGCCACAGAGTCGCCTGAGATGGTGTCGGAGGCGACGCTGATGCCGGTCATATCGACGCTGCCTGTGTTGAAAGCAGTGATACGCCATTGAACCTGCGTGGTTCCTTCGGGCAGCATCTGGGCGTCCACCCACTCGCCTTCGGTATCGACCCTGGTGGCCATGTCGGGTGTGGCCGGATCATCGTTGGGATCGCAGCCGGTACCTGTGGAACACACCTGCTTAACTACCAGCAGCGACGGATTAATCACCCGGTACTGGATCGTGGTCTCCGGCACGGACTCAGTGGACGCCATCTCGGGCCCGCTGTCGGTGGTACCACCTTGGGTCGTGTAGTCGACTCCGATGTCGAAATATCCCAGGTTTCCAAACACTGGGTCAGTGATCACAGGAGCATTGGCGAGCTTAGCTTGGAAGACCGCTGGGCCCATGCACCATCTGTACCACCACACACCAGTACTAGACCCAGGTCGCTGAGTGCCGTTGATCGGATCGGAGTATTCATTGGTATAGTCGCCACACGTGTCGGACTGGCTGATAATGTACTCACTGGGTGTGGGACCGGACTCCACGGCGGTCACAGAGTGGAACAGCTTGTTGACGGACCACAGACCTGCTTCGCCACTAGCGTAGGGTTCTGGAGCCGGCCACGGGCCACTGGGGACAGTTGCAGTACCCAAGGGATTCTCGTTGGAGACCAAGTCACCATACCAGTTGAGCGTGTCACCAGGCAGCACATTGGCGAGCTCAAAACCCGTCGCATGGCTCCCCACACCGGGGCGGTTCGCCAAGGCCACAACCGCCGGATCATCATACGCGTCCTGATAGGTCACGTCTGCCGGTTGTTTGGCTGGGGTTAGCCAATATCCAAATGGTTCGGTAAGAGTGTTGAGCGGGTTGGTTGGGTCAGTGACCACGATCGGGACATCGTACGTCTTACTGGTCACTTGTGCGGCTGGGGCAGGGGTCTGCACAGCCTGGGCAGGAGGTGCGATCCCCAGTCCTTGTACATTCAGCCCGGTCACTCCAACAACTGCTAAAGCTGTCGCAAATGCAGTCACACCCGCCACGATGCGAGGATATGGATATTTCCTCATCATTTCCCCTTCACACCAATTCGCAGATGGCACGCTGTTGGCACACCATCTCATCCAACCCCCCACGGACTGGACGGTGCCTGATATTACTCTGCTACCAACCAAATAGCCACTATCTTCGAGTTATCAAATTAATTGCTCAACTAACTCTCAAGAATGTTTCTCTTGACGGCACACACAATGATGCTCACTCGTTGCCGATCATTGACCAGGAATATTCGGTTTGTTCCGCCTGCCACAGGCGGGAAGCTGAGAGTAAGCTTCTGCCCATGACAGCGGGTGAAACAGGGAATATTCACCCTTTGCGCCTGCCCAGAGATGTGTGGATCCTCGCCACGGTGGGATTTCTCATCGCTATCGGTTTTGGAGTGATGTCGCCCATCCTGCCCATCTATGCCCGAACCTTCGGCGTCTCCAGTTTCCTGATCGGACTCGTGGTCTCTTCTTTGTCAATTCTTAGGCTCACGACGATGCCTGTTTCTAGCTGGCTTCTGCGCTTCATCGGCCCGCGGGAAGTGGCCATTGCCGGATGTGCGCTGATCGGGTTCACGACCTTCATGATCGGGGTGTCCGATTCATACTGGGGGATCGTCGTCTGGCGTGGGTTGAGCGGTTTCGGATCTGCGTTGTACGGCGTGAGCGCCATGGCTCTGCTCTTCGCCGCCGCGCCCCCGGAAGTCCGGGGCCGGTCGAACGCCATCTACGGCGGTGGGTTCGTCCTCGGCGGGATGGCCGGACCGGCGCTGGGCGGGTTGATCGTGGGCGTCTCCATCCATGCTCCCTTCTTCTTCTACGCTGTCACGCTGGTGTTAGCGGCTGTGGTCATGGCGGTCCTCCTGCCGCGTACTCCTGTGGGGCGCCGCCAGCAGATGCGCGACGCCACCATCGGGTTGGTCGACCTGGTCAAAGACCGCCGGTTCCGGGCGGCCATCGTCGTGAACTTCGGCAACGGCTGGCAGTCGAATGGGGTGCGCGCGATGTTGGTCCCGCTGTTCATCACCGGGGCTTTGCATATGCCGACCTTGTGGGCGGGGATCGCCTTCACCATCGCAGCCGTCGTCCAAGCCTGTTGCCTCCCCTTGACCGGGTGGGGAACTGACCGCTTGGGACGGCGCTTCATGCTCCTGACGGGCGGATGTGCGACGGCGGCGATCTCAATCGGGTTTTCGCTGGCCCAGTCCTACCTCGTCTTGGTGATCCTGATGTGTTTGTACGCGGCGGGGGCGTCCGCGTCGAGTTCGTCCGCCCAAGCCATGCTCGCCGACACGGTCCCCGTCACGGCCAGTTCGGGGCTCGCGGCTTATCAGATGGCGGGAGACATCGGACAGATCCTCGGCCCACTCGTGGCGGGAGCCACTATGGACATTGTATCCATCCGGTGGGCCTGGGTCTTCGGCGCCGCGATCATCCTTGTCGGAGTGGGATTGTCCTCGCTCACGGCCAAGACGATTCAACCCCCGGTCGGCAGTAGCGGGTCGACTGGCGACCCACATGGTGGACCTCAGGGCGCCGGGCAGCCGGTCAGGGAAGACTGATGTCGTGGAAAGGCGGGCATGGCACCACTGACAGACATCATCGCGGAGGATTGGGCTGAGGCTCTGGCCGGTGTGGAGGACCAGATCCATGTGATGGGTGACTTTTTGCGGGCTGAATTGGCCGCAGGTCGGCGCTATTTGCCATCGGGAGCGAATGTTTTGCGCGCATTTTCCCGACCTTTGGCCGATGTGCGGGTGCTGATCGTCGGACAGGATCCGTACCCCACTCCTGGACATCCCGTGGGGCTGTCGTTCTCTGTGGCTCCCGATGTGCGTCCTCTGCCCGGCTCATTGCGGAACATGTACGCCGAGTTGACTGCCGATCTGGGGGTGGAAGCTCCCCGCAACGGGGACCTGACGCCGTGGTTCGAACAAGGTGTCCTGCTGCTCAACAGGGTGCTCACCGTCGAGCCGGGAAAGCCCGGATCCCACCGTGGCAAGGGATGGGAGAAGGTCACGACTGCCGCGATCGAAGCCCTCGTCGCCCGTGGGGGTCCCCTGGTGGCGATCCTGTGGGGCCGGGATGCCCAATCGGTGACACCGCTGCTGGCGGGCACGCCAGTCATTGCCAGCCCACACCCGTCTCCCCTGTCCGCCCACTCCGGTTTTTTCGGTTCCCGGCCTTTTTCGCGGACAAACACCCTGCTGGCGGAACAGGGCCAGGCTCCCATCCGGTGGGCATAGACCCTGGATGCACCGAGCGTCTCGTGGTAAAGATCATTGTTACAATGTTTTGCCCCTACTTGTCGAGTCGTGGCACTCTTGGATCGTGCGGTTTTTCCAACCCAGCAAGAGAGCACAACTAGACAAGAATCCGACCGAAGTGGCGGAAATGTTCTCAGCGGTAGCACCTCGATATGACCTGGTGAACGATCTCGCCTCCCTCGGCCAAGACCGACGCTGGCGCGCGGCCGTCGCCGAGGCGCTCAAGCCTCAGCCCGGCGAACTGATTCTCGACGTGGCCGCAGGCACGGGAGCCTCGTCAGTGTCCATCGCCCGATCCGGGGCATCGGTAGTGTCGACCGACCTCACCGAGGGGATGGTGGCCGTTGGTCACCGACGCCATCCCGACCAAGTGTTCGTTGTCGGCGACGCGACGAACCTGCCCTATGCCGACGGTGTGTTCGACGCCGCGACCTCCAGTTTCGGACTGCGCAATGTCTGCGATCCCAGCAAGGCCCTCTCCGAGTTGCTCCGAGTCGTCCGTCCAGGAGGGACCCTGGTCATCTGCGAGTTCTCCACACCCACGTCCACCTTGATGCGCTGGCTGAACTACCGCTGGCTGGCGATCGCGCTGCCCATCGTGTCCACAATCGCGTCCAGCAATGCGGTGGCGTACTCTTATCTGTCTGACTCCATCCTCGAATGGCCTGATCAACATGGCCTTGCGGTCATGCTGGAGACAGCCGGTTGGACAAACATCCAATGGCGCAATCTGACCGGGGGAATCGTCGCCATGCATCGGGCGATCCGGCCATGACACATCCCACACCTCCCCCGGCTGACAGGCTGCCCACGGCAGACCCGGCATCCACGGCAGACTCTGAGCCAATGGCAGACTGTGAGCCAATGGTGGACTGTGAGCCAATGGTGGACACCCGAGTAACAGGTGACACCACACCGATGAGTGACAAACCTCCCTTGACAGATGCTCCATCCGCGGCAGACCCGGCATCCACGGCTGGTTCGCCACCCATGACTGGGCCCATTCCCTCCTTCGCACTCGACCAGTACGCGGCAACTTCGTGTCCGGTGAAAACGCAGAACACGTTCAATCCACGTTTCCCGCATCCAGAGGTGGTGGATGCCCATCTCGTGGAGCGCTTCCGTGAGATGAGCCAGCACCGGACCATTGTGGTGAGGTACCTCTTACATCATCACCACGATTCGATTGCGGATCTGAGCGGCATCGACGATTCACGCGAACGGATGAAGGCCAGTGTCGACGCGATGTCTGAAGGTATACCCATCATCCTTGCGGCACAACTGCCCACCGACTGGGTCCATCATCGCCAGGGAACCGTGGACGTCCTGTTCCGCAGCACCGACGATGACCTACCGCGATACCACCCGGCAGTCATCAAGGACCGCTGCGTGCTCAGTTCGGCGCCCCCAGGCGAGAAGAAGCAACTGACCGCAACCTTGGCCCATCCCTTCCTGCACCAGGCACGTATGAGCAACAGCCGTTACAGGGTCGAATCCCAATCGGACAGCCTGCTCCACCTGGCACATCTGTGGCATCTGCTCGGCTTCACCGGATTCGCCACCGAAGAACCCTGGGGTGCGGTCATCGGCGCCGACCATGAGGATAAGGCCCTCGGATGCGATATCGCCTGGATAGATCTGAACGACAAGCTCATGCGAGCTTTTTCGTACACATCTGCACGCCAATGGCGCAAGTACAGTCCCCTCAGCCGTTTCCAACACGAGCACCGGTTCCGCGTCCGCGTCGCCTCACACGCTCTGCTCAACGACCGCAACGACGCCCCGGAACTGGTGGCTTCGCCCGTCCACGTCAGCGAGTGCGACATGTGCGAGTGGTGGCCCCAATGCCAGTCGGTCCTGACCGACGACATCTCCGTCAAGATCGAACGCTCTCCCCTGGACGCCCGCGAAATCATGACGCTGCGCAGTCTGGGAATTTCCACGATCACCGATCTGACAAATACTGATATCGAAACACTGCTGCCCGAGTACTTGCCGCGCGTGGCCCACCGTTTCGGCGCTGAGAACCGGCTTCGGCTAGCCGCCCGGCGTGGACGACTGTTGGGCTCGGGAAAAAAATACGAACGACTCACCACTGGGAGCATCCGCCTTCCTTCAGCGCCGATGGAAATCGACATGGACATCGAGACCTCGGCCGGGAACCATGTGTACCTATGGGGGTTTCTGGTTCACGACCGCAGCTTGGGTGACCAAGAGCCCGTCTATCATGCGATTCATCGATTCTCCTCTCTGAGCACAAGTAAAGAACTCGAACTGGCTGAAGAAGCAGCCACCTGGCTCATGGACCTCGTCACTGCTCATGAAGACACCCCTGTCCTAGTGTGGCACTACTCCAACTATGAACTATCAGCCTTGCGCAGATTCGCCCGCGCCAAGCCAGATTCCACCGCCCTGGCGTGGCTCAACGCTTTCGCCTACGAGCATTTCATCGACATCTTCCCGACGGTCAAAGATAACTTCTTTGGCATCGACGGACTGGGCCTGAAAGCCATCGCCTCAGCTGGAGCAGGCTTCTCGTGGCGCGACCCCGATCCCAGTGGCCTGAACTCACAATACTGGTTTTCCGACGCTGTTCATGCTCCCACCATCGACCTCAGAGCAGCCGCCAGGACGCGCATCCTGGAGTACAACGAGGACGACGTGCGCGCCACCTGGGCCTTACGCCAATGGATCCGTTCTCTGACCTGACCAGGCACCCGTCGATGGAAACCTCATCCGGGATCTGCCCTCACCCCGCGACGAGGCGCAACGGCGGCACGAGGCCGACATCGGCCATGACGTTCAAAGCATCTTTCTCCTCCTCACTGAATCTGACGGGTCGGCCAAATTCCGGGTTGGCCATGAAAGACACCAGACAGTTATCGCATTCGGATGGCTGTCCCTGGCAGGTGTCGCAATCGATCAGATATGACTTCATGGAAGTAGCCTGACAGGTACCTCCGACATTTTTTCTGGGCCCCCCGATCGCACCCCTCCCGCCGGAAAAATTGTCTCACCCGTGGTCTACAGTGGAGCGCATGGTCTTTACCCCGAATCCCCCGATTCATGGCAGCTGCGCGACGCCAGTTATCAGTGGATCCGGGGTCACCCCAAATCCCCCGATTCTCACTCAAGACGGAGCATCACCAGTACGTGGGTGGACTCGTGGAGCGCGCCAAGCGACCACCTCCGGCAATGACGATGACGACCCGTCATCGTGGTTCCCTGATGACTTCGATGACCCAGCACCCCATCGCGCCCAACCAGGAATCGATGAGATTGAGACGACGCTGGCTGAGACAACCTTCTGCGTGATCGACCTGGAAACCACCGGAATGTCCGCCGATTCGAGGATCACCGAGATTGGCGCGGTCAAAGTCCGGGCCGGCGAAGTCCTGGGCGAATTCCAGACCCTCATCAACCCAGGGATCACGATCCCGGGGTTCATCACCTCGCTGACAGGGATCACCAATGCGGCCGTGGCCTCAGCCCCACGCCTGCGGGAGGTCTTCGCCTCCCTGGTCGAATTCTGCCGCGGATGCGTCATGATTGCGCACAATGCACGTTTCGATATGGGTTTCATCATGCGAGCAGCTGACAATCTGGGGTACGACTGGCCGGCCACTGTCGTTCTCGACACCGTCACCCTCGCCCGGCGAATCATCGGCCGTCAAGAGGTACGGAACTATCGGCTGGAGACTCTGGCAGCGTACTTCTCCACCCCTATCCACCCTTCTCACCGTGCCTTGGACGACGCCCGGGCCACGGTCGACGTCTTTTATGGGCTCTTGTCGCGCGTGGGCAACCAACAGGTGCGCACGCTGGAGGATCTCCTGCAGTATTCGCACACCATCTCCAAAGCCAGGCGCCGCAAGCGCAACTGGACCGACTCCCTTCCCCAAGGCCCTGGTGTCTATTTTTTCGTCCGTGACGCCGAACGGGGACGACAATACTTGTATGTTGGCACGTCCAAACACATCCGCCAGCGTGTGGGCACCTATTTCACTGCCTCCGAGTCGCGTCGCCGAATGGAAGAGATGGTGGCGCTGGCCACAGGCGTCGAAGCAATTGAATGCCACACCGCCCTGGAAGCGGCCATCGTCGAGTTGCGGCTCATCACCGCGCACCAGCCGCCGTACAATCGCCGGAGCAAGAGCCCTCACCACACCTGGATCAAGATGACGGCCGAACCTATCCCCCGCTGGTCTGTGGTACGGCGGGTCCTCGACGACTCCGCCAGCTACCTCGGGCCTTTCCCAGGTCGGGAACCAGCAGAACAAGCATTGCTCGGACTCGGTGAAGCCTTTCCCCTGCGCACCTGCCATGACCGGCTCTCCCCCAAGACCGGGCGTGAACCGTGCGCGCTGGCTGAAATGGGGTCATGTCCAGCACCGTGCACCCTGCGCGACTTGGACTCGTACGCCAGCCTGGTCGACCAGGTGCGCACCTGCCTGAATGGTGATATCCGTCCCGTCCGCCAAGCCTGCCTGACCACCGTCAGTACCTTGTCAGAACAGTATCGCTACGAGGAAGCTCAGGAGACACTGAACAGGTTTTCCCTTGTCGAACACGGTCTTCGCCGCCAGGCCCGCCTACAATCCCTGGCTGACTGCTCACAGATCGTGGCTGCTCACCAGATTGGCGACGCGTGGGAGATCCACATTTTCCGGTACGCCCAATTGGCCGGTTCGGCAGTGGCCCTGCCCGGCGATGACCCGCAGCGCGTGGCCGACGCCGCGCTCACCACGGCCAGAACAGTCATCCCATCCCTGCCCAGGATGCCCGCGGGATCCATCGAAGAAGCCGAACTGATCGCCGGATGGATGGAACAGCCAGGAGTACGCCTGATGGCCATCGACGGAACCTGGGGGTGGCCTGTCCACAGCCATTGAAACCAAACTGTCTTCTCCCCGCCGGGGCATGCCAAAAACCTGTCGACGCACCCGCGGGGAGCGCGTACGCCGACAGGTAACAAACGAAGATTCTTACTTGATTTCGACCGAGTTGATCACCACGGGGTCAGCGGGACGGTCGTTGCGATCCGTGCGTACTGCGGCGATCTCGTCGACGACTTTCTGGCTGTCCGGATCGGTCACCTCGCCGAAAATCGTGTGGCGACGTGTCAGGTGCGGGGTCTTGGCCACAGTGATGAAGAACTGTGAACCATTTGTCCCCGGTCCCGCGTTGGCCATCGCCAACAGGTACGGCCGGTCGAAACTGAGGTCAGGATGGAACTCGTCCGCGAACTCATACCCGGGACCGCCGCGACCATCACCGCGCGGGTCACCGCCCTGGATCATGAACCCGGAGATCACACGGTGGAAGATCAGTCCGTCGTAGAAGTGACCAGTCTTCTTCTCGCGGGTGACATGGTCGACGTATTCCTTGGTGCCATTCGCCAAGCCGACGAAATTGGCCACCGTCACCGGCGCCTGATCGTCGAACAGGTCGACACGGACGTCCCCGTGATTGGTATGAAGAATTGCTTGAGTCATTCGAACCCTTTCGCTGATGAACTATATAGCACCGCCTATTCTGCCAGTACGCACGCTCGCATGACCGCTTCCTCCGAGGACTGGCACAATTTCCGGCATTTGTCCGTACAGACCTTTTCAGGGGCATGTCAGGGTTCCCGGGCGTCGTGATCGCAGTAAGCTTGTATTACTCCGCTCGGAGTAAGAAACGTTAGGATAACAATGATCATTCGCAAGGAAGATCTCCTAGAAACTGCTGCTGACAAGGCAAAAACTGTCGCCGAGCAAGGCGTCGCAGCATGGGATGAGGCAGTCGAACGAATCACTCCTCTCCTAGATGCCGCCGCGAAGAAGGTCGCCCCGGTCGCCGATGAGGCGCTGCAGGCGGCCAAAGACGCCACGCGACGGGCAGCCGGGCGCGCCGCCGACACCATGGAGCGGATGCAACCCACCGTGAACTCAGCCCTCGACCGGGTGACACCGGCCATTGACCGCGCGCAGAAGAGCGTCCAAGAAGACCTCTTGCCCAAGTTGATCGACGTCCTCCACGAAGCCGCTGTCACACCGGCTGCGGCAGACGGGGCCCTCGACGTCCTTGAACGGCTGGACCAGCGTGCCGACGCCTCGATAGCAGCCCTGCAAGGAGAACTGGTCAAGTCCAGGAAGGCCAGCAAGGCCAAGACCGTGGCCACAGTCGCGGCGGTTGGGGCCATTCTCGGAGCACTGGCCGTGGCTGTCCGTACCTTCTTGGGTGGCCGTGACGACTGGGCCGCCTACGAACCCGATGAGCCGTACGTCTACCCCGACGACGACTACGAAATCGACGAGGTCCTGGTCGAGACTGAGGTCACCCCCCAACCTGTGGCCGAGGAAGCCCCTCAGCCGGAGCAGTTTGATGTGCCAGCCCACAATGAGGTCCCCGAGGATCAGATGGTGTCGGCCAACCCTGCTCCTGCAGCGGAACCGGCGGCTGACAGCGTGGAACAAGCAGTTCCCACGACCGAATCCCATCCGTACGGAGAAGGGTCCTACGCGGGCCCCAACCCACCCGAGGGCTATGTGATCAAGGGCAACGAACGGTCGATGAAGTACCATCTTCCCGATTCGGCAGGCTACCTGCGCACCAACTCCGATGTCTGGTTCTCCTCCGAGGAGGCAGCCGAGGCGGCCGGGTTCGCCCGCTCACAACGCTGACACCGCACACAACCGTACACACGAGAGGGGATGTCCAAGGACGTCCCCTCTTGTCATGCCCAGTGGAGAGCCGGACATAACCCGAATCCACCGATCCATGGCTGCTGTGCGGCCCTGTGCCGGCACGCTGGCCCGCCGGTCGCCGCTCAACAGACGTCCAGTCTGCCCTCACGGCAACCGTCGACCCATCGCACCCCCACAGTGTCGCTCGCGACGCCAGCGATCGGTGGATTCGGGCATAATCAGGCGATCACGTCGCCGATCTTGTGTTTTCCTGGAATGCCGACCACGACCGTACCAGGGGCAACGTCCCGGACGACCAGCGCGTTTGCTCCGATCTTGGCGTCGTCCCCGACCGTGATGGGGCCGATGAGTTTGGCGCCCGCGCCCAGCAGGACGCGATTGCCCACCGTGGGATGCCGCTTGAAACGACCGCGCGAACGCCCGCCCAAGGTGACCTGGTGGTACATCAGGACATCGTCACCAATCTCTGCCGTCTCACCGATGACAATGCCCATTCCATGATCGATGAAGAAGCGTCGTCCGATGGTCGCACCCGGATGGATTTCGATGCCGGTCCAGAACCGGGCGATGTGCGTTAACACCCTGGCCCAGGGGCGCAGGAACGGGCTCTTGAGCCACATCGAATGAGCCACGCGATAGGTCCACACCGCGTGAACCCCGGGGTACGTGAGCGCGACCAGCATCTTCGACGTGGCGGCAGGATCCTCGCGCATGGCTGCCGCTAAGTCCTCATTCACCCGTCTGACAAGCCTGAACGCCAGCTTGAACGGAAAGAACAGACACGAGGACAAACAGTGGCCACACCGGCAATGGCAGCACGTGCACCTGGATTTCATCACTTCTCCATCATTTCATCATTCCTCCATCAGGGAGGAATACAAGGGAGTGGACATGTAGCGGTCGCCGCCGTCGGGGATGATGACGACGATCGTCCTGCCCGCCGCGTGCTCCTTGACCGCGACGTGAGCCGCTCCCGCCAGGGCCGCTCCAGCCGAAATGCCGACGAATAGCCCCTCAGCCTGAGCGGCTCGCCGGGCCCAGTCGAGGGCGGTGTCCGATGGTACGGTCAGGATTTTGTCGATGACCGACCGATCGAGCACAGACGGTACGAAGTTGGCCCCGATCCCCTGGATCTTGTGAGGGCCGGAGCTCCCCTGAGTCAGCAGCGGGGATTCGGCCGGCTCGATCCCGATCACATGCACGTCGGGTTTTCGCTGCTTGAGGACCTGGCCCACCCCCGTCAGAGTCCCACCGGTGCCGATGCCGCCCACCACGATGTCCACCTGGCCGCCGGTGTCGGTCCAGATTTCCTCAGCGGTCGTACGGCGATGTATCTCGGGGTTGGCCGGATTGTCGAACTGGCGGGCCAGGATCGCCCCCGGTGTCGAGGCCACGATCTGTTCTGCCCGCGACACCGCCCCTTTCATCCCCTCA
>Ga0123354_10005006_pt1 | contig 19068 bp, 6 predicted proteins | sample TergutLab28metaG_2_FD_97872 | JGI IMG/M metagenome (GOLD analysis project Ga0123354, IMG submission 97872) | Labiotermes labralis P4 segment gut microbial communities from Petit-Saut dam, French Guiana - Lab288 P4 | ecosystem: Host-associated > Arthropoda: Insects > Digestive system > Gut ...
ATGAAAAAAGTAGCGGCTCCAGGTCTAGAAAACAGAGATTAACGGCTGTGGGGACCCGTTGCGCTGACCACGTGACACCCCTCTATCCGCAAAAGTTGGCACTAACTTCGTCGACCGGCGGCGTCCGCTCTGTCGGTATAGTTTGCGTGTGGACTAAGGCCACGGAGTTTAGTTTAGTTTTAGTGGAGCAGTAAATTAGTGCAAAAATACGTACTTCATAACCAGTTTTGAATGCGTTTGTAGGACCTAATATTATGGCATATTTTTTGCGACTACGTTATCCTCAATGTTCAGTTCTGTAGACGAAAATTTCCCAAGAAAGTATTTGTAACCACACTGAATAAGGATTGTTTTTTTTTTCACCTCACAAATTCGCACACTGATCATACGGTATTTCTGACAAAATGTAATGCAAGAGTAGGAAAATCTGCTTAAATCTACTGGCTCACATCGCGAATCACTGTCAGTCAAGTGGTTCCATCTGATGTTCAGTCGCGGGATGGATGAATATCATGTAGTATGATTCCGAAGTAGGAAAAAGAGCGAGTGGTTAAATAGAAAGTATGATAATTAGATTTTTAATTTTTATTATCTTTCAGACAGAAATATTGGAATATGACATGTGTTATTCTGAATTATGGCTTTCATTTCCTGAGTTTATGATGCTTGTTATTTGAAAATGACTTTTTCTTTTGTGTAACATTTCTGTGCCCACAGCAAGAGTATGTTTATTGAACAAGTCGATAAATTCGAAGGACGGGAAGAGAAGTGATCGCGTTCCTGCGTTACTGGAATACTGCAGGAGAAAAAAGAATTACATTTGAAACATGAAAAGGTTGCGTAAACAAAACAGGCTGCAAGAAGAAGTTAGCTATTAACTTAAATACGTATAGGTCTGCAACTTACTTTGAGGAGCAGAGTTCGTTCTGAAAACCTGCAAGTCTATTAGCTGGTAAATGAATTTTTCACCTTTCATCACTGTGTGTACAACAGCCCATCCATCACTAGTCCTTATCGTGGACCAGATAAATCCAGACCACACCCCCACTCTTTTCATGCTGTAAGATCTATGTTATGCACGTAGCATACTTTCCACAGACACTGTCGTTCATTGAGAAGAATGCTTCTCGGGAACACGATAGCTGTTCAGCTGGTAAATAAATTCCCTACCTGTTACGAAACGCAAATGTTTAATGTAGCTTACACAAACCGCGCTCTTTTGGTTAATATACTGAGGTAGGTGAATCAGTTCTAATTTGTCAGCTGCTATATCAATATGCTTATATATATATATATACATATATATATATACATACATACAGTATATATATATATATGTGTGTGTGTGTGTGTATCATGTTGCACGCATGCGGACCAAATTTTGCCGAAGTTGCTCCTGCCATATCAAAGTTGGACAGGCCTGGCTTAGACCATATCGTGTCACGTATAGTGTATACGGGTTGAATGAGTAGCTTAAACCAATGTTTCCCAAACCGTTTTGCTCGCGGACCCCTTTTGGCTTCGAAAAATAACCAAGGATCCTCACGTCCTTGCTGACGTATACACATAGTGTCCGGATGAGTGGTACCTAAAATTAAAAATCGATATCTTGGAAGTGATTTTAGATTAGTTACGAATACTTACCAATAACATACTTAACAGTGCATTGCAGGATTTTACCTTAATTACGGAGTGTCCCTGGCTTCGTTTTACAGGAGTTTCTTAATTAGATATTCTAAAATATCGCTAATTAAAGAAGTTCTGTTATTTTAACAAACGTCAAATTTCAAAGTAGCAACCATTACTGAAATGTATACACGTATATATTTCAGTAATTCAGGGATCCGTATATATATATATATATATATATATATATATATATGGATCCCTGGGAAGTGGTCGCGGATGCCTTGGGATCTGCGGAGCACATTTGGGAATCACTGGCTTAGACTTTACTGTGGCCACGCACAGCGTATATTGGTTGACTGAATAGCTTAGACCTCAGCCCGTAGTAGGTTAGGTCTGTGTCCTTGTTTTGGTTTATCCTTTCCTTTTCATCAGATGCAGTACAGTGGATTTCCGTATGCTGCAGTTTATCCTTGTCAACTGTCAGACTCCGCCCATTACATTTGATTAGGCCGGAATCACTCGTGTTTCGAAAACCGTGTTACAAGTAACGACAAGCTATTGCAGTAGGGGGTTTGTGTACTCGGGGTCAGGATTTAAGAGGGGGTTTCCTGTGAGTGGCTGTTAGTGGAGGGTGTTTGGTTGTAGTATGGGTGTTTTAGTGTGCGCTGGTGATAAATCTGTTTGCCTCTGAAACGTAAACATATTTACTTCTGATTGCCGGATTTCTCTTCTTTTGTACGATGATTTGCACCGCAATGCTTATGTATTTGCCCAGTTAGCAAGATTTAACTCTACCCGTGAATGGTGTATAAGCCAATTCCAATTACTAAGGAATAAATCGAGTCGCTGATTTTATGTTTCTTTTTGTTGTAGTAGAGTTTATTTTTCTTTCTCTAACATGTCAGAAATGTACATCAAATAAGTGTTTCTTTTCGGTTTTGTTTCTTTCTTTCTATTTATAATTGCAAATGGTTGTAATGCTGGCTGTATATTAGTCGCAGAATTAACTTAAAAATCGACCACACATGATTGTCCCTGAGAGGCGTGAATTTTCTCCCTTCTTTCGAAAATTGTGATCCTGGCTTCGAATCCCACTTTAGCCATGAATTTATTCTGTCTATGCCATGTTTTCATACTGGTCTGTGTAGGTGGAGGCCTTGCGATGGACAGCTTCCTATCATCTGTCTAAAACAGGCTTGCTCAACTGTTTTGTATGGTGCGGGAAACTTCGACAACATTTAGTCTGCATGCAGGCAACATGAGGTTGAATACAAGAAATTAAGAATGAATAAGTTTGTTTATATTTACATGTATAATTTTACAGTTGTATTTTTCTGTACGTCATATACAGAAAAATAATAGTGGTCCTAATAGAAAAAGTACATAAGAAATGACATTCACAACCTAGGCTCTAGTGTCGCTATTTTTGCACATTTTTGCAGAATGGAGTGGTAATATATTGTTTGTCTCCATAAATAAACAGCTCATAATTTTCGAAATTGCTTCGATATTTTCTCTCGGCCTTTCCAGGGAAAGAGTTAAAAGACGTTTTCTCATTCCAAATGTTTCTGCGGGCAACATAAAACTGTCTGCGCGCGAACTGCGGCTTGAGCGGTCTCGCTCTAAAAGATGCATATTCTCAGCATTAATTCTAAACAGTAACAAACCAGGTCTCCCGAGCCTCGTTTCTTTTTAGGACTGAAGCTTTCTGAATCTTATATTGTGCCTTCGTAAGATCGTGGCTCAAAATGAAGCATTTGATTAAGTCTGTGAAGGAGATGTGTCTGTTGTTCTGCAACGGTGCTAGTGAAAGTTTGTTTCTGAAGTTGACATGACAGCAAAGGTATCGGTCGAAGCTTTGCTATTCCGAAACCTTCGTTATCGTGGTAATGTAAACGGGGTTGTTTTCACAGTATGATTGCCTGTAAAGTGGAACAGAGTGAGCAGCCTACAAGTGCATTAAAAATTTGGCACGATTTTTAAGCGACATCTAATAAATAATTGACCGATTAAATAAAAGAATTGTATTCCTATAGACACTATAACACCCAGTATTGTGTCTTCTATGCAAACATTACAACACCTTTGTCATTCTTAGATGCATTATTGGAAACCTTTTTTTCGAAATCCGTTCTAGTATTGCCAGCACACTTTGCTGGCTATGTATAAGCGATTCAAATTACACACTCAAGTATTTTTTAGTTTGGTAAGAAGGCTAACGTGATAAGTGCGAAGAACAGTGGTGGTAAATTTCTTGAAGTGACGTGTGGGAAAATGCATTTTCACGATGTATAATACACGGTCGTTACATAAAACGTCCTTGTTTAGCCAAACGTTTCGCTTTTCGACAAATGTGTTGATGTAATGTTTCCGAAATTTAAAACCGCTTTCACTGTCTGTTAATTCTCTTTCATATGACGCAGTTTAACCTGAGACATGTAACAAATGTTTAAAGTCACGAACGAAAGAAAGAAAAAAAAAAGAATGAAGGAAAAAAGAAAGAAGGAAAGAAAATGAATGTATGAAAGTAAATATGGTTACGTAATTCGAAATTTTTTTCTTGGCTTCGGACGTCACAGTATGCGATGTTTCTGTTTACTGGAACATCCAAGCTTCGTCACTAACAATATTTATTTGCACCCAAAGACCGGGATATTTCAGCATTGTATAATGTCGGGTTTTGGGGACTGAACCGCGTTGTGGTTGAAGTTCTTTCGAAGCGGCGGCCAAAGCAGTTTTCTTTTCATAATGAAGATGGTCACTTGAGTGTCACCGAAATGTTGCAAGCACTTCAGCACGTGGTGGAACCCGAGAAAGAGGAACTTATGCATCAACTAAAGGCTGCGAAAAGTTACGGACGGTATTTCGGTAATGGTCTCGAAAGTTTTAAGAAAGTTTATTTTCTCTTTGTTTTAGACAGGCAAACGTATACGCCGCTAAAATTTACTGTACCTAAGAAAATCCAAAGATTTGTTTCTCACAGAACTGCTAAAACAATACAGAACGCCTGATCACACACGCGGCCCGTTACCAGTTTTGATGTAAAAAAATTATGACCCCATTTGTTTATCAGGACTCGTAGAACGGGAGAAGAGTCGAAATCCTGAAAGCTAAATTTTAAACAGGGTCTCGTCAAAGGAAAGGATGTGTTTCTCATTGCCAAACATTTTTGCAGGAAATAGGTCTATGTACTCGTAGATGTGGTATGTGGTGGCAGATAGCCTATTGAAGCGAAAAGGGAACAAGGAGGGGATTGTGATTCTAAATTTACGATATCGTATCTTCCACTGCAGTTCATTTTGATGTGCTACGGAATCTGGTTTCATATAGCTACGAAGCACTCGGGTTACCAAAGTAAAATAAACTGCCCATAAAATGACGTCCTGTTGTCTACAAGACATTTCATTTGGCTGGGGTTTGCAGTACTGTAAGCTGTCTTCCTCTTAGTATGTGTACGGAACACGCAAAGTATTAAAAGTGAGGTATCACTGAATGTGTCCATCAACAATCTCAATTAAGACAAGTTGCAGCATTTTCCACGTTGTGTATTCAGGTTTTAAAATAGTTACTGCAGGCTATAAGGCATAAACAAAAGATAGTTTGCAAATAACTTTTAAGCAAGTAAAAGAACCAAACAACAGACCCAAAGTGACGAAATATAGGCGAAAATGGTGAGTACTCCTCGCCCAATATTTTTCAGGTGATAAAATGGAGAAGAATGGGATGGGCGGGGCGTTTAACACATGTGGGGGAGGTGTATAGAGAGTTTTGGTGGGGAAACCTGAACGAAGGAGACTACTTGGAAGACCCAGACGTAGATGGAAGGATAATATTAAGATGGATCTTCAGTAAGTGGGCTGTGGGGGCATGGTCTGGATCAAGCTAGCTCAAAATAGGGACAGGTGGTGGGCACTTGTGAATATGGTAATGGAACTTCTGATTCCGTAAAATGCGGAGAATTTGTTGACTAGCTGAGAAATGGTTAAATAATCAAGAAAGACTGTGCTCCATGGAGTAAATAAGTACGTAAGTAAGTAAATAAGTAACTAAGTAAGTAAGTAAACAAGTAAGTAAGAGTAATACGTAAATCAGAGTGGCTTCGATATATCGGACAGATTTTGAGTATATTTTACACATCCCATCTCACACAAGGCATTGTGATTAGCAGATAATTAAAAAATAAAACAAGGACAGATACAGTAACCAACTAAGTAACTGACTGCCTAATGCATGGTGCCGAGTCTTTGTTGAGAAACCAAGTCCCGTAGCTGGTAGAAACTCCTTGCCTCTTGTAGAATCGAAAAGTTCATTGTTGTGTTTACAAAGCCATATCAATCCATTTCACACCCCCACCCAGTTTTAATGTTGTTTTTCCATCTACGCCTTGGTCTTCCGAGGGTATCTTTTAATATCTGATGAAAACTATAAACACGTTAATTCTGTCGAATGCGTTATATATCCTAATTATATTTGGTACAGAGGAGAGGAACTAAGCCAGCATTGTACTGTACCAAGTTACGAACTTCAAATTTAACTGAAGAACCGAAACAGGGTGTGTCCGAACTGGCACATTTTGACCATCTGCAGGGGGGAAAACAATACAATAGCTAGGTGAAACGTACATGTATACATATATGAAAATTTTCTGTGGATATACAACAATTTCTTCCATTAATTTTTATTTGTGGGTTCTAGGGTACACAATTACAAACTCAGTGACGATGAAACATTTGGTGGCTACGTTCAAAATGAACGCAAAATAAGTCTGTTTGCAGTGGCAAATTCTTACGTAAGAGAGATGGTGGTGGTGGTGATTATGATGATGATGATGAAGATGACGACAACAACAACGACAACGACAACGACTGTAGCCGATTGACGATTAGAAAGAGCATGAGAATTGTGACATATTATGCAGCGATCGAGACAACTTGGTTGTTGCATTGTGCAGGTACAGAAACTTAGCAACTGTAACTGAGGTATTATATTACAAAATTTATAGGACGTTGGCTGCAGTTGGAAAGCAGAAAGGGCCTTCAACAGTTTGCACACCTGAGGTCATATATGTGAGACAATGTCGTCACTTGTGCACGAGGTATATCAGGGGCACTGATCGCTGACGGAGCACAACGGCTTATGGGAGAGCGATCAGCGACAAGGTATTACATCGTACGTCACGACTGGTCACCGACAGGGCACTGCTTTACGTATTAGGACTGATAACTGAAGAGACTCAGCGACACGTGTGTTGGCGACTAGCGAAGCGAGTTGTACCCGTATATCGCTCTTATCCAGTGGAATGAACAGGGTAAGGAAATTTCAGTTAATCTTAAAGTATACTAGACCTAACAGTTGCCTTTATCAGCGTTACAGCGTGCAGTAAACGTACAAGGAGATATATTCTTTCGACTGTATTTTGTAGTTTATTGGATGTGCTGCAGCAAAATTTTCTCTAAACAATATTGTTCTTCGAGATGCCTCCGTGCGTGACTTAGCATAATAAGAAAGCTGTTTCTTAAGGTGTTGGGTTGGGGGGAGGGGGGTTTCATAAGCAAGTTCAGGCGAAACAGTGGTTTCGATAGAAGGTGAAATAGGATGTCTTTGTCAATAGTATGGTGTACTCTGTTGTAGTATCTCAGTCTTTCGAAAGTACCCTTAAATGGTATCTTGGCATTTCTAAAGGCCATTTATTCGCTTAGGGAATTTAATTATGAAATCTAATCGGGCATGGAATTTGGCTTTGTTTTTGACAAACACATCGGTCAAAAACTTCAATGGCTGGGGACGTGTCTTCCTTGTATGTTAAGTACGTCACTATACACGCGTCAGAAATTATAATGTGGTCGCAAATCTAACTTAAAACCATTTAATTAAGATATTTCATATTTTAATTTGCTCTTCGAAAAATATGCTCAAATAGTTGTCTTATTTTACCCGAATACGGTTAGTACTTACATTTTTGTTACACGTCACGCCAATCTTTCAAGAAAAAGAAAGGGCTTCACATACACACTAACACATTCCGCTTCATCTAGTCTAATTTTACTAATACAATGCAGAAAACCTCTTTATATTTTGTGACAGCAAAATTTGAAGTCTTAAATTAATTAATTGTAAGCCAGCAGTTTCATTTGGAAAGTAGATGCGTGCATGTTTGACTATAACCCATTCACATTGCATATAATAATTTGCTACCACCACCAATTTGGGTGGAGTACGGTAAGTATTATGGTATGCCTGGGTAAAGTGGATCTTGCTAACCAATATGCAGCATGCTCAATTAATAATTTTATGACATCCAGTCTCCTCACCGCATCCATAGAATCGCGTGTCATCCACAGCTTACACCCGTTATGCAATCGAGAGAGTCTCTCTTTCTCCCTCCCAAACCTAGACGACACGAATAAAATGTTTGATCTGTGATGGATGATGTCTTCTAGAAGGAACACGTCGGATCTCTCATAGCTGGTGTCTTGAAGACGTGTAACAGTGGAACAGCTGCTTTGGCCTTATGATTTCTACCAGAAATTTCGTGTAAGCCTAATTATGTAATAATTCTATAGCTATTTGTAATTTATACAGTGCATACGTGTGAGTAAATGTCCCATAGCCCGGCCTGAATATGCCTCCGTTTCATCTGCCGTTTCAAGAAGGCTATGTCTGATGAGCCTACTGAAATGGATGCAGCCTCACATTTGTCATGAGGACGACAAGTGATCAGGTTCCCGAAGCTTTGTGTTCCATTTTTGCATTATTAAATATTGGACGGTGGACAGTCAAAAGCTGAATGACTCTGAATGTAATGTGCAATCGTCTGAACAGTGTACAGTTCAGAGATCTGCGCCGTTCTGGAATTTTACGCAGCGTAGTACGGTAGTTGTTACCGACGTTACCTGACAAGCTATCGGTTCCATCTTCAAGGGACCTATGGGTTGTTCCGAAAAAAAAAAGTCCGTATCAGACCACCATTCTACGCTGCGCAAAATCCAGAAGAGCGCAGATCTCATTTATGCTGCGGCGGAAGCCTAAAATGATATGCAGTGTCGAATTTGTCAGGGCATCTCTGGTAGATGGAAATTACAAATGCTATGGAAGGTACGCACATGGAAAGGTTATGGACTGCTATGAATTTCGGTACGTTTTCTATACGGACAGGAACGTCTGAGGAAGAGTAAGTTCCATAAATTATTTCATGAATTTTTTTATTTGGATATATCATCTATTAGAATGAGTCGTTCGTTAATGTGTGATTCTGAACAGTTGCGTATAAATCATAAGTTTCATAACATCTGTAAATCTACCAAAAGCACTACATTTCTAGCAACTAAACATTCCTTTGCACATTGTACATTTTGTATTCTTGTTCAATTCCGTTTTTTTTTGCCTTGAAAATAGTAGAGGTTCAAATTTTAATTTGCACATTACCGTTGTGCTTTAAAAATAATGTATACAAAATAAGTCATATATTCGTCACAACAGTTGTACTTTATTTCAGCCTGTGCTGAACTGCGGCATGTTTCGGCCATTATGTGTGGTCTGGTACTTCGTTCAAAATTACAAAGGAATTAAACAGGCATACGATGGCACGCATTTTAAATGCAATAAACTATGGACCCAAGAGTTTTTTTCATGGAGCATAGCAAAAAGATTAAATGTTAAAATTACGTTTATATACAAAATTCACTAAGTTTAATTTTAATAGTTTGGGATCTCGTTGTTTATTTTATTAAAGACACGCGACATTACACGCGTGTGAAGCCGTCTTATTTTTTTTTTGCACGAAATGCCTGAACATGACCATATATAATAAACGAAACATGCTACAATTGCTTAAAATATAGGCAAGTTCTGCGTAGTGTATAACTTGTTGTGTCTACAATAATACGGCGATTAATTCTGGTAATAAATTGCGGCAATAAACCCTCTGAAACTAATTTACTTTTCTTATAACGTTTCGTCCATAATTTAAGCGAAATTAAATTATACGTTATCATATTTTTATGCACCGTAAATTGCTGGTTTGCAATACAGTTGGAACTGAGGGAACATGTTTTCTGTTCAACAACACAAAATGTCTGGAACACCTAATCTACAGAACCACATAGTCCCACAAGACCAACACAGATATTAATCTTTGTTTTATTGGAGATGAAGTCTATGTAACTAAGTAATTAATTTATTAATTTGAACATATCTATCGCGTCATCTCTCTCAGGTCGTTTATAAGCAGTTCTATTCTAGATTGTATAAAAGCAGCACCAGTCATGTAATTGCAGACTTTACATGAAACTAAATTACGGAACTGATTACGTCGTTCTGTTTCCTGTTGGGGCCTTCGAGTTGTTTCGCTTAAATTCATCGTGTCTTACATGAGATGCTGTGTGCTGGAGAGGCTATAAATTACAAAGGAAATATATAATGGGTTAAATCCTGCGGGAAGTAACTCTATTACATTGTGAAAATTTTGGGGGTTTTTAGAGTGGTGTGGAAGAGCGCATGATTTAAGGTTTTGTAGCTCCTTCGGAAACGGCCTGCGAGTTATTTTCACTCGTATTTTTTTAGTTTCCTCCAAACATATCGTTACAGTTCTTTGGATCCTGAGCAACGAATAGCTTAAGAAGTGCTCCCGCTAACTTCCCCATATCTGTCCGTCTCCAATCAGTCCAGGAACGTGGACAAATCTTCATAACATTTGACGCTGTGGAGCTTTACCAAAAGTTGCCAGTAATTTCGATTTACATTAGAATTCGACAAAATAACCGAAAATAACCGGGAAGGTCTTCTTCTAGTTTTCGTGCCAGCGGAACGGAACCTAATTGGCCGAATTGGAGGAAAGCATGTTTGAAACTAAAGATGTACAGGAGAATGAAGAACACGTTTTATATTCGACGGAGTTTTTTCTGTACGTTTTCCGTTTTAGAGATAACTAAACAAGATAGGGTTGGGTACCGTGCAATTGTTATGCCGTGTTTGTTACATTTTGTTACAATTGTGTATTTAGCAGTCAACAGTGGTCTTGCCGAAACAGTCGAAGATTAGCGAAGTGTCGATTGTTTATAATAGTTTATCGACACGTTCTTGCTTAAAACCTTTCGTGTGTGTTTAATTAAAATATAATTTAAATTCATGCTCTAACTGTAAGTTTGTTAAGATTACAGCATTGGTTTTTAGATATAATTATAAGGAGCGAATCCCCAGAACTGCTATGCTACGCGTACCCTGCGGAATTTGTTAGTTTTTTGTGTATTTGTAGCATGTTGATTTTTTCAGGTGTTTCTGGTTTGATACTTGGAGAGGCTGGACTATTGAAAACCCTACTACTCGCCGTGACAACCCATAACACCTGAATCCTCAACATTGAGGTTGTGGAAACCTCAGTTCTATAAACATGCCAAAATGTCGCCAGTTTTCAGGATACCATAAATGCTTATAATAGCTTATTGTGTGAAATATGTATGAGATGGAATAAGGCACATATTCATTCAGCTTTGTAAGGCTACCGTGGATTCCTATCCCGTTTGGAATTAACCACATGTTATTTTGTGTTTGTGGCAATTGTAATATCTGGCGTTAGTTATTACGATTATTCTTATGCTTTGGGTCGGAATTCAGAAATATTTATGACAAGAATGTTTTCCTGTTTCTTCAGGCGTTGTGCCAATACTACTAGCAGCCACAGAGGAAGGGTATGATTTAGTGGTGGTGATAGATTTATTTTTCGTAAGACTTACTTAGGATCTAACATGTGTAATTGATTTTGAATTTCATTTACTGCAGAAAAAATATATTGTTTTAGAGACAGGCCAAGTGTCGCTAAGCTAATCACACCTCATATGTAAGTAGCTTTTCCAGCGTTGCTAAAATGGCTATTCGCCGAATAGATTGCAGTGTAACCAACAATTCAAGACTATCGAAGCCTGTCAGATGGTAACAGTGTTGAAAAATTCAGTAGACGCCTCTTGTACTGTACAACAGGCATAATGAGCCTTACGTAAATACTACATATTATTCGAATTTTTCTTCGGCGTCAATTGCTCTCTCCCCCCCCCCCTTTTTAAGTGAAATAATATTTTTCGAAATGATAGTACCTTGGGCGTTGAAATTATCATTCGGCCAGTATCTCGTATGCTGATCGGAGAAGTCTCGGGATTAAGATTTCAGAGTTGAAAGTGTTAGCTTCAGGTGAGAGAACTCTTCGCACGTAATCCTAAAACGCAGCACACTAAACATATATATATATATATATACGACGTGAACTTAAAATGTATAACACATCAGCACAGCTGTTGTGTTAAGTCCCCTTTTAGGTGTATAGCTCTTATTTATTCTAATTGAATAGGTAGCTCAGTGTAAACGCATTAAACACGAACTTAACAGTTTAGTAGTCTGTTAAATACTCCAACTTAAAAATAGAGTTTTTAGAATTCATAGAATGCCGGTGTCACGTTCGCCTATCTCTGATGTAATAAGTCATTATACTTATTCACAGTCTTTTCTGTCTGTGTAAACAAGATCGTCACAAGCAGCAGAGGACGCAACGTGCACTTTCAGTACAATTGTTCTTCTCTTCATTAAGTCTTTTCTTTCTTATGCGTATTGGACCATGCATTATCTTAATATTTGAATAAAGGTAGACCAACTTGATGACACTTGCTTTATTATGTCAATCTACTGCTCAACATGTTTCGGATGTTAGTACTTCCATCTTCAGGAGCTTGCGACTACTTGGTGCGTTATAGCGTAGGCTGTATTGTGCTGACTTGAGGCGTGGTGGTGTTATGTAGTAGTCGCAAGCTCCTGAAGATGGAAGTACTAACATCCGAAACATTTTGAGCAGTAAATTGACATGATAAAGCAAGTGTCATCAAGTTGGTCTACCTTTATTCAAATATCTTTTCTTTCTATTCATGTCCGTGTAAAAAAGGCAGCGAACTCCACTTGCGAAGTCCCGCAATTATTATGAAATTTTTCCTATTGTGTGTGAACCGAGGTCTCGTTACCTTACTGAAAACGACAGGCCAGCAAACCAAACCCAATCTACAAGTTCCCATCCAGTTTCTGTAAGCTGCATTTTAATATTATTCCTCATCTTAGCCGAAGCTAAGAGTTTCTCCTTCTAGTTTCCCCAACAAAAACCTGTATACCTGTATTTATTCCCCATGTGTGCCACACAACCGTCCATTCCCATTCTCGCTCATCTGATCAACATAATATGTGGCGAGGAATACGAACGTTTTGGTTATCTATTATGCATTTATCTCCAGCCTCCCTACTTCCGTACACTTTATGTCCTCACCACTGTGCTGTCATTCTTAGTCTGTGTCCTTTAGTCAAAGCGAGAAATAAGTCTCACGCCCTTAGAAACAACACACAAAATTATAGTTCTCTGTATTTTAATCTTATTCTGTATGTACCAGACGGGAAGACCAGCGATACCAGTCCGAATAGTGTAATATTTACCCAATTTACTGTTCTCTTTTCTTCATCTTGAATTCAGTTTTGATATCTTAGTTTCGTTTCCAAACACCAGAAAGTTTTACAGTTTAGTAGCTTTTATTAGGTTTTTTCTACTCATTTTTCCCAGCACTTGCTTATAGACAGACCTCCTACTGGCGACTATTAAAACTTGCGTTTTATCTTCATTGCACGTTTTCATCCAATAAATCAGCATCGTCAGCATGGCTTAGAAGCTGAAGTGTCCCATCCATTTTCAATCCTCGTGGTGTGCTCCAACCAGCCTAATGGAATATTCTGAAGCCAGCTTGAAGCTTAAAGATGACAAATAAGATCCTTATTGCAAATCATTTTTGAACAAGAAATTTATGGGAAAAATCTTCTCTTACCTGGAACTTTTTGTGGTTTCTTATTTAAACCTGTTCTAATCAACCGAATTGGTTTTGTAGGTATACGGCACTTAGTGATAATATTACGCATGCTTTTACACTAATAAAATGCGATTGGTTAAGGTAGTCTCTGGTGGTGGAAATATGAAATCACACGAAGTTGCAGCTTGAGATTTTAATCGAACGTGCCCTCGGGCCTCATTACGTTTAATTCTTGAAGTAGATCATTAGGGAAGAATAAGTAATGAGCTTGTTATGTAAGCGGCGCAGAGAGGCGTACGCGAGAAGAGATTTATGAACGGTCGCAGCGAGTGAATTGCTGCATTCCTATTTCCTTTGCTTCTTTCTTTTTTTTTCCCCCCTTACATATCTTCCATCCTTTTTTCTTTGTGTTACTTTTTATGTTTGTTTATCATGTTCCTCTGTTTTCTTCTTTTCCTGATTTTTCCTTTTTTCCGATGTAAAACGTTCATGGAACAGTTCACATCTTCCAGGATCCATATTTCTATCGCCTTTACTCGCGTTTGCAGTTGTTGGTAGCTATAGAATTCCTGAGTGGGTCAGCCATTCATCATTCCGGTGAGTAATCGTTCTGTTACTGTTCTGCAGTTATGCACTCGTTTCGCACCGCACGTCCTTGCTAATTTTCCAGTATTCATGAGCGCAGTTTTCCCTCAGTTCATGGAAACGTACGCCAATTTTCTGAGCCAGAGCAGCCCACTAAGCAATATAGCACCCCTGAATACTTTGCACAGTTCACAGCCCATAAGCAGCAGGAACAAAACAGTCTCTCAACAGATCCGAATGAATGTTTGTTGACTAACTAATTCCAGGGAGTTGTTGCTCATATAACCCTTGTACAAGAAATTTTTCCCACTAATGGAAACTGAGGGTTAACATCACAACTTACAACAGCCGGCCACTGGCTTATATTCTGATCGAAATGCAGACAGTTTACGCACTTTTGTTCAGATTTTAATTTATAATTTAATGGTATCCCCACATCTACACCGAATCTGTTCCCTCTGCTTTATCAACCCAAACGTCGCTTGCTTTCGCAGTTTGTCGCACGGGTGCCACATGCATCCTCGTTTTGATTACCCAGTAACTTTTGGTGCAGAATACAAACCGTAAAATTCCCCTTACGCAATTTTCTCCATCCACATGTTACTTTCTCCTCTTAGTTCAAAATATAACCAGTTCTACGACGTTTGTATTTGAGTGTGTACGCAAGCAATTATTTATACCAGGAAATATATATTGAATTATGCTTTTTGTTTTAGAAGTAGGCAATATGAAGAATCAACCCTTTCGATAAAACCGTTGGGAGACGTCAGTGCTTAAAATAGTTGCTGTTTTGTGTGGGGTGGTTGTTGTGCCAGTCGCAGAAATGCCACAGGAGTTCTTTTCTGTTGTTTGTGCGGTAGAAACCTGCTGCTATACAAGTACTGAATGAAAATACTGGAGGTAGAAGTGATAAAGGTGTCTGCGTTAATTAGGCAGCACGTCATGAAGACATGCGAGTAAGTGGAAGTACTGATCACAGCAAGGGGGAGTTTTCTTACGTTTCAGTACGTTCATTTATATTAATATGCCTCTATGAAGGAAAACTGGAACACACGAAATAAGTGTCATCCGCGTTTAGGGCCATATTTCTGTCTGTTCATCTCTTTAACTAGCTGATTTTCAGAAGACTTACTACGAAATTTATCTAATTGCAGGCAACAGTGTCTTAATTTTTAACTTCCTACATTCAGATATAACATGGCGAAAGCGATGCTTTATATCTTAGGAGCGACTTTATCATCATCATCATCATCATTATCATCGGCTCTACAGCCCTTGGTGGGCCCTGACCTTCTTTAGAGCTTCGCTCATTCGTCTCTGTCGAGGGCGACCTTCTTCCAATTCTTGATCTCTAATGTTCTCATGTATTGATCAACACGATCTTCCCATCGCAATTTCGGTCTTCCAACTCTTCTTACTCCATTAGGAGCGATTTCGTCAACATTTAATTTAGGATCGTAAAGTAACACGTAATAATGTATATTGTTCACTATAAAAGTTGATTATGTTTTTGCACAATGTGAAGAAACAAAATGGCGACTGAGAGTTTTTTTTAGATGGATAGTGATAACTAATTAAATATTGATGACAGGCTTATGAACCTTGGTCTGTAAGCGCAATATATATATTACAAACTCGCCTACAAATTTAAGTGAATAAGTCATTTGTTTAATTCAGCCATTAAAATGGCGACGGTGCAACACTTTGATTAAATATCCAACAAATTCAATTTGAATTATGCTTGACTGTTAGGCAACTAACAACAATGAAATTACATTAAATTAAATGTGGGCCCATTAACAGATTTGTATGATTGGAAATCCACGCTCTACGGGTGCTGCTCTGAAGTTTATATATTTGTGTTTCCCTGCGTTATTGAAGTTTCAGATACAACGTGCCTATGCAGACGTTTTCAAAAATGTTTCAGAACTGGACTCATAGTTTCTACTGCGGTATAACCGTATGTTACAGCTCTGTAACAAGGCCCTGCCGGGCTGTTTACTTGCGACACACGCACAGTTCAGCAGACGGCTACTCCCCCCCCCCCCACACCATCATTAGTTTAATCAGACATGTACTGAATTTCACTTAAAGTTTATCTAGCCAGTTTCAACACCGCATCGCTTAAGATAGCCCAGCTTTATAATAAATTGAGTTAAATATTATGATAGTTGGTCACCAGATAGCGCTAGCTGGAGTACTTTACTGTGTTAGTTACTTTCTGGTCACGATTCCAACATTTATCAGTCTAAACCCAACAGCAGTAAACCTACAGTGATTTGGGCGTTATTTGGATAAATATGGTAAGGCTCAACCATTTTTTGTTCTCCATCCCATTTCCGTTTCTCATCTCAACTCAGCGTTTCCTATCCATTTCCACCCCTCTTGCCCTAAACATTTAGCGCTTTGCGTTGTAGAGGAAATATTTATGGTCGGAGATTATTTTGTAGCGTACGAGAGCGTTTAGGTGCAATCATGTTGCTGTTAGTCTTGTTGGTACAGTTTCACTTTTGCCGTGGTTAAGTTTATTTTCTTTATCTTATTTCTGGTTTAGAGCGAAAAGTGAAGGGCTTTATATTTTACACAATTCTGTATTTTTAAAATTGAAGCTCTATTTACCGGAAAATAAGCTAAATATTTGATGCTTTTACATTCTTTTATTCCTTTTATTTGGTCTGTCCGTGGTATATCTGCAGCGGTAGGCTGTGCAGCCTTATTTTAAAAGAGAATAAGAGAAAATCTGGAAGAGTTTAATATGTAATGCAGAAGAAAGAGATGGCGACATAAAGCAGTCGATAGGGAAAAGGGCGTCCGTAATTAAGGATGACAAGGCTTTCACAGAACTGTAGAGCCAAAGAGTGATTCAGTAAGTAAGTAAGTAAGTAAGTAAGTAAGTAAGTAAGCAAGCAAGCACATAAGAAAGAGAAAATAAAATAGGATTTTAAACATGAACTTCTGTATCAAAAAACATCTCTATATAATTATTAATAATTCCAGGTTAATTGCACATAATTTTCCAGTTACAGTAGAGACGCGGCTTGAGGCACGTAGTCATCAACTACTAGAACTGGAATAGTTAGTTGGAATCTGACTCAGAACATGATTACATGTCCCTTTTTTACACGTCTCTGTTATTTTGTGTCCGTGAAAGTCTGGCTATGTAACGATACGCTATCCAAGGACTTCTGCCGAATGTGCAAAATTCCTATTTCGAGCTAATAATTCTGAACTGGATCAGACGAGAGGGATAAGCCAGTACAATCTGAAGAACACGCCACTCAACTTTGTGCCACATTTTCTGAGAGGATGCAGTGGCCACCTTTTTCCATTTCCGACTGTTAGGTGTATTTTGTTTAAGTTAAACGTACAGGGCCATATGATTCTCTTTCCCAGATAATACACACATTCATTGTTATTCAAAGTTGCTCTACATGAGTTTCACTCACATTGATTTATTTTAGGAGCCACCGTTTTGCAACAACGGACTGTATTTTTCGGCGTATGTTATGAAATAATAAGAACAATATATACTTCATTTTTTTTATCTTTCGCGCTACTAAAATACCAACATAACTGAAGATCGAACATATGATATCAATGAGAGTATTCTGTCTGTACATTAATACAGAAATGGGGTTGTTAAAAGTTCCTTTCTGAGCTGGAAATGTTTTATTTGTTCCAACATTTTTTTGCTTTACAATTGTAAAATTGTGTTTAGAATTTTCTGGCCATTGTACACTTTGCTTTGCATAACTATAACACCGATTATTGCAGTAAAGACTGTGCAGGTGGGTGTTATATTCTTGACGGAACTGGTAGGTCTCCGACTGCTTAATGATTTGTTTCTAACTGCCTCCAATTTGCCCTCTCATACGTGTATTACTCGCATAGAATATATGGTGGCCTGTAATCCACGTGTTTAGTCATGTGTCCTGAAATTAGAAGTCGGTTGGTGGAAGTGACTGTACCTTCATAGTGCCTTAAAGAGACATTTATTGAAACTAATGCTGCCATCAAAATCCGACTGGCATCCATATCTTATTATACCGTTTGTCACATTATCTTTACTTGTGTATTTTAAACCCACGTGATATTTTGGAACAGTGTTCATGCAGGTGCAGAAGAGTTATCTTGCGTTAAATTATAGAAAATTTTACAATTCAGTTTCGCGGGATGCAGTATTTCATGCGAAGCTGCCTGTATGGAGAGGAGAACATGGGTAGATAGTTCTGTCAGGAGGCATACTCGTAAGCAGAACTGTTAAATTAATTGACATTTTTATGAACTTTTCTAGTTTTTACGCCGTGTGTGATACTGAATATAATATCAGAAAGGACGCGTTTGTAAGTAAAATGCAAGCAGTGAGATTCATCAGGAAATTTAAAGGAATGTGACAGATTGGATAATATTTAAAAGTACGATTTATGGAAAGACGGAAGTATTCATGTGTTAAGTGGAATATTAGATGCCTGCTGCAGAGTGCAGTGCTCATTGTACCTGAACAGAAAGACAAATAATGCAACTAGGGGCCTGCTGCTTTAACACAAAAAAAAGAGGTGTGGAGACACAGGGGGAAGAAAGGTCGAGAATATTTCGTATGCCAATAATTGTCCAACAAGATGCAACTATATACAGTTTAGTGTGGATAAGAAACCAACTAGATGTCACTTTGTGTTATCCTTTATTTCTCCTTTACAATTTGCTCAACATGTTTCGGGCAACCATGTGCCCATCTTCAGGATCTGACGACTGCGTAGTGTTATCGCCACGTGTTGGTGTTGTGGCGTGGCTGCATGAAGGCTGTCAGAACCGATTAGCAGGTAGTGTGTTCATTGAGGAGTTCGTAGCACAACAGAGTTGTGCTACGAACACGATAACACTACGCAGTCGTCAGCTCCTGAAGATGGGCACATGGTTGCCCGAAACATGTTGAGCAACTTCTAAAGGAGAAATAAAGGATAACACAAAAGTGACATCTAGTTGGTTTCTTATCCACACTGAATTACGATGCACGGTCAACCACACATCA
>Ga0123354_10005008_pt1 | contig 19067 bp, 14 predicted proteins | sample TergutLab28metaG_2_FD_97872 | JGI IMG/M metagenome (GOLD analysis project Ga0123354, IMG submission 97872) | Labiotermes labralis P4 segment gut microbial communities from Petit-Saut dam, French Guiana - Lab288 P4 | ecosystem: Host-associated > Arthropoda: Insects > Digestive system > Gut ...
CAAGGGAAAAAAAAAAAAAAAAAAAAAAAATAAAAAAATTGGGATCTCAAGAATTTCTCCACTAAAAAAGCCGGTTTTAAATTTGGAGGAAAAAATTAAGTCCCCCCCCCCCCCGAAGAAAGGGTTTATTTCAGAGGTTATTGATATTTCCTTGATTGCTTTGAGGCAGTTGATGAAATTGTGTAGTGAAAGTTTCGTGTTGTAGCGCTGTGGAGCGGATTATGTTTTCAGTAATGTTCCTTATCCCCATTCGATCCTCATTAATGACTAGATTTCTTGGTCCAGTCCAGATTAATTTTAGAAACTGTGTTTAAATTGTCTTTCGTCATATTTTTTAATAAAATATTGTAATTACTCCACGAAGTAGAGTCGGTCTTACCAACCTTGTCAGTGAATTTCCTGTGTTTTATGGGACCCTGACGCTGAATTACCTGGGCGACAAGAGATGCAACTTTACCCTTTCCAGATATAGACGAGTCTTGTCGACAATATAGTATCCTGTTTCTTTAAGCTCCATTTTAATATTATCCTTTCTTATGCCTGGGCGTTTCACGTTATTTTTTTTTTTTTTGTATTCGGGATTTCTCATCTCCAATTATTCTGCGTGACGCATCTGTCTTATCCTCTTCCAGTTGGTCACCGTCTTTAACACTTTTGAAGACTACGCAGCCCTATAATGAAGCCCTATGTTATGCAGTTTTCCCCGTCGTGTTACTTCCTGATTAGTGAACTAATATTGTTTTTGGCGCCGTTTTCCCAGACGCCCACACACATAGCGTTCTTGTGAACACTGTAATGAACCCTTGGGTGCCATAAGAGGCCTGGAATGTCCTGCCCTGCTGAACTTTCCAAGGACCCTGCTGCGTGGGGTTAATTAGTGCCTGTCGGATTTGCCACGTCACATGCATCCCCCCCTCCCCTCACTATTCCCTCCACAAGGGTGATTAACCGTTTTAGCCTTCTCCATCCCTTTAGCCCTGCGACATTCCAGTGCCGAGGGCTTGTACTGGGTTATTACATTTATGCATCTTACATTCTGAACAGTAATATGGCATCGCGCTTTTACGAGTAGCAATGTGTTAGTGTTATTTAATTCGAAGGAAACCAGTAACAATCCATAGCATGTTTTAACTCGCTTGCGCTTAACGTATCATTTATTTGCTACTCCGATTTCTGTAATGTGATTCACTGAGGTTTACCGTAACGTTGAAAGGTCAATGGTAACCACAATTCCCAGTTTGAAACTTCCAGAATATATATATATATATATATGAAATGTACGCAACCCGCTTTAAAAATTCTGAAATCCATACTAAGTGAATAGATTCTAGCCTGTGTCGTGTTATGTACCGACATTGCGAGTTTATCTCCATATTTGATAGGAACCTGTCCAATGCCTGACGTCGCACCGAGATGCGAGCCAGCGAATATTCTCGCAATAAATCCGGATCTAATTTCGTTTATGATTGTCTGCAATTACTCCTGGTTATGGGGGTATTCATGTATCTAATGTGTGAAGTAATCTAGGGTAATTAACATGGTTGCGTACATTTGGCTCTTGGACTTACTCTTTGCTAGTGAACGTATTTCCATGTCAGTAGCTGCTTATATATCCGTTACTTTACACCATGGATACAAAATAAATCTCCTTCCTTCGCTGCTGGCCATAATGACGGGCGAGTTTAGCTGGAAGAAATGTACCAGGAAGTCTGTTGAGAATTCTTGGCTGCTAGTTTGCTCAGATTTAACGTTTCATAGCCGTGCACTAGGCTACGGACTGTGTATGTGCCTTTCGCTCCACTTAGCTAGATATCTTGTTAGAATGATCTCTTCTTATTTTTGTTGCATTTAGTTTGCTCGTCAGAACGCAATAAGTTGTTCGATAGTGCCGTTGACAAGGGACTGCACACAGGTAGGGTAAACAGAAAGGGAATGAGCTGAGGAGGTGAGCTGATTCAAGGCCTTTCTTCCTGTGTTCACGCATTCTTTGCATAAATTACAGGAATTGAAGTGAAGCCTTGCAGAGGAGCTTATGTCGGTGGGTCTGGTATAACTCTTAATTAGATTAGACTCTTGTCAGTTTTCTCAGACACAACTGTTCGTAAAACGAAACTGGTATACGGAATATAAATTGATTGGAAATTACAAAATTTTATCCAACATCCTGCTGCCGAAGTTAAATCCACTTGTGGAGGAAGGTACTGCGGATCATCAGTGTGGATTTCGACGTCACAGGTCAACTACTGATCATATATTCTGCATCCGTTAAATACTGGAGAAAAATGGGATTACAATGAGGCAATGCATCAGCTACTTAGATACTTTAGAAAAGCCTATAATGCAGTTGGGAGGGAGATCTTGTATAATATTCCCATGAGTTTGATCCATGCGAAACTAGTAAAGTCAATAACAGTGTTCTTAAATGAAACCTGTAGCAGAGTTCGGGTAGGCAGACATTTATCTGAAATGTTTCCTATTAAGAATGGTTTAAAACAAAATGCTATATCGCCATTGCTTTTCTATTTTGCTTTAGAATATGCCGTTAGGATGGTCCAGGTAAATGAGGATGGCTTGAAATTAAATGGTACACATCAGCTTACGGTTTATGCTGATGATGTTACTGTACTGTATTGAGTGGAAGCGTACATAGTATGAAGAATAGCACAGACGCTTTAGCAGTTGTTAGTAAGGAGATTGGACTAGAAGTAAATGCTGATAAAATAAGTACATAGTTATGTCTCGAGGCCAGGATGCAGGACGAATTTACAGTATTGATTCATAATAGTTTCCTTTGAAAGGGTGGAACAGTTCAAATGTTTAGGAACAAGCCTAACTAATAAAATTTCCACTCAGGGAGAAATTATGAGCAGATTGAAGTCAGGGAATGGCTGCTACCATTTGGCGTAGAATCTCTTGTCTTCCAGTTTGCTGTCCACAAATATAAAAATTAGGGCATACAGACCTATAATTTTGCCTGTTGTTTTTGTATGGGTGTGAAACATGGTCGCTCACATCGAGGCTGAGGGTGTTTGAGAAAAGGGTGATGAGCATATTTGGGCGTAAGAGAGACGAGGTATCAGGGCAGTGGAGAAAACTTCATATTGAGGAGTTTTATATTTTGTACTCCTCTCCAACTATTATTGGGGAGATCAAATCAAAAACAATGAAATGAGCGTGGCACTAGCACGTATGGGGTGAGGAGAGGTGCATCCAGGGTTTTTGTGGGGAACCTGAGGGAAAGGGACCACTTGAAAGACACGGGCGTAGATAGGAGGATAATATGAAAATGGATATTTGGGAAGTGGGATGGGGGCATGGACTGGATTGATCTAGTTCAGTATAGGGACGAGTGGCGGGCTCGTGTACGTGCGGTAATGAACCTGCGAGTTCCATAAAATGCGAGGAATTTCTTGACAAGATGAGAACCTGTTAGCTTCTCAAAAAGGACTCTGCTACATGTAGTTAGTTATATGTTGAACGAGATCACAATTTTAAGTACAACTGATTAACCTGTAGTTTTCTAATGATTCAACTCTTACGTCTATATTTTATTTCTGTTATTCTAGAACGAACACATTTACTGCAATATCGACGCTTGTGTGACACTGTGTATCGGACCTTGTGGCGAGGTAGTGTGTATTGTGTAGAAAGTCAAAGGTTGTGTTTGACGTAAACTCTGTTATTAATATTTATAAAAAAAAAATTGATATTTTTTAGTTGTTCCAGTAATCCATAAAGCTGTAGAGCATTAGGCTGTGACTGACAGCAGTGAATAGCACGGCACACAAAAATAAAATTGCATTTGGGAAATACGTGTACGCCATTAAATGAACCTTGTTAAAAACCTTATTTTCGATGTGTTGGGTATCGGCCTTGATTAAGTGGCTGGAGAGGGTAGAACATCGATGGGTTTGTGGGTGTATGTAATGTAATGTATGTATGTATGTAATGTATGTACGTATGCAATGTATTATGTATGTATGTATGTATGTAATGCATGTATGTATTATGTATGTATTATGTATGCATGTATGTATGTAATGTATATGTATGTAATGTATGTTATGTATGTAATGTATGTGTGTATGTATGCATGTAATGTATGTATGTATGTTATGTATGTATGTGTGTGTGTGTGTATGTATGTATGTAATGTATTTATGTATGTATGTATGTAATGTATTTATGTATGTATGTAATGTATGTATGTAATGTATTTATGTATGTATATGTATGTATGTAATGTATGTGTGTATGTATGTATGTAATGTATTTATGTATGTATGCATGCATGTTCTTTGACTTAGTTCCCCTTACTACTAGCATGCCCCCCCTCCCTCTTACCCCCGTTCAAGTCTATATGACCATACTCCGCGTTCAACAGCCAGCACGTCTGGTTTCTCCTTGGAGTTGTCTTCGCATTTTGTTAGGAAATGTTTTTAGTTACGACCATTTATATTCCAGACGCAACTCCGTCAGCCATTGTTTAATTGTGCGGCTAGAGTATGGAGTCGTGAAAGACAGTTTTAAAATTGTACCCTCCTTAGGGAGCGGTATTCTGGCTGTGTTCACCGTAGCCCAAACGCCACAATCGTTCTGTATGTAAGTACTTCGACTCACAGTTAGTAGTCATTTCCATTTATTTGTGAAGAAAGTTACAAGCGTTGAAACACGTTCCTGTAACTGTTTTCACCGACTTTAAAATTGCGGATCTAAAGGGCCTATTGGAATGCGTAGCTGGCAGCAGTAGCGAAAGAGCCATAGTTTGTTTCATAATATGCATTTTTGCTGTTACTTTATGGTTCTGCACTGTTTCTCGAACGGTTTTGTTCCTCAGAGAAAGATCAGTTAACTCCATCGTTGCCAACCTTATAGTTGCTGAGCTGTCTCAATTTCCCATCTCTTGGTACTCGAAAGTGTATTACCAATATCACAGCAACTTGCTACTAGTACCTGTATTGAGTCCGTACCCTTAAATCATATATCTGCCAGTTGGATTTTTAGTCCTTTTCCTCTCTCTCTCTCAAAAAAAGTCGCTTGTTGGTGCGTGTGTGCGCGCATTTGTCTTTTAAACGTATCGGCTAATCGTAAGAAATGCGGTTTGAACCACATAGAGCTGGAGGACACCCCAGCGTCATATCCTATAATTTCCTACAGTCGATTATAGTGACATGGCGGCCGCGCGAACTGTTGTGGCGGGAACGACACTATTGACACTTACTGCAAGGTCCTAAAATGATGTCTACTAATAAGTATCGAGAAGATATTTAATTCTAGTTTAAGATAATTGTTATGTAGTGTGTTAAATGTCACTATGACGGCCATGCGCGGTTTTTATTTAATTTCGCTGTACTGGTAACATAGAATGAACCGTTTTATCTGGGCATGTGAGATTTCATGCGGAGCTGTATCATAAATGTAGATTTATATTAATTATATATATGTATATTGTACATATTGTACATATAATTAACTATGAGGCAATTGCCGACAAATTTAACGTAACAGAATCCGTACTTAATTACGAATTACGTCATAAAAGTGAAATCTCTCATATGGTTTGCGACTTTGCTACGAACTCTTATTGCATTTACTGCCCACTTCCACTCGTAGATATTCTTGTCTCTTTGCTTCAGCTTCGTCTGACTAAATTTTGTACGTATTTGCATAGGCAAAGGTAGTTACCAGAAAACAGAACTGCATTTAATTTTGTATACTGCTTATTAGCATATGTTTTCACCCAGTAAGCGACTGTTTTAAGTTAAAAAGTGTTGAAACGATTTCAGTGAAATTATTTACGAAGTTTATACAGCTGTAAATACTTTTTTTTTTAATTTCCTACAGTCGATAATAGGATGCAAAGTGTTTCAGACAAGAATTGTATAGCAAATCAAAAGAAACATTGTATGTTCAATAACTACTTTCCTGGCAATCGTGCAGTTTGAGATAATGTTGAACAACGTGGTAGAGCCAGAGAGGCCACAAACGACAGCATAATAAGGCACATGCACTTTGCATGCAGAGTAATTAAGGCTAGAAACACACACATTCAGAGTATGTAATATTTATTGCTTTTAGACGGCAACAGTATTAACGCGATCGCGCCTCAGTGTTGCGTTATACGTTCGTTGCCTGTCTTATTGTACGTGTATTTGATTTTGTGAGTATGCTGTGCCTTATGGCGGTTTGACGTCTTGTCGATCGACGTCGAATTAGGTATTGTAAAACAGTCTTGTGCATTGACTGTGTTTCATGTGTTCTATTGGCACACATTTTCGAGAAAGGTAAGTTAAAGTGCACCCTTGTACAGGCACTGAGTCTCTGCACAGGCCGTATGGCCCATAGGGGGAGTAGGGGTAGAGCTCTAATCTTTCTTGACCACGGCACTAGAAGGGGGTGAGGGGTCAGCGTTACGCCCCCGCCGCTCTTTACCCCCGGGAATGACCCGGTACCCATTGTACAGTACGCTGGGTGGGCCCCAGGCCCGGTATGGACAGGTGCGGAAAAATCTCGCCCTCCACCGGGATTCAATCCCCGGTTCGTCCAGCCCATAGCCAGTCGCTATGCCGACTGATCTACCGGGCCCACACATTTTCGAGAGCCTAGAACTAAATATCAACATCGGGGACTTTTTAAAGTTTTTTTCTAACAGCCGGAATTGCGTCCTGTGAATTTCGTCAACATTTACCATGAACACAAAGTGCTTGCCGTGTAATGTACAACCCACAGTCGTTGAAATACAGTTAGGATTTGAATCAACTACGTCGCATAGCAGCACCAGCCGGATACATGTCTTTCACTGGAAGTATATAAATCATCAGGATTTTGTTTGGATTAGAACTGTCCAGTCACTATATTATTTCGTTATTAAAGCTTTAATATCTTTGAAGGTCAATCACAACTCGACGTTGAATTCACGAACAAATTAAGAGAAGATAAGTATGGGGAATGACCGTTTCCATTCCTTTCAGAAGGTGTTATCTTCCGGATTCCTGTGTGTGAGAACATTAATTCAAAGAAAACAGTTTCGCTAGACACAACTTTATTAAATAACTATAAAACTCTTTACTATACAGTGGTATATAACGGTACAGCCCTTTTGAATCATTAGTTGCATAACGGGATGCCATCCACTACAGTAACATTAAGACTAAATAGTTATGTTTGTTTTTGTATGTATGTGGTACGTGTTTGTGATCCAGAGCGGAAGACATAGATTGCGGGTATTTGAGAACGGGGGTGCTGAGGCGAGTATTTGGATCCAAGAGCGAGGAAGAGACTGGAGGTCGTAGAAGTGAGCATAAAAAGCCACGTAAGGTGTACCTTTAACATGTTATCGACATATGTCCTTTATGTAACATGTATGGGAAAGGTGATAGTTTTCACATAGAAATGGTCATAGACCGTTAAGGAGGGGCTCATTTGGAGACTTGGGCATAGGTGCAAGGATATTGTAATGGAGGAAACATGGTGTTATGATGTTGAATGAATTCATCTGCTTCAGATAAGGGACTAGTGACGGGGTTCTTCTGAACATCGAAATGAACTTTTATGTATTGTTCACCGTGCATCTCGATATAATCGTTAAAAAAAAAACCAACTTGATACACAATTTATTCTTAGTATGTTTCGTCAACCTCTACATGTTTCGGGCGTATTTAGGCCCATGATCAGGAGGTACAACCGTATGTATACAACACTTGGTACTTATTATTTTTCGATGACTCTCTGTTGTTCATCCAGGACGGTAGTACCTCCTGATGAGGGGTCTAGATACGCCCGAAACATGTGGAGGTTGACGAAATGTAAGAATAAGTTGTGCATCAAGTTGGTTTTTCTTTACACGATCGAAATGAACCTTCGAGTTTCAGGGAGGGTGGCGAATTTCTTGAGTAGCTGAGTAACTCTTTGTTATTGTGTTGTTGTGTGTAGTTGCTGCAGCGAAGACGTCGTTTAATTTTAGCTGCTGTCACATACCTCAGTCACTGGATGAATTCGTGCAGTCTCTTACACTTGTCTCATGAGCCGTATAACAAAACTGGCCTGCATTCATTTCCTGGACACTATTTCCATTACTGGGAAGTGTTTTTGTCCACCATCCGCGTATCTCTATCCGAGTGCTCAAATTCTGCGCAATGCACACGAAGCCGTCAGCGGCAGGGTTCATACACTCCGCTGCGCGAAACCGTTTGCACCTTCGTCAGACGTGCTGCACAAACAAGAAGGAGATACGGAGGACCTCTCAGCGTTAATTAGTCTACTGGCTGCGTTAGTGAAGTGGCAGCTTTAACTGCTAGTAACTCCGGCATCACTAAACCTTTAATTGGTTTATAAAGTAATTAGCTTTCAAAGGAAACCATCCAGTATAATACGGGTAGGGTCAAAGGCTGTGAAACACTTTAGACTAAAACCTATGGATCACGATACAAGATGGGGCCGCGAAGAACTTCACTGTGGGTTTCGAAAGTTATATAAATGTAACGGATTGCCTACAAATGAACATTAATTGATTAAAATGGATGAACGTGAAAAAGAAGGGTAGTTAGTGTGTGCGTCTAGCTGTTTATAGTACTTTTATTGCATTGATATGTCCGTTTTTGGCCCTCTGTTTCCCCACACCTTAATTGCTTATGAACGAAAGCTGCTTGGAAAAATGGCGTATGTAATTGCAAGCGCGAAGCCTACTTCGCTCCTAACGCACAAGCTGTGTTGTACACATTAGTGAATCGATTGTATATTTGTGGACGAATGGGCCCGAATTACGGTTTATTAATTTTTTATCAGCACCAGCCTGTTAAAGTTGTACAACGTAGTTTTTATTTGCAATGGTGTAATATGCACATCATCACTGACATGTTTTTGAACTATTTCCATCGTCACTTCAGATAAAATATATTACACAACTTTTCGAAAACACACTGTTTTCGTCTTCAGGTGAAGCTAAATACTTAAACAGACGACATGTCAGTGATGTCACGAAAGTTATAGTTTGTTGAATTATTGTAGTATAAAGGTTTCTGAGGATGGTATTTTGCACATAGGATTTCCGGGTTTCTGGACTTGTCCATTCTATGGTATTCAAGAAAGCACACGACGTCCATTCTGGCCCTCAATTCAAAGGAAGGGGATGCCGCTAGTGAGGTGAATCCAACAAAAAAAAAGTATTCTCAATCATTGGACAGCCACAGAAAAGTGACTAGTTATTAGCTTTCAGTTTGCGATAACCAACTATCCATTCGTGCTATTCATGTGGAATTTTTAGAGGTAAATTATAAACGTGCATAGACTTTATCGTTGAGAGATATTTATGTGATAGGCCCGTGAAGTCCTAAACGTCGCGAAGCGTGATTCGACCATGTGGGTTTGAATTTGGCACTGGAGCAGACGCTTAATTGTATCGTCATTAGGCCTGTTGGCAAAACGTTTGCAGTTAGCGACTATTAGCTTCATCGCAACTGTCTGTACATCCGTCATTGCGGAACAACTCGGTTCCCGCTTGACGGATTTTCGTAAAATTTTGTATTGGTAAGTTTCACTAGAACCTGTTAACCAAATTCTAGTTTGGTTAAAATCGGAGGAAAATCAGACACTTGCATTAGGACCTACGAAAATTTATGACGATATACCGCCGTTTGTGAGATAACTACAGGAAATTTAGTTAGAAAACATGCATATTTGTTTACATATTAATTCGATTTACGTCACGAATAATTAGGGAAGATGCACATGCACTGTCATAATATTTGATGCTGTCGGCTTGATTATAATTACATGATATGGCTGCACATGCAGTGAATGAGATTTGTTGTGATGTAACATACTAATCAGGTGTTACAGTCTTCGTGTTGCTACGGCACGTTCCTATATAACTATCGATTTCTATTTATGCGATGTACTTGTTGCATAACAACGGAAAATACAAGCTTGCAAGTATAAGTAATGTTTAATATTTATTTTCCCATTGAAGAATACGAAATTTTCTATGTAGGTAGATTGTAAATGTACCTACATGTTAGGCGCACAGTGTTGCTTGTCATTCAGCAATTACAATACTTTTCGACCTGCTGGATATTTTTGGTCCATGTGTGACGCATAAATATAACACATAATCAACGTAGGAGTATTAATAAAAAGTTTTTCGAGTAGACGTAATAACAGATACAATAATAGTAATAACATTTTACAAAATTCCTAAATTTGTGAACGCATATTCACAGCGGATTGGATGGTATGACCATCAAATCGGAAGGTCGCTGGTTCGATTGACGTAAAATCCTTCCGATCGCACTATGGCCCTGGGGTCGACTCAGCCTCTAACAGATATGAGTACCAGGAGCATTTCCTAGGGGTAAAGGCGGCTGATACTACCTTACCACCATCCTGTGCCATTGTAATGAAATCTGGGAACCTTAACTTCCTGGAACCCTCTGGGCCACTCCAGTCCTGTAACGGGACTGCTTTTACCTTTTTTTTTTACTGGTTTGTAATTGCTAGGTACGAGGTGTGCAGTTAAGGAATCATGATTCCATTCCTGGCATCGGAAAGAGAAACACTGCTTTAAAGCGTCCAGACTGACTCTGTTGACCACCCATCTTCCTTATCAGGGTGTACCGCTCGCTCTTATCCCAGGCTGCAGAGTGGATGGAGCGTGGAACTGGTGATTTTTCTGCATCTGTTGCTAACCGAGGTTATGCCTTCGTGGCAGGCACACGGATAGGATAACTTTACCGATACTTTGCTTCACCTTGTATTGATGCTGCTTTCCAGAGGGTAGCGCCAAAATTTGTTTTGAAGCTTTGCACTCCGCTCGCATTCACTAGACCCACAGCATACAACGATGGTCATGCCATCGTGCTGATCGACAGTAGGGGGTATGTCTTGTGTCACTGTTGTTTATTTTAATTAGTCTCGCTATACTAGGCGAAGAATAAAGGCTTTTATGGATTGAAGGGACAATTTAGGTCTCAATTTTTACCCATAAAAAATAAAATAAAATTATATAAGACCTTGATCAGACCAGTGCTGGCATATGGTTCTGAAACATTGGTATTATCAAAATATGACGAAGCTATTTTAGGAGTTTTTGAAAGGAAAATTTTGAGAGCTATTTTTGGACCTACAAATGACAACGGAGAATTAAATACAACAATGAGTTATATACATTGTAAAGGAAAGTGGTATAGTAACATACATTAAAATTAATCGATTAAAGTGGGCAGGGCATGTTATTCGTATGGAGGAACAGAGCCCTACAAGAAGAGTTCTGGTTGCAGTGGTAGAAGGAAGAAGAGAGAGGTGCAGGCCGAAACTAAGATGGGAAGATGATGTGATGGAAGATGCCAGGAAGTTGGGGGAGAGAAATTGGAGGAATGCTGCAAGGAATAGGGACAGCTGGCAGAAGCTTTTGAAGAAGGCCTTGGCTTAAAAGGGGCTGTTGTGCCAATGATGATGATGATGATACTAGGCGAAGAGTATAAATTGTAACGGTTATCCTGCTACGTTATCTCTTAAATTTAAATATTCCGCGAAACAGTTAAGCGAGTAGGCCTTCAGAGGAACTGTAGGCAGCGTGATTGGTTTTCTTTTCTACCGTTGTTATGCAACATTAACAAGCCTTCTTTCTTCCAGGATATGGTCATTTCGTGGGCGAGTTTTTAAGTAGTGACACTTTAAGGACAGTGGTCTGTGTCAGAATTCTATTGTGACTGTTATGGTAGCTGGAATTAATTTCGAAGTGACTGCCTGTTCTTTTGGAAGGAATTCAACCTGTTCTAATAGGGCGGAGGAGTGGTTCTTCCCACGTGGTCCTGACCCGTTACAAGTCCAGACTAATACAAGATTATCGGCCTTCAGCCTCAGAGTTGCCAACTTGCATTTGAGTTTCTGTATTACGGCTACTTAAAAAGTCATTTATATAAACCATTATCGTCTCTTTCTCTTGGCATTGTATGGAAACGAATTTTGAAGTTAAGTAAACGAAACTGGCAGCTTTTTGTACAGATACATGTAATTTTATTTTATTTTTGCTGACTGTGCATCCTGGTATAACACTGGGTAAATGGCCAACTTGATGCACAGTTACGTTGTACAAAACGTTTATTATTATAATCCCCTACATGTTTGAAGCAACACTGTGCTCATCATCAGGAGGTCGAATTGTAGTAATACAGTACTGTCTGTAAGTGACCGTCCGGTTTGCAGGTTGAGAAGGAACTGGTTCCTTCTCAACCTGCACACCGGATGGTCACTTACTGATAGTACTATACTAGGTGCTGTATAAATACAATTCGACCTCCTGATGATGAGCACAGTGTTGCTCGAAACATGTAGAGGATTATAATAATAAACGTTTTGTACGATGTAATTGTGCATCAAGTTGGCCATTTACCCATAGTTATTTAATTTTAGGTTGGTTCCTTATTAAAGAAGAGGCGGAAGTGGTTTGTTTGTATCTGAAAAAGGGAATGATTTCTTCCTTAACTTTTGTTTGTATACATGAAGGGAATGTGTAGTAAAGAGTAAGACGTATTTCGAATGATATCCGTGTGCACTGGTAGCTTTACATTGCCGGTATCATTTTGAGGCCCTTTCGCATAATTGCGAGAAGCGACTCTTAGCTTCGTCATGTCTGTCCTTGCGTCCGTCCATCCGTCTGTCCGCATGGAACAGCTCGGCTCCCACTGGACGGATTTTCATGAAATTTGGTATTTGAGTACTTTTTTTTTTCTAAAAACTGTCAAGAAAATGCAAGTTTCATTGAAGTCGGACAAGATAACGGGCACTTTACATGAAGACCACTAGACAGTTTTGATAATATCTCGCTCAGTTCTACTTAGAATGAGAAATGTTTGAGACAAAAGTTATATATGAAATCAAAACACACATTTTTTTGGGGTTCAATAACCTTTATTTTTCGAAAATCGTGCCTTTATGAGATGATGTGGAAAAATTTTGTAGAGCCGGTCAGGCCACAAATGACATGACAGTATGGCGCATACGCACTGCTTGCTGGATACATAAGGCTACAAATACACACACTCTGGATACTCATTGCTTTTCCACAGCAACAATGGTTGCACGAAAGCGCCTCAGTGTTACGTTATACGTACTTTACCTGTCTTGTTTTTTTTTTTCGTAATTTGAGATACAAAATTTAACGTTTATGCATGTTGCACTAGACCGAATAAAAGAGCACGGGGATGTGATACAAATCACAACTGAGCTCTTAGTAAGAAGATAAATTCAGATTTTTTGACGAGGACCTGGCAATTGTTATGCCGCTAATTTAGAAATATGTCTACATATTGTGTATGAAACGCTTCGCATCCTGAGAAGTATCAATATGAAGATTCCGTTCTTCAGGGATATGACGCTGCGTCAGCGGGTAGTCGGATTACGACGTTTCGAGGCAGCGTAGTGTCCTCATCTTCATGTGTTGAAACATCCAGTGTCTTCTTTAACATTTCGCCCTTTGAAGACGAGGACATTAAACTGCTATGAAACGTCGGGATCAGATTACCAAGTGACGCAGCGTCACATCCCAGAAGAACGGAATTCTCAGCTACAGTGCTGCGAAAATCTTGTAATTTGCAAAGTATCAACATGTCGGTGGAGAAAACTTCAATATAATGCGACAACTTTGAGATGCTGCAAATGTGTAATTATTGTGTACGTGGTACGTCATTGGCAGTAAGTTCTGTAACTGTAAATGCCATATTAGTCGAGAAATGCCGGTTAGATATGAATGCTACTTTTCTACAGCACAGACTTAAGCAAACTTTCTAATAATGACTTCGTGCTTAGGTAATGTAAATTTGTATTTACGTATGGTATATCTAGAGACACTGCTAAGTAGCTCACTGCGTACGGTAGGATGATTTGTGAGTAATTAATTGGGAAATGACGGGAGTAATTAATTGAGACGTGATGGGATGTGAGGATAATGAGGAAATAAACGTCAGGGCTGTCGGCATGGTAGTGGAGATTCGAACCCTGCTTCTCCCGAATACCAGGCAGGAGCTTTGCCGCATGAGTTAGTTTGCTGGATGTGAATTTATCTGACACTGCAATTTAATTTAGGTCAGGGCTAGCTTGTAGTCCATTTATGTGGAGATGGTCGTACGTCGTATTTTTATTGGGTCGGATTTCGTTTTGTTGCTTACAGTAGTAAATGTTGCAGATTGCAACGACAGTTATTAATGGTGCTGGTGCTGGCGGCGGCGGCGGCAGTAGTAGTAGTAGTAGTAGTTGTTGTTGTTGTAGTGGTGGTGGTGGTAGTGGTGGTGGTGGTGACAGCAGCAGCAGTAGTAGTAGTAGTAGTAGTAGTGGTAGTGGTGGTGGTGGTGGTGGTAGTGGTAGTAGTCGTAAAGGTAAGGTTATAATTCAGAAGGGAATAGATGTATAAATACTCTTTCTTTTACCTCGGCGCTAAATGCAGGTGGGTGGTCAACACCACGCCTCGGCCGCTCTACCCCCAGGTAAGACCCGGTATCCGTTGTAAAAGAGGCTGGATGGGCCCCAGGGCCGGTCCGGACGGGTGCGGAAAATATAGCCCCCTCCAGTTTTCGATCCCCGGACCGTCCAGACCGTAGCTAGTGGTGGTGGTAGTAGTAGTAGTAGTAGTAGTAGTGGTACTAGTAGCAGCAGCAACATTAGTAGTAGTAATAGTAGTAGTGCGTTACTTTGGGGAGAATGTTACTGCTTACATTCCAGTTTTGTGTAATTCATATTTTCGAATATAATCCCAGCGTCGAAATTTCAGTGTCATCGTATTCGTAACATTTTTAAAGGGCTCTTTACGTACAATTTGCAATTATTTTTATGATGTCTCCATATAAATTTATTTTCAGCCCTCACAGGTTCATTAGCTGTAAACACGAGACGAATAGCTAAGCATGCTTTTCCTGCAGTCGCCATGCTTTTTAATGTTCCACAAAACATTATCCGAAAAAAAAAAGTTGCATATTATACGACCTGACATTAGGTGTTCAACTGCTAGACGTGTGGTCTCTTGGCCTCCTGAAATCGATTGCTCTGTTCAGACTAGTTATCGCAGTTGATATTTACTGTTGTACCTCTGCAAGCCACAACAGACTGCTAGGACTTTTTTTTTTGTGGCGCTGCTGCAGAATGCCGGACATGGCCTCCTCAATTCTTGAGGTGGATGACTCTCTCTACCTGACAACACACAACACTACAAGAGACAAACCTCCATTCCCCCGGAGGGATTCTAACCCACAATCTCAGCAGGCGAGCGGCCGCAGACCCACCCCTTAGAACGCTCGGCCAGCGGGACCGCCAGACTACTAGGATGCTACCTTAAATAGGCCACATTAGCTTCCTTCTTACTCCGTCGTTGATACCGTTATTAACCACAGGAGACGCAGAAATCATTGTCAAATAATCTAAGAAAAAACCAACACCTTTTAAGTAACGTGAGACTGTTGCCATTTTTGTGTCCTTTGTGAGTGAAACAGTGAACAGTACACATTAGCATGTGTCGTATTTCGCACAGGAAGGTCTTTAATCGTATTGATGACTGGACCTCAAATGTATGCACGTGTTTCTCTTGTCCTTTGTAGGTAAGAGACCTTGCGATGGGCCGATCCCCCGTTCGGGGAATCGAACCCCTCTGTGTAAGTTATTCACATAACTAGCATAAAGGTCTTTGAAATTTTATGGCAGTTCTTTTGCTTTGTCATAAACATCTAACCCCAGGAACTTGAAAAGATGTGAAAAGACAGCAATCTGCATTCATATTACGATATTCTACTGGACATCACAAAATAGGAATTTGCAGGAAGTGGTGCTGCTATGCAGAGGAATTGTATCAGCGTGCTTGGTCACTGCAGTACAGATAGAAGCGTTGACCGCAGTTGAAATGTGACGGCACACGTTGATGCACGGGGGGGGAAGTGAAGGGGAAACTGGCGAATGAAGTGGGCAGCCAGTACCCTTCACACTTCCTCGGAATATGGTGTATCCAGCATTACTACCGCTGATGCGTACTCCTCGGCTGCCAGTAGTCGACTGAACTGACGCCCCCTGCCGATTTAAATGGACTCGTCCGTTTCGCCGAAAGACGAAATCTGGTTTCTGCGCGTGTGCCATCACATTTCAACTGGCCTCTACCTTCATATATTTCCTTCCTCTGCTCCTGCTCGCAACTACTACCGAGTTTTATTCTTAATATACATACATAATGGCAGCATTTCAAATTATAGCAATGATGTACATAAGGAGTCGGAGGCCGTAATCCGTGGAAGAGGAAAGTGAAGAAGAAGAAGAAGAAGAAGTAAAGAAAATCGTAACGTTGTGTGCAATAAGCATAAATAACGCGTAGAGAATGATGACTGCGATATCGTGCAGAACTTAATCCTCTTCTACGGCCTTGCGGAGACGCTCCTTCCCTTTATGACCTCATTTCACCAGCTGTACCATAGGACTGCTATTTTCAACGTCTTCACCTATATTCTTTACAAATTCAGCGTTCTCGTGGAATTCAAAACTAATTTCAACTTTCAGCAGGACGCAGCTTCGTGTTCCTATTACAAAGCATTTCTGAGGAGGCTGTCTGTCTACGTACCTACCTACCAATCCATCCATCCATCGATCCGTCTCTCCGTCCGTCTGTCTGACTGTCTGCCTTTATATCTTCTATATGTGCTTATAGGTATGACCAATAATCGGAGAATAACATAGATTACAAAGAAGTATAACACGTACCATTTCTCCAGTGCAGTGATGAAGGTAGGCTCCATTTTGCTGTTCGGTCTGAGGAATAGTATATAACTGTTGCACGCGCAAAAATTGAAGTGAAATTTCGAATTGTCAGTATTTTAACGTCATATCCAGACTTTGGCGGCTCTTGTCGGTTCTCATTACCTTTTAACTTCATATAGGATTCGGTATTCCACCCAGTCACTGGCTGCTCCCTGAGTGGCAACTCTTCGTTATGTTCTGATCGGTTTTCCAAGTTGTTATTAATTCACAGGTGTCCGTCCGTCAATGTGCCATTCATCTTGAATGTCGCTTGATAGAAACGGTTCGAATACAAATTTGTTTTTTCCCGCGTACGAGGAGGCATCATTAAATTCCAGCACTGCTGATCCTGGGGTGACGCGATTTACCACATTACGTTTCGCGTGAATGGGAAGTGTGGTCACGGGAGGGTGAATTTCAGCATTCGTACTACTGATATTCGGGATGGTAGCGAAACGGCATATGTGCTGCATTATATTAATTACTATGTGACGAAATTTCTCATTTTCGTTGGAGTGTTAGCTTGGCATATATTGACGTTTGTGTGTGGTGATCAAAGACGATATTGTTCTATCATGCGTGGTGTTAATCGGTTTGTGAAATTCTTATAATCGGAAGCTCTTGATGATCCCAGAACTGATGAGCTGGATGGAATCATTCGCCCTGTCGAGACCGCTGTCATGTAACGACATTCTTGAGATCAGAGGCCGGGAGTTAAACACTTCGCTAGCCTGTAGTATGTAGTTAATTCACAGCTGTTTATGTCTTCATGCCTTTGAAGGATTTTGTCGAAGGACAGATGTGTCAATATGATGAATGCGTTCTGCAGCATTTCTGTCAGTTTTTCTGGTGACTTGTAGAAATTTCTGTTGAGGTGCGTTTACGGATCTTCTACACTGATGGGAGGTGGCCATGTAGAGAAATGGAAATGGCGGAAATTTTGATCATGTTTGCAGGTTCAATATAAAATGGAGCCCTTATTGTACACCACATATAAATGGCACCGGAAGCTTTAGGAATCTTACACAGCTTTCTAAAGCTATAATTTAGAAAGTCTTTAAACGTTTGGGCAACAGGAAGAACGTATTTGCTTTTTAGTGTCTTGTAAATCAGGACAGCCTGCTTGTGGTTTTAGAGTTGTTAATATTAAAATTGCCATGGTGTTGTAACTAAGTACATTCGTACGGTTGAATGTACAAAAGGGCCTAACCCCAACATTTTTCTTCCCATTCGTGATGCGTGTAAAATCTATTAGTGTTTAGTGGTAACGTTAGCAAGTGTGACGTTCAGGTGACCGTGCATCGTGATAAATTCTTATAATAAAACCAACTAGATGCACTAATTTCTCAAATTTATTTTTGGAATAAAAGAACATGTTTCAGACAGTTCCTCTGCCCATCATCAGGAATTTTTCACTGTACACACAGTAATGGCATATGTCATACAGGTTTGCTGACAGCTTGCTCTCAGCAAACCTGTGTGACATATACCATTGCTGTGTGTACAGTGAAAAACTCTTGATAATGGACAGAGGAACTGTCCGGAACATGTAGAGTTTTCTTCCAAAAACAAATTAGAGAAATTAATGCATCTAGTTGGTTTTAGTACAAGAAGTTAGCAACTTTGTCATGCCATTAGGTTCGTGTAGGTTAGCATATTTGAAGGTTGGGGTAATTTTTGACGCGTGGAATGCTACTCGCTGGCTGTGAATACCACAGATAGTAACAACTCTGTCGTACCGTAACTTAGTAACGGTTATTATTGTTATTGTTATTATTATTGCCACTTTCGTGACAGAAATGTTATGAAATACTAAGCGGTATCTTTTTAACACGGTAATTAATTTTCTTTTTTCCATAAAAGACAGGGAATTCCAGTCTGTGAACCACGAAGGAACATGCTGGAAGGTGGCGTAATAGTGACGAGCATTGCCCAACCTGCTTTCGCTGTCCAGTGACAATAATGCGGCTCGCGTTTGCTTGTTGTCGCCTTGCACGAACCGAGTGATAAATTGAGCTGCTGTCCGTGTTACGGAGAGCGTGTCTGTCAAATACGTGGTTCAGTGTCGTTCTATAATTGCCAAAATACATGACCCATAATTGGTTTCCCGTCTTTTTCGCTTCACGTGTTGTACATCACTCGCATTACACGTCATCTGTCTTTCTACTCCCCTCCCCCCCCCCCCCCCCCCCCCCCCCCCCCACCCCATCTGCATTTAAACGAAGATGATTTTTACTTTCTTACGACTCCCCGAGTTTGTAATAAAAATAAACGCTCGAGGGCGCGGGGGTGCGATGACGCTGGCG
>Ga0123354_10005009_pt1 | contig 19066 bp, 3 predicted proteins | sample TergutLab28metaG_2_FD_97872 | JGI IMG/M metagenome (GOLD analysis project Ga0123354, IMG submission 97872) | Labiotermes labralis P4 segment gut microbial communities from Petit-Saut dam, French Guiana - Lab288 P4 | ecosystem: Host-associated > Arthropoda: Insects > Digestive system > Gut ...
GCACGATGATTCCACCTCCACTGGTTGTATGAAGGATGTTGGTTCCTAGATTCTGTCCATGAATATCACTAGAACTAACGACATTCAAGGATACGCTGGATATGGTATTGTTAGGCCGTGATTCTTGGAGATTTGGGTGCAAGCTGAAACTGCCATAACCACCTGTGAAGAAAAAGTAGAAATGTTGCCACAGTGTACACAGAAGTAATTTGGATTTTGAGAATGTGACAAACAGAGGGCCCAAACCCCACTGGGGTTTTATAATCCCTTATTAAACTGTAAGTTTGCACAGCTAGCCATCATTCATGTCACAATTTTACCTCAATAGCAGATTCTGTCACCTGTTCCATGCAGATAGATGTCAGGAAAATCAAATAACTACCCGTAGTTTAGAAACTTGTTATACCATATATTTTCCAAAACACAAATAATTAAAATGCATACACCAATAATTTTTCCGATTCTTTTGTGTGGCAGTGAGCTCAATATTACATGATGTGAGAATATCATAACTTGCTATTATAAGGTTGACTTAAGCAAATTGGAGTAAATGGCGAATGGAGGTGACCTGAGACTTATTATCCTGCGTCAGGTGATCGTGTCAGTGCAGATAACTGAGTCACAGTAGTTACTTATGTAATAATAAATAGTCTGAATCTTACATAAGAAGCATATCTAACATTTAAGGTGTTCATACTTGTGAAAATACACATTTTTGGCTTTTACTTTAATATAGCATGTTGTGTGTTGTAGGTGGGTTTTGGAGAAACATGCTACCTTCACCTTCAAGGTGGCTGTGAAGATGAAGTTAGTATATTCCCCTAAATCTTTATTCAATATGTTGTCATAACCTAAAGACAATAACATACAATTTGTATGTTACTTATCACTTGCAAGTGCCTCTAGTAATGTGGTCCAAATATTCAACACTGATACCACAGTAGCTAAGAAATTGGTAAAAATTAGATCCAGTTAAGTCCAGTTTACAATCTTATAACTATTATCTTAAGCTATATCTTCAAACAGTACATTCCATCTCCCCTGTGTTTTAGTTATAACCACATTTAAACTTAGAAAATTGTTCATCTACAGTTTGTGTCCCTCTATCCATGACATATCTCCAGCCTCTTTAGAACTTCCTTGACTCTATGTCATGTGAAGTGTATGAGTTAGGAAGTTCCTCATTTTGTAATTTTATATTCCCCACTTCATTATCTATCAGAAGCCAGTGTTTTCTGGAACACTTAGTTTTCAGACACCTTGTCTGTATTCTCTGTCTTCAAAATAAGAGATACTGTTACATATTCACATGAAACATACATACTTACATTTATTATCTTAGCAGCTAATACAGTCTGTTTCTTACTATTTACCTGACAATCTCTCTGGCAAATTGTGGCTTGGTGCAGGCTGTCCCAACCGAGAGCTGTATCGATTGTTGTTGTACTGGTCATCATGTGCTTTCAGATTCTCAACTGCAGATGGAGGGATAACCACTACTTCAGCCACACCAGTTCCTATATCAGAATTTTCTGGTTTTGGAGAGTTTTTTGTGTAATATGGCAGAACTGGTCTCCATGGCTCGTCAGTTTGGATGTGTGGGGAATTTACAGTATGGAAAAATGATTCCTGAAAATGCTGACTTGTTAATTCTGTGTCTGTGTAATTAGACTTGGCCCCTGGGACATTTAGACTTGTATGAACTGGATTGTTTATTGATCCCGTGTTCCAGAAGTTAGAATTCAGAGCAGGTGTTGCCTGAGTATGATAACGGTCATTGTAAGTGTTAGTTTTGAAGGCAAGGGGATTTTCAGTGAAATTTTTAGGATTTTCCATCATTTGAACATTCTTTTCACCAATTTTTTTCATCAGTGTACCATTTGGGTTATATGAAATCTTCCCATGTAAATTAGTCACATTTCCACTGGGTCTTTCAAAGTTTTGTTCCTGATAATCTTGTTTTGTAACTGTAGTATCCTTTCTAATTCCATCTGTTACAGAGAATTTAGTGACTGTTTCAACTCCAGGACGAAATTTTTCGTCATTCTCTATTGATTGTTTTTTATTAGAAATGTGAGGAGAGTGAATTTTTGGCCTTGCAGGATCTCTCTCATCATTCTCAAATGAATATTTGTTGTCTTCCGCTGAATCAGTAGTCAATTTAGCACTGGTGTCTGATTTCATGTGTGCTTTGCTGCCAGGGAATTCAATTTCTGAAATAGATGCTGTCCAAACAGTAGAATTTATTACATGTTTAGAGCTTGCTTCATTATTTCCACCTGCCTCATTCCTTACATTTGCTGGAACTGAATTTCCAGATTCTTTGTTCGTTGTATAATTTTCTGTTTTAATCCCTGTAACAGAGCCTTCTGCACTTGAACTTATTACAATACTACCATCTTTTAATGTCTGTGGAAAATCAGAAGGTTTCTCCATCACTGTTTCTATAATTTTTGTAATGACTACAGATCCTTCAATGATTGGAATTGCTTCTCCTTCCATCTCCTGAGTTTTACTTGTTAAATCTTTAGTGTTGGTTTCTTTCACGTCACTACTTTCTTGTTTCAAAACTGTTGGAGACTCGTGTGTTTTGTTCAGAATTGAGGTATCCTCTGTCATTGTCTTTCTCAGCACACCATTGTGTATCTGCAGAGTTCTGTTTCCTGAAGGCTTTCTTCTGGCAGTTCCCTCTACAGGACTCATAACTGTATCATCCAAGGAACCTGTACACAAGACATATTTGTTTTTATATATTTATTTATTTTTAACATTATACATTTTGAAATGGGTAGCAAACTTAAAATGGATATTTTTATTACAACCAATAAGTGCACATTTATATATCACAACAGTATCCCTATATAGTGCATACTCCTACATGTGTGCTGGTCTGGTGTACATGCCAGACCAGCACACTAACATCAACAAGGGATTGTATAGGCAGCCGCAAATACACACTCTTTGCACAATAGATTATAACGTTGAACAGATTTTATTATATCAGCAAACAATGATTAAATAGTATTTTAATAATTTTATTGAATTGTAATTTTAATAGCTTCAATTTTAAGAATTTATGGAACCTGGCAAGGCACAAATGTAAAACTCTCTGATGATGACATAGAAATGTCGAAACATGTAGGAGTGTATATTAAATAAAGAGATGCTGTTGTGATACATAATGGTTCATTTGTTGGTTGTAATAAAAACAATAAAATATGCACAGTACATACATTAAAATAAAATTAAAATTATTGTTTGTCTTTTCAGTGTTCTATTATATGCATTGTGTAATACTAAGTAATAGTCTGCAGCATGATTGTGAGTAACACGTTGCAAGGTATGGGCTGGCCTGTTTGAAATACTCTGACCGAGTCATGACAATGGTCCCAGGTATGAAGCAATATACACGTGCATTTGTATGTAGAATAACAATTGTAAAGCTAACTTAAAGTTGCTCCTTTGCTTAAGCATCACCCTACACAAGACACATGTGGCAACAGGTGGCATGGACAGAAGCTCCACACATCCACTCACCCCCCCACCCAACACACACTCTCACAATCTAGATCTCACAAGTAGATGGCAGTAGTGGTTAGTCTTACAGTGTGACTGATTTACCACCCGCTCACCCTCAATAAGAGCTTCTGATACCATTTAAGTAAGAAACTAGAAAGTCCCCTTTACTTTTCTGGGCATTGTGGCAAAGGAAAAAAACTTGGGTAGCTGCTGGAAACTGAACTGGCTGTATGATCCACAGCCTGTCATTCTACTGGCTTTACTGTCAAGCAAGAAACTGGATAAACTCACGTTTTATGAATATGCTAGTTGCATCAATCTGGATATTCTTGAAGGCTGTAGTTCTTGGGGCAATCAGCTCATTCACTAGAATATCACGTGCTGTCTCCTCAACATTCTGGAAGTTCCTGTAAAAACATAAATGCTATGAATCATAAATCTTTGTAAAGCCTTCATATACTGATGTTTAACGGGAAGTAGACTGGATGCAATATTGAAATATATGTATGCTCTCTAATTTCTCTATTATACACTTCCTTACTTTAGGGGATCTGTCATGTACTGTTATATCATGTTATTTAATGGAAGTAATTCTAGATTTTTCACATTTGAATTATCCATTCATGAAATAAATAGAATAAGTTGGCTATGAGTACACAGCAGACAGCTCTGTCAACAGCTCATATATCAATGCATCATACACAACTTCTTGCCTTGGAATTTTTCTGCGGTCCAGGTACAGCCTGAAGAAAACAATGAGACTTCCATTTTCAAATTTATGTACTACACATTTCTTATAGGCAGGTCGAAGCTGACTTCTTTGATAAACCATGTCAACCTGAAATAAATCAAACATGTTATGCTTACTGGGCATTCAGAGTTTTAGAAACAAAACTTAAAAATGTTTAATGACATAAATGTAAACAACAACAACAGTTACGTATAGCTAGTTACATTAAAATAACCTGTTCAATTCTATTTTGTTTCCTAAATTATAAATTATTTTTTAACTTTCCTTTTTTCCAAAATTTTCTTTATTGAATCAAATCAGAGAGTGTAACTTCAGAGGTTCTTGCAGTAGTGCTGATGAAGATTAATTTTTTCTTGGTTGTTACTCTGTGTGAAGTGGTAATCAGTTCCTGATGGTTTGGAGGAGGGAAATGCCTCTATTTTCTTGGAAAAACAGCCAAGAAATAGTGGAATTCTTGACCCTGAAGACAGAAATGCTTTAATCCTCTGAAACATCATAACTATTTACCAATCCACATGTAATGAAAACCCAAATGATTTGAATCTTCAAAAAAGTAAGCATTTTTATATCAGAAGAGAAATCTATTATTAATGTGCAATTATACACACAAAATAAGCACAACTACGCATCCTCCTTAAGAATGAATTTTGATATGTGCTAAAGCTAAAGAATATTTAGTTCTCATATTGTTATGCCACAACACTTTCTTCCTAAAATCCATTTACTCAGACAACTTTGAACGCTGTTTCATACATTAAAAAGATCTGTTGTGATCCAAAATACTCTATGTAAAAACTCACCATATTTTGATACTTGAGAGCCATTTCCATAAACGCAGTGCTGGAATTGTTGCCAAGCGATGGCACAAAATTGTCACCAGAAATGACACGCACACTCCCATCAAACAGAAGTTCCGCTGCGAACAAGAGAGCCCGGAGTTAAGGCTTTGCTAATATGTAGATGACATATGCTGATGCTATGTTATGGCAGCCATATTTGCTGGTATTCCAGAAACATTGACTTTCTGAGTTGCTCCCTATGAATTGTAACTAAAATACTTATTTTTAAAACATGACCCACCCAGCTAAAATGAGATTCTTGTTACACTTCAGCACAAGCCAGTGAGCATGTGAGATTTTTAGTAACTTCAAAATTGAAATTAAATTTTCTGTGAAAGCAAAGGGTGCTTACATCTAGTCCCAGTAAACCTAAACTGAAATGCTTTGTGCTAACAGTGCACATGGACCTGTTTAAAGAGCATAAAGCACTGTTTAGGCTATACAAATCAAGTAAGAAGAAAAACTATATTATAGTGACTAATTTTATATTTTTAATTAATCTTGTGAATTCAGGAGTGACAGTAAGGAGTTTAGTACAGGTTCTTGATCACTAAATTTTGTTTATTCATAAGATTAATATTTTCAGAACTTCATTCGTGAAGTCAGCTTGTGGCCCACATGGTGATGTCTTGTGTGTGTGTGTGTGTGTGTGCGGTTGTGTAGGTTGCTTATGTACTTACGTTTGCTGGTGTCAATCCGCAGAGCTGAAAAGAACAAAAGAGAATAGTGTCAGTGACAATTCAGACTTACCTCAGTGTTCTATTCTGTTACTTTTAACTAAACTAAACTATACTTAACTAAACTAAACTATAATTGCTGAGCAGTATTCTGCAGTAGATACAGTAAACAACAAGTTGTCTCCATGAGTCAAATTTGGGAACATCTTGTTTCTTTCATGTGGTTATTTTATTGTATTCATTTTTGTGTCCTGTCATCTAAAAGTTGTTGTCTTTTTAAATTTATGATTTATTTATAAACCATACAAAATGTGTTGCCTTAGAACACCATGTATTTCAACACTGTACATACTGGAAAGCAAAGTCATCATGTATGTAATCATAACTCATATATACAATGCAATGTTACATAATTTTACATGCTTTACTGTTTGACATTACCCAAATAGTATCAAAATTCATAATTCCATACAGTACAAGAGAAAAGTCTTAAAAATAATGAAAATGTACATTAAATATTCTATTAAGGACAAAGATATATTAGTATATCTGTTGCATAATTGTGAATCATGATGTCTTACTCTGAGGGAAGAACATAAATTACTTGAGTTTTTGTACCTAACAGGATTAGTGTAAATGGTCAGTTTATTCAGTTTAGTGAACTGAACATGTGCATCAGACAGAGAAGATAACACATACTGGACATATTGTTTGGGTGGGGTTGGGCAGGTAAGGCTGGGGGGGGGGGGAGGTTTAAAATTTGGAAGACCACGGAGGACCTGAGGTAGATCATAAAGAAACAACTTGAGAGAATTGGAGGAGGGTGGAACTGCCTCATGATTATGTCCAGTGGTGGACTTTGGGATTGACGGTGTTGAATCTTCCCGTTCTCACTATCGTGTATATAGTCTAACAGTTGCACTATATTTTATTATGTCATGTCTTTTTTCAGGATGTGTAAATTTGTGCTCATTGTTCTATATGAATGCTCTCCAGAGTGGTACTATTTTATAGGTCAGGTGTACAGATAGACTAGCTTTCTCTCAATGCAGAAGGAAGATTATTTTGTACGGTTTAGCTAGGTGAGAATCCACTGCATATCTGTATTGTTTGTCTTACCACCCATGTAAACGGCAAGTCCCGCAATGGAGAGCACAGTAAGCACGACAAGGAATACAGCTATGGCCAGCAATGCACTGCAGAGCCTACTGCGCCGGGTACGAGGGTCTTGATATAGTGCGCTGGGTTCATCCCGCCATAGCACCCAGGAAGAGGAGCCACTGCAACTGGATGAGTGTTGACTGCTGTTCACATAGCTGCCACGGAATGGGTCTACCTGCAAATTGGAGATGCTAGAAACAGAATTCTGAGGCATCCAGTTGTCTCATGCATGATGATCTGATTAATACTGAATTAGACTTACAGCAGTACCGAAATAAAAAGTCAGTAAGATGCTACTAGGTGACTTGTACCAAGAAGGAGCCAAAACGTTGGATATTAAGAATGCGATTTTTGTTGATATTATTTTTATATTTTTCATACTTCCTAATTATGCTGTTTGATGGTGTTGTACTCTGCATTTTAACCTAATTACACCTTATCCCTTAGCTGAATAGTGAAAAAGCTTTACTTCTTGCACACTTCAACTGATGTTACTGCATTCCTGACCGTTTCCGTAATCACAAGTGTCACTACATCATGCATGTATTCTGCAACAGATCAATGTATGTAATAAAGACTGGACATGTTTTCATGGTTGTACAAATACTAGAAGAGTGTACATGGTACATTTCCTAGGCTACAGAATCGCTGACAGAAGAACTGTGTTTCAATTCCTAGAAGGGGCAAGAGGTTTTTCCCCATAATATCCAGACTGGTTTCTGGTTTCCATCCAACATCCTGCCCGATGGGCGCTGGTGGTTCTTTAACCAGGAGTAAAGTAAACCTTACCACTGACCTCCATTTTGTGCCGAGAGTAAAAACAAGTGGAGCTACAGTCATAATCCTCCATACGCCTGCATGGTGTGCACAGGAATACAAAATTTAGAAATGTCATTTAGGTATAGAGAAATTAATATAGTTTGTATAGCCTACAGACGAGTGAGCATTCTGTAGGCTATACATTTTTGTGCATTATTTGTAGAAATTAATGTATCCAACGTTATAGGTTTTGTGGTTTTAAACTGAACACGGTCTTCATAATGCATCAATCTAAGGATCCGTTCGTAAACTACGCTCAGCCCATGGTAGAAGTTTAACGATCGTTATCCACGTGATTTCTTGTCATGATCTCGAAAAATGTCCAATCAAATGTTTCCCAAGGATTGTGTAATGTCTGACTCCTGAGTTTGCCGTCGGAGTGGGATGGAATGAGGCTCTTTCTGTTTTAGGCAAATTATGTGGCGGTTACCTGCTATATGGATAAAGTGGCATGTAAAGTGACGTCATATAACTGCGTAAGTCAAAGTCTGTAAATCAGAATTATTTCCGGCAATTCACCCCCATGCCCAGTTTCATCTGAATGGCTGTGCGTGTACGTGAAATGTCCGAAGTAACTAGAATTTCGCCTCCCAGTGTGATTTAACGTTGACAGTTAACAGTGATTTCACTCCAAACAAACTGTGTCGAATGCTAAAGTTGGTGAAAACAGGTATTTACTTGCCGTAAATGCAACATGATAACCGAAAAAGTGAGTACATCCAGTTACACCATTATTCTTTTGCAAAAGACCCAACAAAACTAACAAGAGCTTAGAAATTTCCGCCTTTGTAAATCAACTACAGCCAAATCTATCACAGCCTTCAATATCTATTCTTTGGATAGACAAATTAGAAATCTCGGTTTCTTATTTTCCCTCCAATTTGAAATTTAGCAAATTACATTTTTAATTGCAGCTACAGGTTGAGATGCCTGAAACGTGACATCTCATTGAATTTGAATGTGGCGACAAACGTGAAAGTAAATCGTACTTGTGAATGGGAGCTTAAAATATGTTATTCAAGACAGTATGTAAAGAAGTCACAGCGTGACGTAAGAATTATTGGTCACTGTGTTGCAAAGACAACCCAAGTTTCCGTAGTCGGGGAACACCAGTATAGACGGAGCAGACTTAAAAGCTTACGCAGCAAAAAATTCGTCCCAGCCAAGGCAACTTAACCTATGAGAGAAACTGTGCGTATAGTATTCAACGTCCAACGCGGTTTGTTGCTTCAACTAAGCATTTCTAATGGGGCGAATTTGCTGATATTTGGGTGGGAAGTAATTGAATTTACCGTTGTTTTGCGAATATTTATAATTCTAGATAGGCCTTTCTGGAGTGTATCTCTTCAATGTAAGGAAATTTTGGGACAAATGTAAACTCCTTTGGAAAGGACATCGCATCAAATATTTGACAAAAATGAAGGAATAACTGCTACAACATAACAGTACAAAACTGAATGCACATAAAAGATAAAATATGGACAAAACAGTCCCTGTCTAGTTAATCAATATCAGAAAGTTCATGAAAATGTTACGAAGAAACGGAAGTTTTCTCAATCTACGCCATGAAGGTGTATGGGCTAACAGAATTATAGATGTACTCATTCTTAACCTCTGCACTAGACAGAGTGGTCAGCTTCACGTACCGGCCGATTTACGTTCGGAAAATAACCAACTGCATACGAATCTGGGTGGGCCTCATAGCTGGTCTGACATTTCGGAGAACTTTTTTTTTTTTTGCCGGAAATCGACCTCTGGATCATCCAGCTCTTAGCCTAATCACTATACTAACTATGTAGCCCCTTCTTTATGTAATTTTACTGATTTCACTGCTAATGCTTTTTATTGTACTTCTAGGAATTAGCATATTTTTGACGAAATCTTAAACTAGCTATTTATTAGCTATGTTTTCCTACTTTTCTTTATTGTCATGATTGTAGAAGCTGGAAGTCCAGAAAATGTTAAGCTTACTCCCAGAAAATCACGTTAACATCGAAGTAGGCAGTTAACAAGCAAAAACTGTGCCTTCTACCCGTTTCGTTGTTAAACACATTTCGAAATACGAGTATGTAAGGGTCTTCAGCCATTTATTTAGTGAAGCATCAAGCCATGAAGACGTATGGGGATGTGGAGTGATGGCCAGGGTCGCCTCGAGATATGTGCGCGACCCGGGCAGGATAGTAATTTGACGTCCCTTTAAGATCGGTATTCTTTAAACTATTTTGGGCTAGCATTGGGCTGGCGACACTTGTTATGGACGCATTCCCATTTGCGGATAATTTTCGGAGAAATTCTTTCACTTATGTAGACCTGAGTTTACTAGAACCATATTTCCTAAATTTCAGTGACTTCTTAATGCCCCATATAGGTTAGCGCCATGGGCAGCTGCTCAACTGGACCTCCCCTTAATATGCTCCTGGTAATCTCAGAACATTGCCAGTAGCAGGGCAAAAAGCTGCTGAAATGTCACGTCGAAATCCTTCGCTTTGTGTGTGATGCCATTTATCAACCGGATGGCAATTTTTAGGCGTGTTTCCAAAATTGCGAAAAGCGACTATTATGTCTGTCCGTCCGTTGTCTAGCCGAATGGAACAACTCGGCTCCCACTGGACGGATTTTCATGAGATTTTATACTTGTGGACTTACCGAAAATCTGTCCAGAAATTTCCAGTTTCATTTAAATCTAACAAAAAAAACCGATAACTTTACATGAAGACCTTTGTACATTTATGATAATATCTCGCTGAATTCTCCTTAGAGTAACAAATGCTTCAGAAAAAAAATGTAGAGAAAATGAAAACACGTTTTATTTGGTGACTTTTTTCCCCGAAGATCTTGCCTATATGATATAACTGTGGGAAAATATTGTATAGTCTGACAGGCAATAGATGACAATATAATACGGCGCATGCGCTTTGTGTGCTGGATGACTAAGGCTACAAACACACACCCGGAATAAGTAATACTTGTTTTTTCACGGCAACTGTGGTTACGCGAACGCGCCTCAATATTACCTTTATACGTATGTTATCTGGTTGATTTCAGCTTAAGGTAATAGTATTTGCTAATACTGAAGCAGTCTCCAAAGAGATATTTACAAGCTAGTGCTTCTGTACTCCCAGAAATAGGGCTGTGTGTCAAGACATGAAAATGTAAATTCACAGGTTATCACGGAGGTCATTGTTCAGAATGTGGTCTTCTGTGTTTTGACAACGTGTAGCCTTGTCGGTGGATAGCAAATTTTCGGAGGGACATAAGGCTTCCACATTCAGCTTTTGGTGGGTTATTTAACAACGCTGTCAATATCGAAGTCTGTATAGTGTTCAAAGATAGGGTATTTGAAGGACGCTGAACTGAAAAATGAATTGCAATTTTCCATAGTGTATTTGTTGTATTATAATCGTTTTGGTGGGACTGGGTGAAAACAGGAAACTTCAGCCAGGATAGCGGTATCCTGACAGAGAGTCGAAGCAAGTACTCTCGGACACATCTGTAACGTCAACCTATTCTACGTCATCTTCACGTGTTTTATTTTCTGACAGGACTGAACTGTAGGCCTTCTGGATGCGTCAGCAACTTAGGCCTGATTCTGTAAAAATATGTAATTCAGTCCCATTACAGACCCGAGGTGCCCAGAGGGTTCCAGGAAGTTGAGGTTCCCAAATTACTTCACAATGACCCAGAATGTCAGCCTTACGCACCGGCCGCTTTTACCTCCGGGAAATACTCCTGGTGTTTATTTCGGTTAGAGGATGAATCGACCCCAGGGCCATAGTGCGATCGGAAGGATTATGTCAATGAAAGATTCCAGTGACACCAACTGGAATCGATTTGTAGCACAGCATCTTAACCACTGTGTTGCCGCGGTCCCCATTCTGTAAAAATACGCAATGAAATTCGGTTTCTATCACTTATTATTTAAGAAATAAAAAAAAATGAATTATTATTTTGGCATGCCGCTTTTTTAATTGGTTAAAGTGCGCTCAGTGCAAACACTTATGCACTGTTATGCGAAGACGCCTGTGAAATTAGTGACACGCTTTCGGCACAAGACCGGAAGGAAGTTGTTCTAAGCCATGTAACTAATATAATTAACTCATTTGAAAACACGAGTAACGAAATGCACATCACGCCATCTGTTTTTAGCTCGTCAGGTTTACGGAAGTTATGCCATGGTTCATACTTCTGTGTATGTTGTGGTCGAACTAATTATTTACCGTAGGACCCTGATGATAGGAATCATAGCCAGTATGACGGTCTTCATGATCGCCGAATTTTAACGAAGCCGAATCATTTAACGAAAGATGCATTCCTGTTTTGTATGCGGAATGTGCCAGGTTCGAATCAGGGATGGAAAATCGTGATTTTCCGCGCTCCTTCTATGCCATCTCCAATAGTACCTGTAATTGGCCAAGATGTTTCAGATCAAATGAGTGATTTATAATCATCCCGAATTGGACCTTATGTGACATTTGTAATTGATACAGTGTATTTAAATGAAAGTAATACAAATTGCACTTCCGTTACTAAATCGAGGCAGAAGACGGCCATGATCAGCATGAAAAAGTGGGGATATTATTTTTGTGAGTAGTTCTGTGATTGCTGTAGCAAAACCAGATTTAATTGGTAGTACGATCTACTTCTAAAATAAAAAGCGTGTCTTTAAATTACAGGCCTACATGTTCAGAAAACTTTAATTATTCAAAAACGATATAAATATACTTCGACTGGTATTAAATTGTTTGTGATTCTAGTATGGAAATAAACATTTTTCCTTTATTTCCGTCCAGACGCCAGAAAACACGAAGAAAAATTTTGTATCTACTCTATGTTAATAGGATTAAAACACTTAAAATTGTGTGTTTACTTTATATAACACCAGGTTTAACATACAAAAATTCTGCGTTCTGCGACACATTGTGTTTACGTGTTTGGTATAGTTCTAAAAACAAACAGCGATTATTTTCCCATGCAGCATTAACTGATTTTTGCCCGTAATAGAGAGAAACTGCGTCTGCTGTGCAATACGAAATGAAGTTTTAAATGTAAATCAGTTCGCTTTTCGTTATTGAAGGGTTAAAAATTCAATTCTATACCCGAGTTATGCACAAAAATGCAGTACCAATATTTCTATTACTTAGGTTGTAATGTTGTTCTTCGTGTCACTTTTCGGAATATAAGTTTGTTGTTAACAAAATTTTTAACTCTCTTTATGGCTGGTGTTACGCCTTTCACTATGTAATTTTTCTGGAAAACTCCGATTTTTTTTTACATTTGATTATGGTTCAGCAGATAAGATTTCCTCACGCGTATTTTCCATCACCCAGTGTGCATACATTTGGCGTCTTGTAAGCGAAGCAGCCAGGGTTCATGAGCATTCACCGAGACTTGTATGGAACTGCCGTTACTGGAGAGGTGACTGTACGCTGCATTCCTCAACCGAAGTAAGAACCAGTAATGCATGTGTGGAATGTGGCCGTGCATCGCTTCAATTCTGGCTTCGATCGTCAAGTTATTTTCATATTATGTTTTTGTCCTTTATCGGCGTTCAAAACGCCCAATGCTCAAATTTAATTTTCGGCCATTAGTTTTGTCACAGAGAAGATATATTATTATACATATGGGTAGGCTTGGGAAGAAACAATAATAATGCAATTTCAGGCGGTAGCTCCTTCCGTATACTAGAAACATTAGTTCAGGTAGCTGGTTCTTGGGTCGAGCTTCGAACCTGGCATTGGTCACGTGGTTTGATCCACGGCGCATATTCTAATGATATTTCGAGATATACCTCTGACATATATTCAAATGTATTGTCATTCAGCACAAGTTATGTCAACTCTGCTACTTTGCATAAACGTGCGACGGCTCTTTGAAAACCTTGAATAGAAATATCGACAATTCTGTTCTTCAAAGTGGGAGGAAGGTTGCCCCAAATCGCGCGACATCTTGTTTAAGCACACTTCGGACTATGTTAACATATTTTGGCCATGGCCACTTTATTTAACACAAAACACGAAAGACAGCAGACATTTAAGAAGCAACACCACACAGAACGCACAGTGGTCGTAAACAGAACGTAAACTTCGGGTGGTTATTCATTGGCACAGTTCGAGTACAAATTGCTACTAGAAGATGGACTGAAATCTCTATCGTTACGTTGTACCACCCATTCCAGCAGACCAGTCCATCAATGGCGAACGCGCGGAGCTTTACTTCCGCTCTCCCATAGGTCGTAGTGGTGTGATAATTAAACACATGTTCAGATTTTTCTTAACCCTTTTTCCAGATATACTGTGAGATGTCACGTAATACTTTATACTGCCCAAGTCAACAGAATCGCCTTAGAATGAAATTAAATTTACAGCCATATGGCCGAAAGTAATACAAATACTATCTAATTTAAAACCTTACTTATCGGTTTAAGTTAATACATACATTTGGTCAGACTAGTTTTCTTCACTGAATCCTTATATACGCCGCCGTATCTCCTCAGCGAGTAGATCATGCCTCTTTTCAAGACCGATAGAGATGACTTCACTTGCAGTTTACCTGAAAATGTCTACGGTCCATAACCAGAACAGAATCTGGCAATCAAATCGGAATCACTTGTTCATTCCTTTCTCGAAATTGGCTATATAGATTTGCCCCCAGTAACCTCAACTTCAGTACATCTGCGCCACCCAGACAGCCACTTTTGGAACCAACTTTGGCCAGTACCTCGTCATTCCCGATTCCTGTCAACTACTCTATAAACATGAGTTAAACATATGCACGTAATATATATATCTGTAAACCCTCTCGGAATTTCCTCATATATTTTTAAAAAAATTGCGCATTTACGGTTGATAAATTCTTACCCTTCTTCTTCTGATTCTGTGCTTTCCTTTCCAAACCCTACCTTTCCAGGCTTTCTTTAACTGTTAGTGTTTACAGAAGTTTCTTGGAAGTCGGAATTCTACTTCGGCTCGCGTAGAAATTTCTCATTATGCAAGTTACAAGAAGTCGGTCAAAGTAATCGACAGTGACATTCCGGAATTGAGTTTTATTCTCCACCCACGTGTCACCTCTGGCGAACGAATAGACCCTGTTTTTTTTTTCTTGTAGTTGAAATCTGCCCTCTTTGGAATTCTGCTTGTGACCGCAGATACTTGGAATATTATGCTCCGCGTACCGTTATCTACCTAACAAGACAAATAACGCAATCAGAAGCTGGGTTTTACACTGTGACACTAAATTAACTAACTCCTCACTTCCTTTTCTTAATGTACTTAGTGACACTTATATTGCAAACTGGTTTCTGTGACGTCTTAACTTGCCACACGAATTTTTTTCTTTCAACTTTGGTTAAAGGTACATTAAAGAGGAACATGCTTCTACTGGCATCACTCAGCAAAGACATCCCTTGTGATGGAAAAACAACTGGTTTTGAATGTGAGCATCACAATCCCAATAGGTTACGTCGTACACGGGTTAACGGTGGTAACTTTGTTACCTCGGACTGAAAATTCATACCTGAACTTAATTCTTATTGTCTTACTACAGAACGCCAGAGCGACAAAAGGCCCCGATCGTCTGATTGCTGCTATTGTCTGTGTGGCAACACAGACCGATATAAACACAGGCACATGCAGGCTCCGCACTCTGACACTGAAAGTAAGCTAAGTAAGAGATAAGTTTACAAATACCGGACTATACAAGATCTCCTTGCGCGAATTTTAACAAAATACGAATAAGTAAGCCCTTCAACTTTCGTCTTCATGCAAGGGTTTTTGCATATATATTCCCTATGTAGGGGCAGGCATAATGTTTTTATGACACTTTTACTTTTTGAAATGCCAAGCTTCTTTCTCTAAACTTAGCTGCAATTAATCATTGTCTCATTCATGACAACGTTTGTATCTCATTTGCCAACTTCTCATGTCGAATGTATTTAAATAAGAAAAATGGCAAAATATTATGCCGGTATGAATAATGAGGTGTTAAGGGCGCTTGGAAGTAATATAAAAATCTCTCCTTATATGTAATGTGAAAATAATTTGTGTCTTTAGTCTGATGGGTCCTTCTCACGCCCTCATTCCAGTCTTATATCAGCCCCAGAATGTGTTTAAGCCCATGGTATTTTTATAAGTGCCATTGTGCTTCTTCACGCTGTTGAAAGTGTATGTGTAAATATTAAGCATTCTTTCAATTAACAAGAAGATATATTATATAATACCGCGACGCACACATGTCACGATCAAACGCACTGCCTAATCCTTAAATGGAAGAGTATGAATGCGATGGGAAATTGGTATGCGGCAGAGCATTTGATTCTTTTGCTGTCACTACCAATTTAGAACAAAATGAATAAGATATTTGAAACGGGTTTCTTGTTGTCTTTGGATATTACGTTTGCTCATATCATCGCTGAGTTCGAGCATGGGTAAGGAAAACGGGCTTCACTTTCAATTAAGCGGTTTCTCCAGAGCCGACTTGAAGGCCTTTTTTTAGAGCATGGATCTCCAACCCGCGGCACGAGGCCATGTTTGTAAATTACACGTATGTATATATTATAGACCTCATGAAATAATTTAGGTGGTTAGGTATGCCTCTTACTATTGTTATTTTTCCACGAGCAGCCCGCGAACCAGACCATAGTAATGGGTGTGGCCCTTTGCCATGAAAAGTTTGGAAGCCCATGGTGTAGAGAATGTCCCTTTTTTCATGTACCGGAGGAAGGCAGGATTATCGCATAGAAAGCCTGCATCCGCCGGCGTATCTCGTGACAGCTAGCGTTCTTAGAGACACCATAAGGTGACACTCTGCATAAGAGTGTTCACAGTTCACAACGCGTCAGCTACATGTGTGATTATAACCTAGTCTACGTATTATACACTTATTTCTCACTTATATATTCCATTTTGTTAAGTTGTGGTTTATTTAACCGAGCTGTCAGAAATTCCTGGTACATAGCATGGACTGATAAGATAGTAATAACCAGTGAAGTGGAAAGGACATGGTACTAAGCATTCATAACCTGGTCAGAGACACTATCCCACAGTTTCCTGGAGTGAGTAGGAAACTTAGGAAAACTCCGGTTATGACAGCCGGTCTGCGGTCCGAAATATGCACCTGGTACCGCCCAAATATGAAGCAGGACCGCAGAGTTGGGTAGATTCCTCAACTTGCATATAAATATTGTTTTCATACATTCATTTCCTATATTTCCTTGTAATATATATATATATATATATATATATATATATATATATATAGTGTGTGTTTGTGTTTTTATGTTTGTGTGCAAAGAAAGCTGTTAATGGAAGGGCTGTATATTTCGCACCCTCCGCTAGAAATTATTACACTTATTGCAGCAGCCTACGTTGCAACCTGTGGTAGAATGATTATGAGTAACGATCTGGCAAGGATACTCCAGGGAAGGTTGTTAACAGTTTTAAGATAATATGCCCACCATTCGCTAGAGAGATGAACCACCCGAATCCTCAGTCAGAGAATCTGATTCTCGCCTGGGATTCGGAACGTGGATCACCAGAGTGCTGTATTTCCACCATTGTGTGTTAAAGTAACTGTGCCTTCCGCCTCCGCACTGTTGAACGCCCAGAAAAGGGTAACATGTTCTAAAGTAATAAACTTTACTTATAAAAGGCTCACTTAATGATCTTTCCGCAATAGAATGATCTCGTTATTAGCACGATATGAGTTAGAATACGCTAGCCGATTGCCAATTGCTTATATTTTGTAACTGTACTTAATTATGAAAGTATTGACGAGGTGATTGGCCTCTACCGGGCAGGTGCTGGGTGGGACTGTCCTTGAACTTCAGTAGACGAGGAAGAGGAGACGGGCTTTGACGTCATCCGTTCTCTGATCATGCGGATATACTTGTATTCTGAACTGAGACAAGGAAACCAGTGAAGTGCGGATTAGACGCTACAATCAGACGTGAGAAAGAAATTAAAATATACACCACATTTACGCCGTTGTATTCGACGAATATCTGGATAGAATCTCGTCCGAGAAACATATTTTGACTGTAATTTTCATTGGCATTCCTAGGTCCACATATTTTCAGCGATATCTCTGCAACTGACAGATATTACTGCATTCCACATATTTGCTAATTTATAATCATTTTGTTATTTGGCACTCTACGATATGCTGATTTGGTGACGCGTCCTTAAGTGTAGAGTGAAATATACTTATGAAGTGCATGCTACCCATTCAGTTCACAGATCTAAAGCTGATGATGGAGACAGCGTTTCTCAGGACCTTCAGTGTTCAGCTAAACCGCGACGCGGCTAAACGCAAAAGAACTTTGTAGGCCTCGAGTGAAGAGTTAATTGAGAGACCTGGAAGTAGGTGAGGAATAATAAAATGTAATCTGGGGATGTACATTGTCTGGTTTCAAGTGGCTCATGAAAAAGTTCATCTGTGACTAATAAGTGCTCTAAGAATATTCAGACACCAGAATTAGTTGGCTAGATGATTTAAGTCTGTAAAACAGGCTTATAGATTTAAACCTGCTATTTTAAATGTAAGAGTCAGATCGCCCCAAACAAGCTTAGATGACAGGACGATATCAAAACGCATCGTACAGAAATAATATGGCTATGAGTAATAAATTAGATCGGTAGGTTTCAGTGGTGTTGTATATGACCACAGCACGAAGTGATATGACCAGCTGCGCTGTCATTGACTGCTCTGAAGTTGGTGATAGACCATTGTTGCACCAAGCTCAGTAAGACGGGATTGTTTTGAATGTCCTTTTACAGGCAGAGCCTTACAACCTGTTGCGATGCGGTATGCTGTTTTTTCCTTCCTGTTCTTGGTACGACGCTTAACAGATTCCCACATACTAAACAACCCGCAGCATTGTTTCATTCATTATAGGAATAATTCCCACACTTACATACCTGAAAGTGTTTTTGTGTGTACACTTAACACCTGTGCACTGTAATGTTTGTATTGTCAATGTCAAAGTGTACTCGTTAGCACTTCTAGGAGATCCAGGGTTCGTGTTTCGAACTGCAGACTAGTTTTCGTACTGAGATCTCCCTTCGCTTTCCTTTAGCCTTCAAGGCAAGATTCTGGGACAAACTTGAAATTGAACCATTTCAGTCTCCGTCCACCTCTTTTCCAAACACCCTGTTAGGCTTACTTCGACCCTAGGACAGCTAATACTTACTTACTTACTTACTCCATGGTGCAGAGTCCTTCTTGAGAAGCTAACTGGTTTGCAGCTAGTCAAGAAATTCCCCGCATTTTATGGAACCCGAAGGTTCATTACCGCACTCACAAGC
>Ga0123354_10005010_pt1 | contig 19066 bp, 12 predicted proteins | sample TergutLab28metaG_2_FD_97872 | JGI IMG/M metagenome (GOLD analysis project Ga0123354, IMG submission 97872) | Labiotermes labralis P4 segment gut microbial communities from Petit-Saut dam, French Guiana - Lab288 P4 | ecosystem: Host-associated > Arthropoda: Insects > Digestive system > Gut ...
TGGTGGTGGTGGTGGTGGTGGTGGTGGTGGTAGTGGGTATTTATAACATTTTAGATACTAATAAAACAAATGCCAAAATATATTAATGTCTGCACCCTTTTCTTTTTTATATATGGGTTCGTAAATCGTGTGAACGCAACAACGAAAACAAGAGACTAACTTCGATCGGCAGAAAGATAAGTTTCAAAAGGAATGTCCTTTACCTCCAATGAAATTATAACATCCGATAATGTGGTAATGAATAACAGTCCTCAGACTTTAACACCCCTGGGAATGTCGTGTTCAAATCTCCATCGCTGAAACGGCTGTCTTCATTAAAGCTTTTGGTCAGTCCTATCAAAGAAATTCCCTTTTACTATTCCCTGTTTCACATTGTTATCAACTCGAAGGTTGTGTAGTTTCAGTGGCTGAGGATGTCATTACATAAATAAAGAGATAAACACCAATACACCGAAACGTTCATTCCCGCGATGGCCAAAAGCAGAACCCGTGATTGGCGGCAAATTTGATACAGTTCTATCCAGTTCTCATTCACAAGATTTTTCCTTTAAATTCGTCTACTGCCGAGATTTCAAAATGTTTTATATTACATTTTATGTAAATTCGCTATTTGTTTACTTGAGTTAAAAGTCTTGTGATTGTAATAAAATTACTCAAGATTAAATTATTAATACATTGTCCGGTACACACAACTGCGATGATACGAAGCAGGAAAAGCAAACATCGAAAATCTCCGTGTACTAAAATTTTTAATTCCATTCGATCAATTGCTAAAACTTATTAGTTCTTTGGGCAGCAAAGGCAAAAATTATCCGCAAGTATGCAACTATTTTTTAAGCCATTTGATACGAGTGCTTTAATTATATATTTTTTGGACTCTAAAGCCTAATTCGAGGCCGGGATAGCGTAGTCGGTACAGCGCCTCGCTAGAGTTGGAAGATCCGAGGTTCGAACGAGATGGAGGCGAGATTTTTCAGTACTTGTCGTCTGGCCCTGAGACTCAGTCGACCTCCTGTACAATGGGTACTGGATCTCTTTCTCCTGGGGTAAAACGGCCGAAGCGTGGCTCTAACCACCCAACCCAATCTAGCACCGAGGTTAAAGAAAGAGCACAGCTACATTTATACTCCTTCTCTGGACCCTCATGGCGAAATTTATCTTTTAACTCCTGTACTAAGACATAATTAAATTATTTGTCCACTGCAAAAGAATCGGCGTTTGTAAATGGATGAACTGGAAGTTCCTGACGCTAAATGGAATATGTACTTCTGAACGCAAGTCGAACACATTTAAACCAGAACGACGAAATTGAATATCGGAGTTTTATTACGCTACCTATCGGTGGAGGGAGGAGAAGGGAAAATTATGCCTGATGCACTGTGCCTGTACCTCAGAATATAGCAGGTTCCCTAGCTGTTCGCACGACGTAATAAATATTCAGCTTCTGGACTGGTGTAGTCCGTTAGGCGACTACTAACATTAAAAAAAAATTGCCATCTCTGTTGTGAAGACAGAGATGGATATCACATCTTCCCTCGCAACGTTGAAAACCACTTACTAAGATGTCGATATGGTGTAATAATTCAGAAGGTCGTATTCCAAATAAAATTGCGGTCTTATGTTTTGTGAAATTATGTACTTTGATAGGTAGGTAGATAGGTAGGCAACCGGGAAGGCATATAACATTTTCGGAGAATTCTATCTACTAAGGGATGCGGCATGTCAACCCCTGCGTAAGTAGTACTGACATTCACCGACGCGAGAACGCGAAATTTCGTTAATTCTAAAGCTGCGTCACTGTGAAAACCTCATATCTCATGGATAATCTTCGTTATTGAAAACTTCGATCCTCTGAGACGTGACGTCGCGAAGAAATGTAGAGATACTTCTGCGAATACTGCAACTTCCCTTTTGTAACTAGTTTATTCAGGCGTGAAGTTACAAATAAAATTCTGTACATTTCTCCCAAGCCACACGGCATCACATGTAAGAAAACATCCACGTTTACTGCAGTGAGGAGCTCAAAACTCACGTGGATACAGAACGTTTACACTCATAGATCTAATAAATTAAGAAAGTAAAGTGTGACGACTGTACAAATCCGCCACCGTAACACGAGGTCTGGCGGTGTGTCGGCTATTCAACAGCTGAAAATGCAGTGCAGAGCACCTCGCTCTACAGGCAAGCGATCCGAGCGGACTGATACTCGAATGGCGATCCTTAACGGTCACATTTAGTCGTCGAGGGCCACCAGGGATACAAGAGCGTATTGCGTACGATGAGCAGTAAATGCTACGTTGTTGATGGGATTATTTAAACACGGTTTCTCAACGGCAGACGTTAGAGCATACAGCATGAAATATCTGACTGCATACAGTTACGCATTAAAAAATATATAGAAGAAAAAGTTCATAGACTGATTTAGAGTACTGAGCCTCAGTTTCCCTCTACACACTACGGTGGTAAAAAAAGGCAGCCTCTCTGTCTGGACCAAAACTGTAATTCTTGACTTCCCGTGAAAGAAACAGTACAGAAAAATATAATTTGCGACGATGAATGATCAGTGTAAGGAGACAAGGAATAATCATCATCATCAGTTCTGTTCCATTTTAATGCTTGTTAGTCTTTCCTTCTTTCCTTTGATCGATCTACGAGTACAGAACTTCTGCTGGTCGGAGTCTATTCATGCAATAATTTGATAATTCTTCTGTCTTTCATAATGTACAGTAATTTTATTTAAGTTTTTTTTTATTTCTTCTCTCATTAATATCTCTGACAACCCGTTTTTTTGTATACATTACACAATAGTTATCAATTAAGATCAGTACAACTAATTTATTATGTTATATTAATGTGCGGCCACATGTTCCACAAAGTAAGTGGTCATCAAGTATTTAAAATACATAAAAATTTAAATCTCAATCATAAAAATTCAATGTTAATAAAAATCCAACCAGATGCAACAGTATGCGGATATTTATCTACTGCAAAGTCACTCTACATGTATCTGTAAACGCAGCCTCCGGTACAGATCATACATCGGTACAGCTACTTCCCTCCAACGTGACCTGATCAGGCCTGATCAGGTCACGTAACTGTACCGGAGGCTGCGGTTACAGTTTTTAGTACTCCTGATGATGGATGCTGTGACAACCGAAACATGTTGAGTGACTTTGCAGTAAATAAATATTTGCATACTGTTGCATCTATTTGGATTTTTATTAACACTGAATTATGATGCACGGAACCAAGAGCTTAAAATTCATAAAAATTCCATTTGCACCTTTCAATTCTTCTGTCAGTTTTTTTTTAAGTCCAGTTTTGATTTCTACACAGGAATGTTCGAACCGGCAATATCGTATATAATTTCAACAGTTCTTCCTTATTACTTCTTGTGAATGTCAGTCAAATTTTTCCACATATAGAACAAGGAATAATATACAAACAGATGTGTTTGTATCTTATATGGATAAGCATAAATCAGGCGGAAAGTTTTCCAGCTGTTTGTGTATGAAACGCATCGTTTGAATGTCATATTTGTATTTTTAAACAAACTTTTCCATTATTAAGATGGAATATTGTTTGTAATTGAAGTCACACTCCTACCGTGTTTCTCTCGCACTGTGAAAACTCTTCATTTCATTACAAATAAGAAGCTCCGCTAATCTTTACTACTATATGCGTGTGTTTTACATACAGACGTATCCTTCTCGGCACTTTGTTGCCGAATACCCCGTGTAATGTGGTTGTTCGTAAATATTTTTATGGAGAACATTTACGGCCCAAGTAATGCTGTGATAAATTGTATGGAATATGGTCTCATACATCCACAACACTGATTATCACGATTACTCTCGCTCAACATAGAGCATTAATCTCAGGAACCGAACAGTATGTTCGCCAGTCCCGTATTTAACTTTCCACCAACTTCTCCCTCATGTTCCAGTTTAAGGTACTGTTAGCAATGTTATACTTTGGTTGCTTCGAACTGAGTCCCCTGGCGGTTTGTGTACCTTCGTGACCGGTATAATACTGGAGCCCCGCGGGGTCTCATAAATTATTTGTCGATCCAGGAAATTATCGTTATCACTTCTTCCTGTTATTGTTCTGCTCATACAATATATTTCTACGCAGTGAGTAACAGTAATCAAGTGCAATGCAGTCTGCTTCCTGGACGCTCAAAACAAGACGTTTATATTTCGTCGAAATAAATACTGGGAATTTTCACATGCACACAATCTGGCAAAATTAGTACCATGTTAAGCGGAACAGTTGCAACCACGGCTTTACACATCATCAGCTCTTGGCTGGAGAACAGGGAATATGTTATATGAACAGTCGCGGACAACCGATAAGAGACGACCCTTGAAAATGTGGGATGGGCGAGACACGAAAACTTTTTCACAATAGAATAAACTTGTTGCGAAATGTTACTCAGAATCTCAGAGGTTAACGGACATGATTAAACTAACTACGCAAGGAAACTGTCATAAAATTTGGAACTTTGAGTGTAAGGTGCCTAGTAGGCCAGGCACATTAAAACAGTATGAAGAATTTTCGTGTCGGGAAGATTGTTCTAGCTGTATTCGCGAAGTGGTGGGCCAGTAAGCCGGTCTGGTCACCAGGTATCTTGATTGAAATGTTTCCCTTATTTTCCTCTGTCCCTCAAGGCGAATGACGAGGAAGTCCTCGTATTAAGGAACGACTGTTTCCGTCTAAATTATTTTTTATTCAGCTTTCAAGTATGTTAATATTCGACGTTAAATTTTGTTAAAGAGAGACTGTACAATAAAAATAAAGTTGTTCCTGTGCACATCACGAAGTCACGCGCGGGAGGAATAGAGATATACCGCCCCTCGTTCTCGACTTCAGTACTATATGGTGCTGATTACTTAGTTTCGTGCTTCTGCCGTTCTAAACTCCTGGGAAGGGACTCCCTTCACCCACTGGTTAGGAGGCTCGGCGAGTACCCCATTTGATCTTGGCACTGTAGGGAAGAGACGAATCCCTACCCTTACCGGAACCCGAACAAATATTCCTCATATATCGATCCGGTATCCTGTCCACCTTATTGACCGAGAAATCACGACATCCAATATTAGAGGAATAATAAACAAGTAACTGACCTCTAGTCTATTATAATTCTTCTACTCTCTACTTGTACTGTCTTATAGCATGTACCGTCGTGTATTCTGGTAGATAGGTGCCAGCGTTTCGGAGGCAGTTACTGTCTCCCTCTTTGGGGTAAATTTCTAAGTCAGGTAGGAGATGACTGAATAGTATAGAGCAGTGGGGTCAAAGACTGTAGTTGGGAATGAAATAATGGGTGAAATGTGAACAAAAGGGAACTGTTTGGCTCTTAAAGGATCACATGTCACATGTCGCCCGCAAGAAAGCAACAATCTTCAACATTCTGTTGAAATTCCAGAACAAATTATCCTACACTTTAGAATGCTTAACCCCACCCCTCCCCCCGACACTTCGTCGCACTTCAAGCTTAAGCACCATTTTTACTTGGCTTGCCATCGTTGGCTCTGATAATGTTACCAACCAATAATTGGGCCCGTTGGTATTCAAAACATTCACTTCGAGAGGGCTCATAAAATATCTGTATTTACAAACTTATTTAAATTTTAGATGCACTTTTATACGTTTAAAATGATTGCTACCTACCTTACAGAAAACACAGTGTGCAATAAAAAATCTAATATTCTTGGACGTGATGCTTGTATTTACCGGTGTTTCGGAAGAACCTTTTCCTTTCTGCTCGGTATAAAAACTTCTGAAGTCGCAGGTTTCTCAGAAGCGTCCGGTGTCACCCGCCAGTTGGAACAGCACATTTAGAAAAATATTTCTCAAAAATTGTAGCCATATTTATTTGAAAATAAATAGAGTAATATACTTATTTACTATGAGCGAATCTCCGAGGTTTTTAATAACAGAAATGCGATGGTAAAATTACCACTGCAGTGTCACGAATTTCCTAACTTGAATTTGAAGGAAATATACTCGTCATGAGTCACGTTTCCGCCCAGGGTCGTCTTAAGACTAAGGTAATATATGCGTCTGCTTTGGGCTGTAATATCTGGGCCGTTGCAGAATAGCTGGTCTTTTTCAGATTTTGTGTCAAAATTACTTTACATGTAAATACCTACACTGCTCCAGCTGAGTTGTCAGCTCAGTATATTCCTAAATTTATTTTTGAGTTGGGCCATGGGATGTCTTAAACAGGCTACGTTCATGCCTGTTTCATCTCCAAAATACATGAACACACCCATTAAATGAATTCACTTACTTTCTGCAAAAAATCACATTATAACATGCCATGTCTGGACTTCAGGTTCATTGAAAGGTAGTGGCTAGAATTCTTGACTCGCGCGTTACTTTAACTTCATTTATAAATCTGAAGTTATATTTTAAAGGATCTTATTCATTTTAAAATTCAGCATCAACATAAGCCATACTAACTGGGAGTTGAGATTTCTTCAGCTTGAAACCTATTGAACATATCCTCGTATTATTCAGATTACTTGAAAACGTAATAGAAACACGTCTAGAATGTTTGGGCCCTACAAGTCACTGACACTGTAACTTTACACCAAATTCCATTTATATAAAAAATTTCTCACATACGACTTTTTGTGCCTCTAGTAAACTACACAACACAAAACTTAAGTTACGTAAGTTCATTGATTTTATTTTAGTTACATTTTGATTATATTGCTGTGACTTACTGCACAACGGGATAGCGTAGTCGGTATAGCGACTCTCTACGGGCTGGAAGGTCCGGGGATTGAATCCCGTTGGGAGCGAGATATTTCCCACCCCTCCGAACCGGCCCTGGGGTTCACTCAGACCCCTGCACAACGGGTACAGGCTCTCTTTCCCCCCGGACCGTGGTGTTGACCACCCACCCCACTTAGCGCCGATGTTAAAGAAAGTACAGCGTACCTCTTCCCCCACTTCGGATCCTCATGGCCTGTTATAGGGTGAACTTACCTTGACGTGGAGACCTACTCACTAGACAAATTTATATTTTCATGTTGTCTGGAATTAAAGTAAATTTTGTCATTACAAATAAAGTAATTCTTCATCGTAGATTATAGTTTCAAATTGATGAGTGTAAATGTACTTTCACTTTTCTACACCTGTCCGTGGCGGTGTGGATAATTATCGAAACGGCGTCACACGTAATGCAGTCAAAATCCTTGAGCCGAGAAATGAAACGGCTTACAATTTTCGATTTAAGTTTACATTCTAAGGTTTTGAATCTTAGACATTTATTTGTGAATGCCTAAACAAATTTTTCACATAAGCCAAGGGAACGCATTATAATATGAAGCCCTTATCCACTTCCGTTTTCATGCGCGACAAATCTTGTTTCATGTACAGGGTTTTTTTTTCAGTCTCTTCGATGGTAGGACGTTACTTTAACGTTGAGTGTGTAAAGAAATCACTCCCATTTACAGAAACCAGATGCTCACTGCCATCGTCAAATCGAGGTATATTCACATCCTTATTCCAAGAAGCCAGTCGTTTGATTATTATTATTATTATTAGTAGTAGTAGTAGTAGTAGTAGTAGTATTGTCTTTCCCTCTACAATTCAGAAGCAGTTTTTCTGTTTGGGGTTTTCGAATTAAGTTACAGCTATATGCAATTTTATTTCAGCCATGCGTGCTAAATATTCATTGATATCTTCTCCTTTCTGTCTCTCTTTCTTTCCATGGTGCAACAGCCCCTTCTTATTGCTCATTATTGCGGTTCTACGATCACATTCAGACACACCACACTTAGTATGACTTCTCTAGAAGAGGGACCAGGCCGACGTAGGGACCTCTGCCTGACAAAACACAAGACTTACAAGAGACAAAATCCATGTCCTATGCGGGGTTCGAACCCTCAACCCCAGCAACCGAGCGGCCGCCGACCCACGCCTTAGACCGCGCGGCCACTGGGATGGCTCCATTTACCTCACACTTACGAACGTTCTTACTTAACTATATTCTGTAAAAAGTGAATGTTATGGGGCCCTTCGCCATGTTTTGGTGCCCCTCGCCATGTAATTGTCCCCAACTTCGATTACTGTACATTTTCACTGGTAGTTTCAAAACCCGTCCGCAGCACTTTCGTCTTAGATTTCATGAATCTGTTCTTTTCTCTCAAGGCAGAAACAACAGCTTAACCACCATATTAAAAGTAAGGCACGGTAAACGTTTTGTATATTCTGTAATACATTTAAGTTACCGCTCTTAGAAAGAAGACGAAAATATAAAAGATTCTGAACAGACAAGCAGCAGATGTTCTGTAAATTAAACATACGCGCTGTTGTAGCTTATAAAAGTCAACATTTTGCCCAGAGAGTGTTTGTATGCACGTTTGCAAAGTTGCGAAAGGCAACTATGGTTTTCGTCATTGTCTGTCTGTCTGTCTGTCTGTCCAGATGTCCAGAACAGGACACTTTTATCCAAATCTTGCAAGAATACAAGGCACTTACGCAAGGACCTACGTGCCTACATACATACATAAATACATATACGTATATATATATATATAACTCGGTTAATACAGGTACCATGGTTACCTTTGTTACCAAGATACCTCTTCTGCTGTCGTAGTTGGCATGATTAGTAGCGTTAACACTGATTATCTGGTTAGTATGGTTACTTTAATCACCAAGTTTACAGATGCTCCAGTGGTTAAATTTTTTACTGCGGTTACCAGGTTACAAATACTCACTCGTTGCTAAGTTTAGACAAGCACGCCAGCCAGAAGTGTTTCGTTCTACTAACATTTCCTACCTTTTTATTTGTCTCATACTTTTTTACACTCAGCAATGTTTATTTCCCTAAACTTACTATAGTTAGTGGAGAGAGAAGTTTTGCTGTGTGAGGCACGACATGACGTTCTGTAGATCTGAGAAGGATTTGGTTACTTTATTTTCTTCTTTCCACTTACTTGAACCTGCCGAAGTTGTCAGAATTTCACTCTATATATTATTGGCATTTTGTGTTTCAGTCTGGTGATGAAGACATGACTGTACACCTGTTGACGTTTATCAGCATGTGCTTCGAAACCAGTTCCAACATATAAATAGATATTTAAAATATTTAAAAAAAAAACTTTTGTTTGTTCCGTTTAAAACTTCGCCTGTAACCGCATATCGACATGTGTGTGTGTGTGTGTGTGTGTGTCTCCCTATTTCTGTCGTGTTTATAAGCAATAGACAGTAGTTCCGTTCATTATTCTCAAAGCGTGAAATTGAGATAAACAACACAAATTCTTTAAACAAATTAAGAAGATAGTAACAGCCTGATAACTACATAAGAACTTCAGCCTCCAATAAAAACAGAGGAAACCTCGCGACTTCTTTTGCCACCTCTATTCATAATTCCAAAGCGCCAGTGTGTCCTTCCCCACCTTTATATTTTGACCGTGTTAGAAGCAATTAAATGTTGCCAGTGAAACATAAGACGCTTGCAGCACATGAAACACCGCATTACGATTTGAATCCCTGGCCATAAGTGAAGCAGATGGGCATTACTTAATGTTTGCGTCATTTTCTGGGACAAATCATTCGACTACCGGTGCACAAAAATTTACTTTCCATTAATATTACGGAAATACGGTCTGAGGGAAAATAATTTGGAAGATGAAATAAAGAAATGCAAGTACTTGTAAGGAAAATTTGAATTTAGTGTTCGTGATTAAATACTGTGTTATTTAATGCCGCTTTCTGACTGCATTTCGTATACGCTCGACAAAAGCACCCAAGTTAAATCTAACTGTGGATGACTTAAGTGGAATAAGAGCTTTGATACCAGACTTATGGTACTATTTGTGACTTACGGAATAGTCAGAGCGCTTGTAACTTCCACTGTAAAGCACGCAGATATGAGTTTATAGCCCTCAAAGACTAAAATTAAACTCTTAAATTTAAATATTCCGTTCTTAACGCGCAGTGAGCACACATCGTCTCGGTTATAAAAACAAACCATTTGACGATGTACAGGGAAAACACGTGCTAAACAGGCCCTCCCGCTCTGCAGAAAGAGTGTAGCGTTTGTAAATGCTAAATATAGTAGTACATAAAATAACTACTAGGCTTTACAAGGTTAAAAAACTGTTCACTTGCTGTTGGTTAAATCAAAGTTAAGATAAGTTTATAAGGACATTGTTATCGATCACTAAAGCTACGAATTCGGATTGTACAAAAACTGCAGTTTTATATTGGAAAGGATGTGAATATAAACGCTGTTGTAGGAACTGCGGAATATTACTGAGAATCTCAGACTGGGTGACAGATCTCCTGGCCAAAATTCGAATCCGAAATCTTCTGAATACAAAGAAAAATTCCTAACAGTTTGATCGCTAGATTGCACTAGGAAATAAAAATCCTTAAATTGCCATCACAGACAGTAAATGCGTTACAATTTTATTAATTTCTAAGTAGCATGTGTTGATAAAATATAGCTGTAAATAGAAAGTCAATGAAGGCTTCAAAAGACTTGTGACCAATTACGGCAGTCTGTGTGAAGCTCTCCTGTTTCATCAGAATGGTAACGGTAAGGTTGTCTCTGTCCACGCCATAAATGCATGTTGGGGGAAATGATGTGCCAGTGCACTCACTCATTACTTCGGGTCTAGATGGGGCCGAGTGTTTTGTGAAAGTTACGTGATTAAACCTAAGCCTGAAGACCAAACTATGATTATTGTTGTAATATTTTACATGGTTTTTCTCAGTCTCTTCCAAGGTACGTGCAACTGGGCCACTGTCTCTTCCATCCACATCCATTCCATCTCAGTTTTCCCCTAATCGTCTTATTCTGCACAATCTGAGTGGAATGAACCAAGGAGAGCTGTTAAGGCCTTTCCTTGCCTCGGGAAGTTAGAATTTGTAAATTTGAATTGTCACTTGTCCGTCCCTCAAATGTTGAGTTACGATATCAGAACGGCTGACTCATTACTCACCTTCATTGCGCAGCAGAACACGGCCACCTGTCTCATAATTGCAAAACCCCAGTACGCTAACCAGTAACGACCATCCGGTTATTTTGTCCAGCGATTGAAATCGACGGCTACATTCGCAGCTCGTACCTCGCGGTCAGTCGTTTCATGATTAATGGCAATTAGAAATGTATTATCCATTGCAACCTTACGACCTTCCTCTGTTAATCGGAGGCATAGCGCAGACACTCTTCTTTGTTACTGGGTTGCAGTGTGTCCTCTCTTTTTGTTGCTCACAGGATATGTCCGACATTTTTGTCTCTGCTGATCACGTGTTTTACGAAGTATAAACGTGTAGTGATTACGGCAGTTGTGTCGACACTGATGCCACTAGTTTGTAGTGCCTCTTGGGGAGAAGGTTCTGATTACAACCTGGTCCCTACCACCTGTTAAAATAACTTCGCAAACTAGTGTTAGCGTCTTCTTAGCCTCATCATTTTCAGTAATGCTGTCACGAGTCAGTTTTGGATTTCCTAAGCAGATCACTGACAACTGCTGCTACGGAATTATCGTAATTCGTAGTAGCTACGGGGGTAGTGATCCCTCCGCCGTGGTCACGTAACTCTTAGTTGAGCGAACTCGAACAGCTATACCAACTTAACATTAGCAAAGACACGGTAACCGAACACAACCTAAAGTTCAAATTGAACATAAAAGAAATTATGCAAACAGACACAATATCTATACTTTACTGTTAGCTAACGGCAGCACTGAGCATTTAGGCAATTGTGGGATTATCTGCTACCGGACCGATCTGCTGGGGAAAAGTTGTACACGTTGCGCAGTTATTCACTTCTTACATCGTAAAAACAACTAAACTTCACTGTATTTGCTTTCACCATCTTTGGACATGTTAAATCTAGCACATCCTTCCCATTTCCACGTATTAACCTTCTCACTATACAGTTTACCTGTATCTAGCCGTGCTAAGCTCACAAGTGTATAATATTAAAATAATTCTCTCAAAATAACTACTTAGTTTGTTATCACAATTTCACACGCATTAAATAATCGTGAGTATTAATTTTCCTACACATTCAGTACGTAAAATTCTCCTCAAAATTTACCAATACTCTTGCAATAATCCAAACCATTCAAGGAACTACCTGGGACTGGACTATACCTAAAACTTCACCACAGCTAACGTCCCAGCGGAACACAGACTGAACACGGATTAGATCTTTCTTAGTAAAATATATAAATGTACATTCTCCAAAAACTATACTACCACACACAAGAATAAACTTGAATCTACACAACTTAAAACTTTTTCTACCACATTTTGGCCTAGCAACATGGAAGGCGGATCATCTACCTAATTTCAATTCCCTCGCCTTAACTAAATTTGGAAAATAATAAAACTAACAAAATCTTCTAACTCATTTTCCTTTTAATCTGGAGTTATGGTTGCACCACGCACCACTCACCTGGTATGAACAGGAAAACCCGGGGCATAAGGATCATTTTGAGGTCTGGCCCTAGAGCAGTGTGGTTTCGCGTCTCTGCAAGTTCTAAGTCGGATCACAAGGACACTGCGTGTCGGTCCCACAGGCCGGTACAGGCGCTCCAAAGCTACAAAACTCAGCGGTTTTTTGAGTTCGCTTAGAAACAGCTTAAGCGGACGTAAAGGAATGTGCTGTTACTAAGGAATGTTACATGATACGGTCTTCCTGTTGTTAGCGCTTGCAACTTGCTCAACAAAACTTATATCTTAACTGCAAATTTAAAATTTTCCACTAAGCCAACATACAAAATACAAGTTACACATATAAAATCACCAAAATTCACTTCAATTCTCAAATTATAAACACAAATTTAATGTCAACTACTTTCTCTCTTTCCATGCATTACAAACGTAAGTGGCTGTGTTCTGAGATGTGACACCGTGCAGTCCGGTAGAATTTTACAAAATTTGGGAACAGATTACGCTGAAACGTCGTCACCCATACCAGACTACACGGTGTTTCTTTCCAGAAGACGACAGTGTTTTTAGTCATTGTCTTGATAATCTATATGTATTATATATATATATATATATATATATATATATAAAGTATATAGAATATATGTAATAATTCATCACTAACAGAATCGGGAATGTAAGCAGTTGTGGATATTTGGTTGCTACAGGAGAGACGTAACACACATGAGATTGTACTCAGTATGTTTGGAAAAGTATAAAGAGTGTGGTGGAGGTACAGTTACCAGTTGCGTAAATGCAAAGGCAGTACATGGGAAATAGTATCAGCGGAAGGCCGATGATTCTCTAGACAGCGTGAGAAGACTTACAAAGGCAGTGCGTACCCTCATGCATTCGGGAGAAAGAACGACTATAATGCGCAACAAGGTGGAGTATGCAGTCTGACAAGGATAGGAAAAGATCTGCAAGAAATTAGGGAGCTTTGCCCATTTATAGAGGACGAAAAAGTGCCACATTTTGCAGTATGAAAGAACACAAGTCGGTGGGAAAAGAGTCTGGAGCATAGAAACACTGATAAGAATAAGAAAGTAAACACATAAGAACTGTGAAAAAAGTAGAGTAACATATGTGTACAATGGTACGCATAGGAATAAATGGGAATTTCTAAACATAGGAAGTTAATTACCTTGATAAAAATTAAATTACATAATTAAGTTTGAGGACAGTACAGTAACAAACATGCTTGAGGAGTACTATAGAGTGTAAGGGTACAGCAGTTTAGGGGGTACAATATCAGTAAATTATATAAGCTATAAAGTAATATAATTAATTAACAGTTATGAGCTTCTTTTCCTGGCTCGACAGCCCTAGTTGGCCTAGGCCTCGTCTCTGTTAAGGTTTCGAGATCATATTCAGACACACCACACTCGGAAAGACTCCTCCGGACAAGTGATCGGCCCGTCCCAGAGACCTCTACTTGACAACACATAACACTCACAAGAGACAGACACTTATGTCTCCGGCGGAGTTCGAACACGCAATACCTGCAATCGAGCGGCCGCAGACCCACGCCTTAGACAGCACGGCCACTGGGATCGGTGGTTTAATTTGTATTATCATAAATATAGTCAGTTACGAACGTTTCGGAAGAAGGCATTTATTCTCCTGCTCTGAAGGTGGGCCAGGATGTTTCTCCGCAGATTGGGTAACTGCTTGCGTCAAACTACGGTACATTAAATATCCCAAAAGACAGACATTGTCAAGATGGGCAGATTATCATGAGTGGTGGATTTGGCATGGGAGGGACTTGCAAAATCTTAATGCATTCCTATGGTGATACTATCTGAACTATATAATAGAAATTTATATAGCTAATCAATACAATTCGCACTTTTATGAAACCAGAAGTATTACCGAGCCGCAGACATCTGGATCGTATTCTGTTCATGTTGAATCTGTTTCAGTACCTCCCCTTTCACTTTGTAAGATCAATTGTTTTGTTATCCTGCAATCTGCTTCTAATTTTTCGACCAGGACTTGATATGCGTCTTTCATTACTTCATTACTCACACTGCCTCATTTCGTTTTTTTTTTTTTTTCGTTTTGCTGGGCAAGGATTTGGTGCTGTCTTCCAGTTCCGATGTTTTGAAGTTTTAAAACTGTCATTCTATTTAGTTCGCGGCCTACATCTCTGCTTCTTTTAGCATTATGTAAGTTAAGAAACGTCCATTATTTATTATCATGACTCCAGTTTCCCTGTTTTTTTCCAGTGTAACTGATATTATATTACTTCTTTGCCATGTTCTCAGTACGCACTCAGATACTGTATTTTTAATAAACATTCCTCCCTAATATTTGAATGAATAGGCTTTTAACACAACCACAAAACCATGATATCTTCATGTCTCCCACTTTAATTTATGAAACACTTGGCTGATTTTCATGACACTTTTTATGAAAATGATTCCTTTGAGAACACCCAAACTCCTAATTATTCATACCTTAAAATCAGCAGTCACAATGGGGCGGACGTGTCCATTGGTGAAGCGGTAGCCACTAGCACTACTTATGTTACAAGATAATTATTTCTGAGCGTCAAGTTTGATGACGATAATTAATAACATTTAGTGAAGTCTGGTACGCATACAGATCATAAAATTACATACACATCTTTACACTTATGTAATAAAACAAAGAAGTACACAAGTATAAAATATTTTTATCACATACTGTTAATTACCAACATGTCTCTATAACTTTTACAATCATCATCAGGGTACTAATAATACAAAACACTGCCAAATTTTGCAAATGGAACCACTCAACCTTATAATTGTCATCTCACACTCTCATATGGTTACAGAAGGTCAGCTTACATATTATTTAAAAAATATAAAATTTAGTTGTTAAGACAATAAAACTTGTGTGTATTGTTGAATGAATGTGATATATATAACCTCTTCACTCCTTACAGTTGTGTATTAACTATATACAACAATACACCCAGTTTCATTTGTATCTAACAACCAAATTTTATCTGTTTTTAATAATACAAAAGCTGACATATTGTGACCATACGGAGAGTTGGAGACTTCTTTTATAACGTTTCCACTTACACAATGTGGCAGCTTGAAATCCACCCTGATGATGAGTGCAAAAGCGATCGAAGCATTTTGGTAATTAATAATATGTGATAAAAGTGAGTTATACTTGTGCATTTGTTGGTTTTATTACAAAAGTTTAAATATTCCTTTAATGCAGGAATATGGAACTTGTTACGTACACACTGTTCATGAAAGTAAGTGAAGGATTAAAAACAAGGCGATAATACGAAACTTCGAGCTTATATCCGTAAGATGTAAAGGACACACAGAATGTGTTCTTAATTAATAAGATTATTAAAATAAAATAACAAAAATGGTGATAGATTTTTATAAATGAAATTTTATGGAATAAAGAGAGAAGTTTTAAGGCTTCTGTTGGGAACCTCTTTTTCCTTTCGGTGTGTGGTCTCGTAGTTTATCTCCTACCAGTAATAATATTATTAAGATTTACAGTAATAATGATAATAGTTATTACGTAAGATTATGGTGTTTACTATTATATAACATGTTTATTACTGTAACTCGTGTTGTTTGGCTTCAGGGTGATTTCACATTATTTTATTTTGGCAATTCCCGTTAATTGCAATGCTTTTTCTTAACTGATTCAAAGATGAACAGCAAGCCCTCTGCCTGCTGGACATTTCTCCTGACAGCTAAGCATACCGGTACTGTGGCTTCAGGTAAAGACTAATCGCACCATGTCTGCTCTAACGTACTTTTAGGGATCTGCATCCCGAAAACGTAGGTGACTTTTTAACTCTTCGACACATTTGTAGCCTTGTTTCTATTCGTCGGTGTGAGATTCTTTGTTAAGAACTCTCACAGTTTCTATTGCGCCAGTATTACTTGATACTCAAATTTGTTTCAATTAGCAATGCAATTAGTTAATATTTTGCCTGTCAAATGTTATAAATACTACAAGACTTTCTCAATATTAATATATCTCTTCTAAGCCTTCAGTGTCTATCTGCAAGCAGGAATCGTATTTTTATGAAATTCAAAGTTTCTTTTACTAAAATACAACCAAAGCTATCCAAAGAAACAGTCAGGATACCGGACATAACTTTAAGCAAATTAGAAAGTGTATATAAGCGTCACACGTCTAGCGTTGTTGCTGTGTTATTGTCCCTGTATTTTATTTTCGTTAATAATTTCAAGGGAATTTTGAATAGGATCCCAAATGTTATACGACATACAGTATACAGGGTACAGAGATTTACTGTCGACAGTGATCGATATCTGTCGAAGGAAGAGACACCATTGACAGAGAGATTTACTAATTTCCATTCAGGGTTGTTAACGTTGCGTTCCTTAACTGCTTATTCAGTACCGGCTCATATCTCACAGACAACATAGTTTGCTTCAATTATAAAGATCAATAATGAAGAGATATTATCCAAAATGTACTCTGGTAGATATGTAAATTGTTTGTTGTTGTTGTTTCTGGTATTAGCCAAACCCGACTGTGTTGCCAAATTTTCGTAAAAAAAATCCATAAAACAAAATTTCACGAAAGCCGTCCATTAGGGTTCGCGTTGATCCATGCGAAAGCGCCTAAAAGGAAAACTGAGACTGCTTTATTAGTGTCAGTCGAAGAGTAAACAGTGCTATGAAGGACCTGTGGAAAGAAAAGAAGGATCTGTTGTAATTCTCTAATAACGAACCAAGTGTTAGTCTGTGATGAAGTTCAAAATACTGAACTGAAATAACTCACTCCACGAAGAGGTACCTGGTACGGGATGGGTGAATGGGGCTACCTTTATAAAACAGTCAGAATTTTTATCTTCATTCTGTATATATTTCGCCTCCAGCGAAATTAACATGCGCAACATGTGTAAAATAAAATGACAGAACTCGGAATGTTCATACGAGGGGTCCCAGCATTAAGTCAGAAGCTTAAGTGGACTTCCTCCAACGGCACCATACGGTCCAGTCGCCCCCGCATGCAACACAATGCTGTTGCTCTACGTCAGAGCATAGTAAGTCTGCTAATAAGAGTCAACCCCTCTCAGACTGCTGAGCTGCCGTAGAGATGAATAGGAGTGGTCAATGCCACGTATTTGCGTAATGGGTGTTCAAGAACAAAAACAACAAAGATCAAAGACGGAACTGGCAAGGGGTAGGGACAGATGAAATTAAGCCCGCTATTTTCTTCTAGCTATGGGATTATTTTTAACCTTTGATACTGCAGAAGATACGATTCTGGAGATCGGGAACCAAGTATTTGACATTGTACTTTACACACTCATCTTTTGTGGAGTCAGGGAGCTTGGATCTAAGTTACGAGAAACGTCACAACACACAGTGTTGAAGGGTAAATCAGAAAAGACGGGATAGTAAGTTAGGCAAGAAATATACAAGAAGGAAGAAAGAATGTAGAAATGATGAAACGAAAAAAGAAAGAGAGAACGAAGAAGAACAAAAAAGCATTTAATTTTAAAAAATAGTGTTTGCTCTATAAAATATGAAAAGAACGTAGCAGTTGAGACGAGTCCATTTTTAGTATATCATACGATTATTGAGTCTTGAATCGGAAACAATTTTTAATAACCAAAACTGTTCGTGCTGATCCACAGGTTCTTCTAAACAGTTGCTAACATATTGACTGAAATTAGGACGTGATTTTTTCTTCCACATCCTACCAGTTCTTCATTTATTCACTACTGCGCTTATATAATCGGTTTCGCTAACAGCGTCCTTAAATAAACCAACAATAACACAAACGATACGAGAAAATTTTATGAAATGGCGTGTATATTAAATTTACTGTACGCCCCAGATCACAGATTGTGTGACACCTGTGTTTATGTCACTGTAAAAATTAAACTTAAGAGTGCTGGCCACTTGTGTGGTCGAACTCGAGTATAATGTGATAGAAGGAACCGAATAAATTGCGTTGTTACAAAAAGACTGTCGCTCTAAGCGAGGTGTAAGGTAAAGTAAAGAATATTTGAAGACAAAATACAGGTCTGTAGGCATATTATTGAATGTTCACGCTATGATACACCTTAAATTTAAAGTACAATTAAAATGTATAAACAATAAAAATCCCTCTTTTATAATTGCAAATTTCCATACATCTTCGTGCTAAAACATACGCATTAACTCAAAATTAAATATCAGGAAGAAACAAATCATGAAAAGAGGACCGCACGTTGGTACATTGCCACTTATCTCTTGCTCAAACCAATTAAGAAGCGCCTCATTGACCTCACTTTGTTCAGGCTTTGGAAATCCCTTTATTATCGATTCGTTCTGTTCAAACGCACTAAAAATTTTGGTTCTGTTCTTCTAAATCCTATTGATCGTAGAACGTATGACATCAAATTCTTGAAACACGTCTTCCCCACTTTCCCCCCCCCCCCCCCCCCCCCCCCCTCCTCTCTTTTTTATTATCTTTTTTTTCTTTTCGTTCTTTTTTTTCTTTTTTTTTTTTTTTTATTTTTTCTTGTGTTTGTTATATTTTTTTTTTTTTTTGTTCTTTTAACATTTTTTTTTTTTTCCATTCCTCTTTTCTCCCAAAAAAAAAATAAAAA
>Ga0123354_10005011_pt1 | contig 19064 bp, 11 predicted proteins | sample TergutLab28metaG_2_FD_97872 | JGI IMG/M metagenome (GOLD analysis project Ga0123354, IMG submission 97872) | Labiotermes labralis P4 segment gut microbial communities from Petit-Saut dam, French Guiana - Lab288 P4 | ecosystem: Host-associated > Arthropoda: Insects > Digestive system > Gut ...
AGTAAACTGACAAATTATTTAACAAAACGTGTAAATGAAATTGAAAATTGGAGAATGGGTGGAACAGGAGAGTTAGCGAGATGGTAAAGTACGGGGAGAGAAATTGGAAACAGAGTATGAAAGGACGAAATGATTGGAAATTGAAACAGATTCGAAAGAATGAAGAAGGAGTCAGACACCAACGCAATAAAGGAAATACAGAGAGGCCAACTTTATATAGAGACGATAGCATATTACATTATGGGTGACACAGTTTCCCGCAAGTTGTTCATCCTGCCGTGTTCCAGAAGCACCAGACGGTGGCAAAGTACAGATATGGTGTTACTTTAAATGAAACACAAGTTTGAGAAATGAATGCAAGAAAGGAAAATCAGTACTTGTTAACCTTTGGAAGGGTATTTGTAAAGTTACAGTAAATATAATTTGTGAACTCTTAGGCCCGTGACTCATGGCCGGTACTCACATTTCAAGACGATTCAATTTCTCGGCTGACTATACCAATATTCCTTTGTACACAATGCGACATTTTCCCCTGACCAATCCCTGGCCAACTGGACAAGGCGAAACCTTTGACGCTATTTGTAGGCCTATTCCTTCCAGCCCCCTGGCATTGAACCTCGGCGAACATAAATATCAGAAATGTGCACAGAAGCAAAGCGGTTACAGATTTACGTCACAACATTTTGGATATGATCTACAGAGACAGTCAGTAAGCAGTGATATTATAAATACTGCTCACTGCAATTCTGAGTTATAATGACGCATGTCGTTGACCAATAGACAGTTTCTACAAAACACGCGGATATCTCGTGTCTTCTCAAGACCTTCGCCTGACCAGCAATCGATTTTGTTTGCTTTTCTCAAAAATTTCAAGTCTTGAAGGGTCAGTATTATGCCCATACGGTATGTGTGTGAAGTGTGCCAACTCGTCGCTTCAGGATTTGTCTTAACCGCACATGCATTCACGGTTCAACCGTTGATAATGATTATTGCGTGATTCTGATTAACATCTTACCACCACCACCACAACCACCACCACAACCACAACTACAACCACCACCACAATCACCACCACCACAATCACCACCACCACAACCACCACCACCACTACAATCACCACCACCACCACCACCGACGACGACGACAGTCTGTTAATGAAACAGGCTTATAATTTATCACAAACATGAAACTGTGTATTTATCGAGATCGACTTGGGCCAGGCTCTGAAATAGCGTCGTCTCTGATGCACTATTCTACACACTTATACCAGAAACACTCTGGCTTTTGGTGTTGAGCACTCGGTGAAGTTTTTAATGGTTTCGCTCAGTTTCCTCAGGTGATTTTCGGCAGGGGCGTAGCCAGTGTGGTGCAGGTGGTAGGAATGCCCCCGGGCAACAGAGTTTGAGGGGCGGCAAAATTTATGTAAAACATGAAAACTATTTTAAGCCTTACACAATTTGTGAATATTGAATCAAATGCAAGGAAATCTTATAATTTCTCTTATGGGTGGTCATTGTGTTTACTGCCCGCAGGCACCACAAGCCTAGGTGCAGCCATGAGAGTCGTTAAATTACCGTAATATAGATTTACAGCGTACTTCTACAAATCTTTAGAACTCACAAGCATGAGTTATCTTTATTGCAGATAACGCACTTTTTTGTCCTTAGTCATTTCCCGTCAGCTCTTTCTACCTTACAGCTGACTCAACGAGCCGCCTGCACCAAATACCTCGAAGGGTTTATTCCATGTGTAAATGCTCTTATCCTTTCTCTGTAGTCTCGAAGTCGGCAGTGGCGTACCGAGGGGAGGGGGTTTGGGGCGGTTCAAACCCCCCTGAAATTCCGAAGGCCTCCAAAATCGTGCCAAACTCAACACGATTGTAAAAACTGTTAAAAATTGCTGAATTTAGGGCGCCAACACCCCAAGATATTCGGAAAAAAGGTGGTAAAATTCTAAAATTACCTAGGTACGCAATTGTTTTACATTAGCAATGACAAATAAGTTGGTTGTCATCATAAATAGTCTTAAAGTACCAAAAATTAAGAAAATTTTAATATATGAAATGAAATTTCTTGTACCAAATTAGTTGCCTCCAGAACCCCTGACTAGGGGCTACCGCCCCCAGATCCACGTTCTCCCTGTCCTCTGTCCTCAACTGAATTTGTTGAACCAACCCCCCCCCAAACAAAATTCCTGGATACGCCACTGGAATTCAGTATGACTGCATCAGCAACAGGAATCTCGTTAGAATATAGGAAGTGTGTCATCACCGTTGTGTGTGTGAAACTTGGAAAATTGTATGTAGTCAAACACAACTGTGTCACATGAGGTGTATTTAATGACTATATAATGTACAACTACATGTTTCGGCCTGTACTGGCCATCTTCAGGTTGTCTTAGAGGAACTTAAGATCTTACTATAGGCATGCACGCGCACGTGGTGTAGAGATCTCTACATACGGGTCTTATTAGCAAAAACAAAAACAGGAAACTAATAAAAACAACACAAAAAAAACAGATACAGAAAAATAAAGCTATTGTGGGGGTGTGCTCGGCACACCCCCACAATCACGTAAAATAAATCAGCGTTGATATTGAAATGAATATTTTGTAATGTGAGGGTGGTCATGAGATTTCTAACTACACGCAAAACAGGAAGATAAGATTGTAATTTTCTTTTTCTTAAAGCCACTAATAGCCTGATTTACTCGCTTGATTTGTGTGTCCGTCGTTCGCTCTCCAGTTCGTTAGATTTTACATAATATAGCGACATTGACAGTAACAGAGGCTTTGTAGTGTATAATGATTGGACAATGGTTATTATTTGATTGGCAATCTTGTAGAACAAAAGCGACCGTGGACTGATCTAAAGTATTATCTTGGGTTGGTTTGGGGGTATTATGGAAGACAAAGAGATCCTTTATCATTGTAGCCTTCCTGTTGGTATGAATTCGAAAGTGACACCACCAAACAGTAACTCGGAATAACTACTGCTTCCGACATATTGCCTAGCATTTCACTCGGTCTCTCTAGATGCAATGTATGCCGGAAGCGTCAATTATCGCAACCAAATCTTTCAAACATTCCTTTGCAGTCACTTTGCGTAAGTACAAGTGATCACAGTGTGCCATCTTTATTTTGGATAGCATTTTAACGATTTTAACTACCGTGACTGATAATTTTGTGATCTTTCTCTCTGTCAGTCTAGGGCTAAAATACTACCTTAAAGTTCACAACTACAAAACACACTTGTCTTCTTGCCCAAAAGGAATTAATGATGACCTCAGTGTAAGATCCGTATGCCGCACATCTCATTAGAATACTGCCGTTGTCTGAAACCCAATACCGTGTGGTCTGGTCGACAGATGCAAGCCATACCAAATTACACGGCCACAGATACCACAAGACAGCAATCATCATAATAACGCAAAATGTTATCTTAAACTTATCATGAAGCTACGGATTGCGTGAACTTAATGTTATCGTAATAGTCAGAGATGACGTTCTCTTGGCGATGACTATGCAAATATCCGTCTTCTGGAATGTCACGCCTTGCAGTAGGGTTTTACCGACATTTCATTGTTATTTGTTGCATTATCGTGACTGTTTTCTCTGAAACAGAACTACAGTTCTACCGAACTGTATGTCGTAACGTGAATACAGTAATATTTACAAGACTGTGAATGCTCTTGTCTCCTCAAAATTTAAAAATATTTTCACCAACACACGTCATTCCCTCAGAACGACAGAACAAGACCAGAACTAAATTTCCTCTTACCTGTATGCAGTTCAGTATATTTCTCTACAATGCCCTTGTCGATCTCTTCTTTCATGGTGTGCACATCGTAGAGGGGCGTCAATGAAGTTCCTTCCCCGAAGTTTCTCTGTGGGTTCCACAGATACATTTTCCGGATACACAATATATATGATGGCCATGAGATGCATGATGTCGCTGACACCAATAGCCACGCAATAATACAGGATTACCAGTGTAATGTGCACAATACGGGCTACCATAACCGGTAAGTATTGTGTATACAGATGTCTGTCGCAGCTTTTATACCTGTAACTGCTTAGTCGGCGTTTTACTGCGGTTGCTCGTATGCTTTTTAAATATTTCATATCGACAGCATTCGAAGGATCTGCGCTGTCGGGTAACGATTTCTCAGAACAAATATTATGGGTTGTACGGCCACAAAACAATATCAGTTTCATGGCTTTGAATTCTGCTCTTCGTTTTACTCTTTGCTAAGTTTGTGTCAATGAACGTCAGTCTGATCTTATCTCTTTCTACAATTTTATGTTTGCGGAAGATAACACCGTGAATAATTAACTCTTTGACACAAGTAGCAAAATACATATTATGTATTAATGTCAAATGTGCCAGCCCCAAATGTCGGCTGCAATGCCGACTAATATGACACATTTTCGATCCTGTGTTAATTAGTGGCTTACGTTTAGAGACCCAAATTCAGCGCAAAAATTATGAATATTCGAAACTGTATCTCCAAGGTTTTCTGCTCTCTTTTGTGATTTTTCACAGTCTAGAATGGCAGTTTCCTACCCCTATGCAAGTGTCAAGCTTTCAAACAGCTTGACACTTTTAAGATCTGACAGATGAATTGTCCCGAAACGTCGGTACCTAAATACCCTTATATGCTGCGTAAAATCCTAAGCATTGCAGATCCCATTAACACAGCGTCTGAAGCGTGCCATCAACTCTTTATGTCCAACTTGCATACAACGTCATGGTTTGGTGCTTAATTAAACAAGGACATCATTATCATTTAACCTTTAAGCGCTCTTCCAGTCTTGTTCACTGTCAATTTCGATGACAAACCACCAACATTTCACTGCTATGTAACAGTATTCTCCACAGCCCCGTCGTGACAGCTTCAAATCTCACAAGTATATAAGCCATTCAGTAATTTAAGTGTAAGACTCTAGTGAATGTGCCCGACCTCCACTACGTTCAGCTGTTGCATGTAATTCACGAGAATAAAGATAAGGGATTAGGCACAAAGAGAAATTGCATTGCCATTTCCCGAGGTTTTTCTGTTCTTGCTGTTATGTAACTGCTGTTCTGCCGTCCCGTAAGGCGGTGGCCGTCCTACTATCATTTGCACATAAACATCTTTACCTTTCCTGTCGTCACACAAATTTGGCCCAGACAGCGCAGTTGGTATAGCGACTCGCTACAGGCTGGAAGATCTGGGGATCGTATCCCGGTGGGGGCGAGATTCTCTGCACTCATTCAGACAGGCCCTGCGGCCCACCCAGCGTCCTATACAATGGGTACCGTGTCTTTCCCGGGGGTAAAGCGACCGGGTCGTGGTTTATATCACCCACCCCATCTAGCGCCGAGGTTAAAGAAAGAATACAGCTATACTTCTACTCCCCCTGTGGACCTTCCTGGCCTGTTATTGGGTGAACTGTACATTATCATGAAGTAGCAGATTCGAATTCAAAATAGAGATTGATTTCCAGGGCGTTAATGTTCACAAGAAGCGTGAATATTTGCATCCTGCAGTAACTACAGATGAGTATTTTGCCGAGAAATTTGGCTCTAAACCGTAACGCTACTGACATTCATATGGGCTGTGCCACAGTCTGTGGGCAAATTGACTGTCCTAAAAAAATTATCGTGACTTTACTCTGTACAGTATCAGTTTAACCTTCACTTTGGCTACACTTTCCTAGTAGCATCTCCTCCATATCATCAGCCCTGTCGTCAGTATATTGCAGGTAATCGTACCTTAACGCTCTAGTCTTTATCGCTAATACGTGAATCATCCTCTTTTACAATTACATCGCTGTTCGCCCTTGCCAGCTATTATGCAATATATCCGTAGTGTCATGTCAAGATTCCCAGCCAACTTTCTCAGTTCTCCCAACTATTTCCATAACTTCAGATGAAGTTTCAGTTTCGTGAAATCCAGTACTACGTTATCTCGTTATTACGATTGTGGTACAAAGTTCACTTCCACACTCACAATTTCCTGTGTTGATAAGCGTGTGTTGCCTTTGCTGATTAGCACCAAGATCCATCCTTTCTAAATGATATATATTGAATAAAGGATTGGTTTTAAATACGAAGTATGGACAATCAAAATGAAAAAAAAAAACTTGAGATTTGAAGCTCTGGCTTCCTGAGCACAAAAATTACGGAATTGTAACTCAGATAATCTTGCGAAATAAAAACACACACACATATGTGTACACTATCCTACAGTTTTAGTAAAATTTGAAGTTACCATAATGGCAACTATGAAGATTTTTTTTCCTTAGATGTGACGCCGTGTATTGTAATACATTTTAAGGTACTGCGTATATTATCGGACAAATCTGCTGGCTCCTACATAAGAGAATTTCTTGTGCTGCTGCTTCCTCAAACTTGTAAAACTCCGCATGTCTTTTAACTGACTACAAGAGACATAAATACAAACAGGAAAGTGACTTAATGTGTCGTGGTAGGCATCATTAAAATCTCTTTATCTCTGTACAAGGCCATGAAGGGAAGATATTGTATTTTTAAATAATATATTTTATTTCTAGAATAAAAATTTTGACATAAGATTTCCTTATGATTGGAAAAAAATAGCTGATACCTGTATCATCATAGCAAGAGATAATTTCAGTAAGAAGCATTGCTTATAGACAAATATGTTCCAGCCTATAAACTTCTTCCTGTCCCTTTTGTGGGAATGTCCTGCCAGTGTAAAAATTAATTTGTACAAAATATATCCGCACAATAACCTCGCATGCCCGCTTCAATTATACGTCACACCTCGCAGGTCGATTGCTTTCCTTCCAGAACATATTTCTTGTCCGTTTCACAAAAGTTGATCCCGTATTATCCAATTGCAGTCTCCAGCGGCTCCACCAATCAACCACGATTTATCTTTTCCTCTTCGCATTCATTTCAATCTCTACGTTTTGTTTTTCCCCTTCCCAAATCTATCATTCCTCAGCACTTTGTTCTTTCTGCTGCACACAACCCTTGGTTTTGTTCTGAGGAGTGATTTATGTGCAATTATAGAAACCAAGATCAACATATCGGGAAGTGAAAATGTAGACTGTCATGGCGAAAAAGTTTAAGGGAAATATTATGTCTTGTAGAATAGCTATAAATACCCTTAACAACCCTTTGACGCCGGAATTAAATCCCCACCCCCTCCCCGACCACTTTAATGGCCGTTCGGCTATTCAACCTTTTGACGCCTAATGTCAACTATAGTGGTAGTACCGCACCGCTAACCTCCAAAGTTGCATTTTATATATTTATTCAACAAATATAGGTAGTGAATATTTTAAATATGGTATATACTCTCCGTTTTTTTCTCTTCAAAATGCAGTTCGTTTCATAATTCTAACATATTTGGTTCCTGTATTATTCACATTTTAGATACAGGGTGTGCTAAAATTAAAAAAATAATTCCGGCGCCAAAAGGTTAAAGAGCTCACTGCACGACATATATATATATGTATATATATATATATATATATATATGTCGTTCGGCGGCTAAGGGACAAAGAGGAGAAGGTTTCATATAAAAAAATGAAACGTGTTGATTGCACTAATATTATAGCTTGAGATTCTTTAAATCTGGCAATTACAAACTTTTCAAAATTCGGTACAAGTGTAATGTAGTACCCCCACCCCTCCCCTCGCCCCAAACAATCACCTATCCTCATAAAGGGAATAGCCTCGGTACAAGTGTAATGTAGTCACCCCCACTCCACCCCTCGCCCCAAACAGTCACCTATCCTCATAAAGGGAATAGCCCACGACGACTCTGCCATTCTAATAAAGCCAAGTGACGTAAAAGAAGGGAAATATGGACCGCACATAATGTGAAGGGATATGAACCCGCTGGAAATACAAATCCACCTAATCAAACCTATGCAATAGGCGGAGGTTCAAGCACCGATCATTTTACGACAGGGACAATTTCTACCTGTACCCACCAAAGAGGAGTCACTCAGTGCTACTACGTCGAAAATCGAACCACGACTCCTCAGTCGTTCAGTTCGTATCCTGGTCACTATAACGAATATACTATGAGTGTTCTAAATATGCGATACACAATCTTAGTAATCTTAGTATATGACCAACTTAATGCACAAATTCTCATTTTATAATAAGTTTATTATATGCCTCTAAATGTTTCGAGCACTGTTGTGCTCATCATCAGGAGGTCAAAATTGTATTATACAGCTGTGATGATACCAGATGCTGTATAATACAATTTTGACCTTCTGATGATGAGCACATAGTGCTCGAAACATGTTGAGGCATATAATAAACTTATTATAAAATGAGACTTTGTGCATTAATTTGGTCAAATACTAAGATCATACTGAGATGCACGGTCAGCAAAACATTAAAAAAAAAACGAGATACACAGTTCATTGCACATAGGAAACATTATTTTAATTTTTCATCTATGAGTGTATTAAGGTCACGAAAAGAATTCCAACGGTTTTTTACCCTTTTTTGCTGCTATATTTTCCTCCAGCTTTTTCTGACCCTAACCAACCCGCTCAAAGCGCTTGTAGCTAGAGGATCTTATTGCTACAAGAATTAGTAGGAACAGAAACGACTAAAGGCCTGAAGGGGGTTATAGGGAAGTTATAGAGAAGTTATAGTGAAGTTATAGAGAAGTTCTTTGGAGGGAGGAAGCGTAACCGTTCCATATATATGTGGAATATTTCGATCCATGGGACTTCTTTCGGTGGCCACATTATAGGTAACTGAATCCGTAGAATGTGTTATTAGGGAAAAGACTCTTTTATCCAGGACATACAGACAGTAGACAATAGAGACATAGTAATATTTCTTCCTTCGATTCCACAAAGAGCGTGGGCCTCTTCTACTGCTCAAATTTCAACTTCATTACACGTATGTGAAATTGTGGGACCGAGGAAAATCGTAAAAGAATACAAAAATAATGTTATTAATAGTCTAACGCCTTTTAACAAGGCTTTTGAGGTACAGACAACAGCCAAAGGCGACGCATAACCTGAAATTACAAACAAATTTCTTAAATATTGCGCACAGCACTGAGACTAATTTCAGGTTATCTTTTCTTCCTATTAAGTTCTGTATTTCCTTTTGTTAAATTTTATGGTGCACAATTTGATGACCATGAAAGTTGCAGAATAGAATTAAATCTGCAGCAGTATTCCTTAAAGTGCATCTAAATGCAAGACGTGCTGTTTTTGTGACTCCTGTTATTAAGCCTAGGCAAAAACACTACATACGTAGCAGCTTCGAGAGTTCGTGTCTAAAAAATCACAACATTGACTTGAAGTTTCGAAAACTTGTTCCGTTCAGGTTCAAAAGGTAAATGAAGTCCCTTGGCCACGCACTTCACTTACAATATCATGATGTACTCGCATGAGCCTAAGATCATATTATGCCAGAAGGACATAAGGGACTGAATTCCATTAACCCTTACCATGCTAATGTGGAGAATATGGAGAGCGCTTAACAATGCCAGCAAATGGCAGATGGGATTTTAATTCGGCGATTAAATAGTTAAGATAAAAATTGTTAGGGAGGACATAAAAGACTGAAACCACCACAAAAGGTAAAGGTAAAGGTAAAGCAGTCCCGTTACAGGCCTGGAATGGCCCAGAGGGTTCCACGAAGTTAAGGTTCCCAGATTTCATGACAACAGCACAGGATGGTGGTAAGGTTGTCAGCCTCACGTACCGGCCGCCTTTACCCCCAGAAAATGCTCCTGGTACTCATTTCTGTTCAAGACTGAGTCGACTCCAGGGCCATTGTGCGATAGAAAGGATTTTATGTGAATGAAAAATTCCAATGACATCATCTGTAATCGAACCAGCGAACTTCCGATTTGTAGCACAGCACCTTAACCACTGTGCCACCCCGGTCCTCGAAAGCATGATAAAAACGGAAGTAAAACCTAAGATGGAATTTAAGAGATTGAGAAAATTATAAAATATGGGCGAAATTCCGAGTAATGACAGCAGTGCCGGTAGAAAAACTAAGATCCTCAAGCATGAAATTTGTTTGGTAAGAGTAACAGGTTGATTTTATATTTGTTTCGTGGTATTTCTTGTGTTACGAAAAACAGGTTGCGTTCGCATATTTTAAACAATAAGGCCTATGAACTTAGGAAGTCTTAATACTGTGACGGGCACGCAATTAGCCCACACAAACCAGAAGTTGTTGACTCTGCCGAAAGGCAGGACGGTGACATTGTAACAACTTCAAGAGAGAGAAACAGGAGAGAGGATTGTTAATTCAGCTTTATTAGTTGTTACGCAGCAGATTGTGCAAATGATACGATAAAGCAAAATGTAGAACTAATATTATATTTCAAAATCCCTGTGTTGTTTTGTGAAGGCTAGAACAACTGATGCACAGCAATAATATCGAATGCTTACGCGAAGATCGAGATGTTAATGAAATGTGAGTTCAGCAGGACGGAAAGGTCACTGAGAAATAACCGGGGAGTTTTATACCCTTGAGAAACAACAAGTTGAAGGTACAAAACCAGCAGATTTTTGGATATAAATATCCCAAAACCGAGCAGTTAGAATTATTATGTTTATTACAGTGGATACAGTAATTAGCCTAGAGTTGTGTTGTGTTAGGCACAAGTTCAGCTACACATGTATAAGTCTAGGTGTAGCACACGCTACCCTGTTCCCCCCCCCCTCCATTTTTGACCACCCTTCCTAATTCAAACTTCTTCCTCTACCATTTCAGATGTAATTCACAGAAGTTCGTTTCTGGGAACAGAAATGAGAGTGATGGAATATCTAACATCGCCCTGCTACAGATCATAAATAACAGTAAATATAATTAGCCTATATATATAGAAGGAAGTTCTTATAAACGTGGTAAAGATGACTGTCTTTCCTGAATCCTAGCTTTCGGAGAATTACTAAAATCATGAATTTTTTTAAATCCCGAGCGACCAGAATTAGATCTTCCAGTAGAAAAATGAAAGCAATTGGTGGCTAGCCGTCAGGTTCTGCTTTTGGGCACTAACCGAAAGCTGAGCCTTCCCCCATCCCGCCTGTGCAAAGCCCACTCCACAGTATTAATCTGTAAAACTTCCAGAATTCAGGACCAAAATGTATAAAAGTCTGGTGCGCCCAACAGAAGGCTTTCTTGGCTTATTGACAAACGACCCATACTCTCAGACACTACGCAATGTAGGCCTACTACATATTTTAGTGCGCTTGTTTTCTGAGAATCTGCGTAAGTGATTACATTCAGACAAGCTGGAATAACTCGTAAATATGTGGCAAATATACATGGCGCCTGTGGCTGAAATAAGAGTAGATCATTCAGGGGTAAAAGATGTTTTCGCCCCTCTAAGGCAAAGATGATGAATTTGGTAAGGCACAGTCGAGCTTTTTCCGTTCATAAGCATCAAATTAACACACTGATGGATGGGATTTATCTGCAGTGTAGCGAATAATAATTGTGGGATTAGTGTGCGTTTCAGTTGGTTATGACAAAAAGCACTAGATACCTCGCTGTTCTTAACCTATACTATCCGGAGATAACACTAGAAATGGAGACCGGTGATATAGTAGGTGCTTACTGGAAGAGTGCCGTGAAAAACCCGAGATAACTTTCAGTGGTGGCAAATGCTAGTTTAAAAACCCTGTCGTGGTCATTGTATTCCACAACTGGTTAGTCTAAGTAGAGTCGAAACGGCTTGTGTCGCTTTAATAAGGTGGGAAACGTTGTAAGAAGTCAGGTTGGGCCAAAGCAGTACTGAACATGTAATTCATTGTACGTCACGATGTAATACAACAATAAATTGTTATGATTATTTGACTGTTTGCATTATTAAATTGTTAATTTTTACGTTTGTTACTTGCATTTATTAAAATTGTCATTACATGTATAAATTACAAAAAAATGCGAAACTTCGCACAAAACTTGTAGCAATTATGTACAGTTTAACACAAGCGATGAAAACAGTCCTGAGATATCAAACGGATTTGGTCTCTTCGAAGTCCGACGCGGTGTGCAGGTGACAGCAGCAGCTGAACGGCAACTAGTGGTATTCTGATGTCAACCGAACCCTCTTATAAATTTATTCTCTTTGCCCTGCAACACACAAATAAATGACAACTTAGTACCAAAACAAAAATACAAACATACCAATATACACATACAGTATGAAACAGATGCTATTATCTTCTACTCTAGTAGATCAATTGGAATATCACTTGGTCTTAGTAGGCATGTTATTGTTATGTGTATGGTTCAGCAATTAAATTATGTATGTATATTTGATGTTAGTTGGACCGTGCATCATTGTGATAACTGAAGAATAAAAACCAACTAGATGCCACTTATTATTTTATTCTACTTCTTATAAGCTCAGCATGTTTCGGGCACTACTACGCCCATCATCAGAACATCGCGACTATAATGTTGATTACCACATTGGTCGTCTCGTTCTTGGTTTGCTGTGGTTCGGGCTGCAGGCTAAAACACAACAAGAGTCGTGTGTTAGCCTGCAACCCGGACACTACTCCAGCCTAACCGCACCTAACCTCCAAAACCAGCAAACCAAGAACGAAACGACCAATGTGGTAATCAACAACATAGTCGCGAGCTCCTGATGATGGGCATAGTAATGCCCGAAACATGTTGAGCCTATAAGAAGTACAATAAAATAATAAGTGGCATCTAGTTGGTTTTTATTCTTCAGTTATGTATGTATAATTTATACCGATATATGTCAGTAAATGGAATGTCGCATTCGGTGCTTAAGACTCCAGCTAGCGAGTTCAAATCAGGACTGTAGGACGGCTATTTCAAAACTGATTTCTTCTGGTTTCCCTACTTACCGCTTCAAATTTTGACAGGGCCGTTTCCTTCCACTTTCCTTCTAGCTTATTTTCGCTAACACAATACGATTCGGCGCTGTGCTATGATCTGAACTACGTACCTTTTGGTCAAATATAAACTACACAGTAGATATGCCTATCAAGTAAGTAGATGGCAAGTGGTGCGATACCCACAAAATTAAACTTTTTAGAATGTCTTTTTTTCATATTCGTACCGTGCAGCATCTTGATATTATCAAAGTTTCATTTATTCACCAAATGTTGCACCAGTGAGTTTTCTTTAAAAAAATATTAAAATTTACATTAAAACGGCTCCGACATATTTCGGTGTTACAGTCACACCATCATCAGAGAGCGCATTAATTTGTGCTTACTAAAGTTACAGTTGTTAAAATATTCCATTAAAATACATCGGTGTATAGTTAATACAGTGGTGGTGTGGCTGCATATAAATGTCAGATTTGAACATACGTTTACTATCCCGAAAATGAAAGACACCTACAGTAGGTAAAATATTCTACATTTGGCTCTTACAGTGTTCACAGTGCTTCACAAAATGTGGTGGCAACACAGAGAAAACTTGCTTCAATTTATATATTTTTTTTTGGTCACCTTATGAAACTGTGCAATGTTTTTTGGTCACCTTATAGACCTGTGAAATGTTTTTTGTCAGAATTTTGTAAGCTTATGATTAAATAAATTTATTGACATCTATTACGTTTGCCAAAAATGATCTCAGAACAGCCACATTTAGTGTAATAATATTGTAACCAATCCAAGTTGGTCCATTAATATTATTTGTAATCTTTTAGATCAGAGTACTCACAAATATTTAAGCTCATGGTTCCGTGCATCGTAATTCAGTGTTAATTAAAATCCAACCAGATGCAACAGTAAGTAGATATTTATTTACTGCAAAGTCACTCCACATGTTTCGGGTGTCACAGCACCCATCATCAGCAGTACTAAAAACTGTAACCGCAACGTCCGGGACATGTACAGCTACTTCCCTCCAACGTGGCCTGCAGGCCACGTTGGAGGGAAGTAGCTGTACCAGTAGTATGACCTGTACCGAAGGTTGCGGTTACAGTTTTTAGTACTTCTGATGATGGGTGTTGTGACACCCGAAACATGTAGAGTGACTTTGCAGTAAATAAATATCTGCATACTGTTGAATCTGGTTGGATTTTTATTAACATTGCTCACAAATATTAAGACGTACTTTGACATTCGAAAACCCCGCATTTAATTCACACGTCTTACTGATATCCCTTAAGATTCTCACGATGTTACTTTAGTTCTGTCCCTAAACAACATTTTATGGTTGGATCCTAATATGCTGCTTTCCTATACTAGGAGTTAAGAAAAGAATTTAACTTCTGTATATATTGTCTTTATACAAATCCTCTATCAAAGAGTGAACGTCAGTCTATCGGGAGTTAATGTAAAAAACACTGTATAAAGAAGAAGCAGAAGAAGTCTGGTAAGTATAATGCACACAATCTATATAAATATTCGTACAAACATGAGTAAATTTACAAAAATGGACGCCGTGCATGATAGTCGATTGGTACACTTTCTTCTTATTCGTGGTACCTGGGTTCAAACTTCGGTTGGGAGAACATGTTTTCTAGGTTCATAAATTTCTTGAGATGAATGTCGGGGATTATTACAAATTATACTATGACCTTTCCAAAATAATTTCCACTTACTTGTTTAAACGTCGTGTGTACGGTGCGGATGGTGCACGGCACCATCATCAGGAGCATTAGATGTTGAGTTGCAGCATATGGTGCACGGCACCATCCGCACCGTACACACGACCTACGCAGCGGCTCTCAAGACCACCACCCATCCAAAAACTCGGTGCAGAAAACCGCATGCTGCAACTCAACATCTAATGCTTCTGATGATGGGCGTATGTACCCGAAACATGTCGAGGTAAGAATACATTAATAAAATTACCTTTTCACGTCAAGTTGGCATTTCAAGTTATTTCATCAATTCTCGAGTCTGTTCTCTATGTAATACAGGGACCAGATTAAATGTCTTAGTATTCCACATAATATAGTCTGACGAACTTGACAGGTTATCCATAGGTGAATACATTCAATAATAACATATTGCTTTTTTTGTGTGCGAAACTCTCTTAACTAACAAACTGGACGGACCGAACTCTTTCTTAAGAAGGTAAACCTTCCTCGGTTAGTCAAGAAGTTCCCCGCATTTTATGGAACTCCAAGATTTATTGATTTCATCGACAAAAAATGGCCACCTGACCTTACCCTAAGCCATATCAATCGAGTGGCGCCCCATCCTATTGTTTAGAATCCATTTTAATATCATCCCCTCATAAGCGCCTAGGCATTAGAAGGGGTCTCATACCCTTAGGTTTCTCCACCAAAACCTGTATTCACCTTTCCTTTCCCAATACATGCTACATTCTCAGCCCATATCTAATTCTTGATTTGATTAGACGAACAAAACTGGATAAGAAGAAGCGATCATAAAATTCTTCGCTGAGCAGTCCCCTCCATTCACCGGTTACCTCGTTCCACTTCGGCCCAAATATCTTCCTCAGCACCCTCTTCTAACAGAACTTCAGCCTTTATTTCTCCATCAGTGGAAAAGTCCGAGTTCACACACTCATGCAAAACAGACTTCATAATTCAGCATACTTTAATCTTTATAACTCTGTCTAGCCAATTGGAAAACAAAATATTTTGGACACAATCGTGTGCGCCTACTGTGGCATACTTTATCGGAATGAAATATTTGGTCAATTCCTATTTTATTAGCACTAATGCAATTAAAATTTTATCCTGATTTCTAACACAGCATGAAACAGAAAAATCAAACCCCCTACGAAGTATGGCAAATTCCATGCATTAGGCGTGTTTCGTGATGGTAAGTTTTCGTGTTTCTTTCCCAATCTATCCCTGACTCATATATGTAAACATTGTTCGTCTGGTTTTGGGGGGGGGGAGTGTTCTGTGAGGAAAGCGTAGTGGTGGGGGAACTCGGGAGGAGAATCAATGTCACACTCACAACGTACGCCATACAAATAAAACTCAAACACCATTTACACAAATTGTCGTCACGTAACAAGACAAAAGAAGCACACGGTTCGTCTCACGAAAAATCAACATAACTTCACCAGAAACAAACGTTGTGCATTAATTATGAATTCCGCTAATGAAATCGGTATATTTCTGAAGAAATATAATATGAGAACGATTCATATACCAAAAAGGAAAACCGCTCAGATGCTGAGATCTGCCAAAGTCGGATCAGAACTTAAGTTCCCAGGCGTATATCGGATTCCGCTTGAGTGCGGAAAAGTGTACGTACGACACAGCGGAAGGACTATCGAAGCGAGGTGTGAAGAACACCGTAGTTGCATACATCTGCACCAAACCCCAGAAGTCCACAGTGGCAGAACATAGCATCAGCACAGGTCATTGCACCAATATCATTGGCACCTCATTGTTAGACACAAAATCATGAAACGTGGAAAGCCTTGCAAAGGAAGCAACTGAAATACACCTGAATAAGAATAAATTTAACACACCGGGTGACTTTATTGAACCAGGCCTGGTCACCTATAACCAAAATATTAATGAACGTAAGAAGTAGGATGAAACAGAGCAGCTGCTTGACTTCGCCCACCAAACCTCTTTTCTCACCAACAGCTATGTTAATTTTTCGGGCATGTACATCAAGACGCCGACGGATTTCGGAGGTAGTCAGTTACCTGTTGAGGAAGCCAGATATGGTCCTCGAAACGGTGGCTTACTCGCCATCAAAACACTCGACAACGCTGATAGACCGAGAATAATGTATGGAGTGACGTAAGTGGGTCAACATTTTCTAAAACTTCGTAGTTAAAAGCAAGAATTTATAGCGGACAGAACATGAGGTAAAGTGCAGAGCTTAAAGTATTCATACATAAAATTATAAATTGCTGGTTTACTTGTTTGTTTGTACGTTCAAATATTTTCTTTTGTGTTTGAGGGTAAATTAATGTATGGACAACAAAATGACTTATTTTGTGTTTTGCTGACCGTGCATCTCAGTATAATCTTAGTAATTAACCAAATTGATGCGGAAATTCTTGTTTTATAAGTTTATCATATGCCTCTTACATGTTTCTAGCTCTTATGTGCTAATCATAAGGAGGTCAAAATTGTATTATACAGCATCTGGTATCGTAAAAATCTGTAGGTGGCCGTCCGGTGCATCGGACGGTCACCTACAGAGTGTAACGATACTAGATGCTGTATAATACAATTTTGACCTGCTGTTGATAAGCACAACAGTGCTCGAAACATGTAGAGGCTTATAATAAACTTATTATAAAACAAGAATTTGTGCATTAAGTTGGTTAATTACTAAGATTAAAATGCCCTTTTCTAACTTCTAGCAAAAATGTTTTCTTGATGTAGGAATGCTAATGCCCATTCTGTGAAATTAGGAACATATAGTGAAAGTTTTCTTTGCCAGTCCAATGCGAGATACAAGTGCAGTAACTTCGATGTTTTAAGGAGTCATTTAATTCCATACAAATAATTTAGATTAGATAAGATGGCTTAACTAATAATACCGCAAATTCCTTAGGTCGCAACTTATTTCCGAATGGAATGTGGAAGATTGATCGTCTTACAGAATAACTATGACGCAGACAGTGATGTCATATCGCCAAATATGTGTTTGTCTATAGATAGTCGTGACGTCAACCTTGAAGGAAGTAAAAGATAAGACAATTTTGTAACTGAAGTACATAACTTAAAATAACATGTTGTGCAACAAAATAAGTCTTATATTTAGTAGAAATTTACACATTTGTCACGGTTACTAAACCATCAAGTCCGTTCTAACACGAATGTACCCAACGGAGGAATGTCACTCATGACCGCTGCCATGTGATCTTAAGGACGATGTGACTAATTTCTTCTGAATTCTAACCGATTCAACGTTCACACAGCCCGTACCAGCAAGCGCTTCTCTCTGTCGTCATGCTGTACATCGACTGATACAGCATTTACCTCGCTGTCCAAATCAAATACTGTAAAGTTTGACTGTCATACAAATAATAATTAATTGCTTAGCCATATACAGTACTAGAAACTATATACATTACTTTCTAACCTTGGTGTTGTTTACCTTTTGTACATGTTGTATTTTAAGATGCCTTGTGCGTATTGTTGTTAGTTGTCTTGTGTGTATTGTTGTAGTTTTTTGTGTGTATTGTTGTCATCTTATGTGTATTTGTTGTACTATATATTTATTCCTGTTTTTACTTTAGATGCCAGACTGCTGGCTATAAGTCAGTATTCGGAAGGTCCTGTGATGGGCCACCTCGACACAGGTTCTTCTTGGTTTCCCTGTGCCCAATAGCAAATGCTGAGATGGTTCCCAAAATTCCAAGTTGCCACTACATGCGTCTCATGTAGTCCTCCCGACTTAAATTTATTAGTAACCAATTTCATATTTTGTATACATGTAAAACAGCCACTGCCACCAGGTGACAACACAATAGAAGTTAATAAATATTATTTTTATTTTTATTATTATAAAACGTTATATGTCTTGGTAGTAATGATGTTCTATGACCAATCCGACTCGCCATGGGAATCGAATTCAGCTGAGACGAGATTTTTCCATGGTGTCCAGATCGGCACCGAGGCCAACCCTGCCTCCTACTCAATATGAACAGGGTCTTTCGCGGGGGCAAAGCGAACTAAGCGTGGTGTTGATCATAAACTTCACCTAGTACTGGGTTGCAAATTGGCTGCAGCTATTCCTCGGCCTTCCTTCTATGCCGGCAGAATGACCTTTATCTTTAACGCATATCAGTGTGAGAAGAAAATGGACGCTTGGAACTGGAGTAAAAAATGCATATGTAAATACTGGAATAAGTTGCATAAAAAAAATCCGTGGCCTTAGTCCGCACGCGAACTATACCGACAGAGCGGCCGCCGCCGGTCGGCGAAGTTAGTACCAACTTTTGCGGATAGAGGGGTGTCACGTGGTCAGCGCAACGGGTCCCCACAACCGTTAATCTCCGTTTTCTAGACCTGGAGCCACTACTTTTTTCATTCAAGTAGCTCCTCAATTGACCTCACGAGGCTCACGAGGCTTAGTGGACCCCGTTCCAGACCCACTACTACTCAGAAAATCTGGTAGCGCCGGGGATCGAACCCGGGACC
>Ga0123354_10005013_pt1 | contig 19059 bp, 12 predicted proteins | sample TergutLab28metaG_2_FD_97872 | JGI IMG/M metagenome (GOLD analysis project Ga0123354, IMG submission 97872) | Labiotermes labralis P4 segment gut microbial communities from Petit-Saut dam, French Guiana - Lab288 P4 | ecosystem: Host-associated > Arthropoda: Insects > Digestive system > Gut ...
GTTGCGCTGACGACGTGACACCCCTCTATCCGCAAAAGTTGGCACTAACTTCGCCGACCGGCGGCGGCCGCTCTGTCGGTATAGTTCGCGTGCGGACTAAGGCCACGGAGTTTAGTTTAGTTTAGTTATACTTAGGGATAGTACAAAGTTAATATAATAAGATTTTGAGTTTTTGGGTGAAACACATATACCTCTGTAGAGGAAACAATAAATAGACCCACGTTACTACTTTTGGCGCATTATAAATAGTTGTAGGTTAGACAAGACAGACAAGTTAATTATAAGGCAAGATTGAGGCGCGTTCGCGTAACCATAGTTTCAGTGCAAAAGCAATAAATATTATACATTATGAGCGTGTTTTCTTATTCTTGCATCTTTTATGCGACGTATTATATTGTCACATGTTGCCTATCTGACTCTACCAAGTTTTTCAACATCGTCTCATAAACGACAAGATTTTCGGAAAAAGTTATTGAACCTAAAATTAAAATGTGTGTTTTGATTTTTTCTACATCTTTTACCTGAAATGTTTCTTTGCTCTAAGAAGAATTCAGCGAGATATGAATATAAGTTTCCATAGGTCGCCTCGCAGATTACCCGTCTTTCTTGTCAGTTTTTAGGGAAATTTGGATTTTCTCGACAGACTTTCAAAAAATTCTTGAATATCAAATTTCGTACCGACAGACAGATAGATACACGGACAGACATGAATCTATTAGTCGCTTTTCTCAAGTTTGCGAAATCATCTAAAATTTGAATATAAAATTATGCTCGCCTTTTCTTAATTCTGATGTGTGTCATCCCCGTTGTGTCAGTACAATAGTAAGGAGCTTGGTGTATTAATACTTATAGTCGAACACAACTATATTTGCCTCTAGTATTACAGGAGGATTATAACAACGACATGTTTCGGCCCTATATGTGGACCATCTTCAGGTTGAGACTGGACTTTCGGATCAGTTATACAGGAATGCGTGGAGCGGTCTTGGGGAGTTCTGGGGGAGCGGGCGGGTCGAGATCTCATTATAACAGTGGGTACCATGGTCCCGGGTTTTATCAGGCGGACTACCATTAGTGGTTTGTAGTCCAGTCACAATCTGAAGATGGTCCACATATAGGGCCGAAACATGTCGTTGTTATAATCCTCCTGTAATACTAGAGGCAAACATAGTTGTGTTCGACTGTAAGTATTAATACACCAAGCTCCTTACTATCGCCTTTTCTTGTTTTATAGAACACAGTGCCGACAGTAGTTAGACTGACCACAAAAACTTAATCCCTAAAACAGTGTCACTAATGAAAATTATTGTCACGTTTTCTGGCTTCTGCAACGTGACGCAGTGTAGGCAGGCAGAAGCATGCCGTTTCTTGAATACTTGGCTCCACATCTCAGAAGGCAGCAGTATTGATGGTTACAAACTTGAGAGGATCGTATCGCGTATATGCAAATAGTATTCAATAAGATGTTTGAAGCCGAACTCAGATCATACTTGTCTGTAGTGAAGATTTATAACTTCACATGTAAGTAGTGTTATTGTCAATGTTATTTATGTGACAAATTTGGTTACTTGACTACAAATCCTCTATTTGTTCAGCTTGTAGGGCATAACCTCAGCGTGCTGCATCTTCACTATACTTGTGTATTTTTAATTTATAAAGGATCCAGTATACAGTATATATATATATATATATATATATATATACAGAGAGAGAGAGAGAGTTATTTATGATATTCCTGCCCATGGAACTTCACTTGACTAGTACCAGTGGTTAGTAGTCGTTATAAATCTGCAAGCAAAAACAATTTTCATAAGTCGTAAGCATTGCATATTATTCAAAATCTGTTTGCACACATCGTTTCAGAACCTAGATATATTAGCACTTATGCCATTTCCTTCTCACTGTTGTGGGCGTCCGTATTGGTACGTTACTGGTTGCGGATAATTATTAAAAGAAGGGCGCTGGGGCGTACTTCTGTGGCAAAGTGTTTACAATTTTGTGAAAAGCGGTGAGCTGTTTAAGAGGTTGAAACTGGGGACACGCAGACACATGCAGAAATATTATGGTGATATCACAAGCCTACTTCGTTATATCATGAAGCAAATTAGGCTAGAGTTTCGATTCCTACATGTCAATAAACACATTGCCCCTCCATTACAAAATTTGAAGAGTTAATGCTGTTGTGGAAATAACCGCTGTTTGCTGTGAGAATTCTACAAGACACATACGTAAAATTTGTGGGAAAAATCCAGATTCTTTAATTCTGAAGGGTTTGTTACAAGTGAGGCTCCTAAAATAAAACTTCGCGATCTCAGTTAACGGTAAAATTGCGTTACGCATCCATTGGTGCCTGCGCAGAAATATTTGAACTTCGCTGTGTACTGGATAATTGTCACAGTCAACAAACATCGCTTTTGCTAGGAGATCAAAATCATTGTTACAACAAAGTCCGCTACTTCCAGTTTTATGTCATAAGCAAACGTGTCAGTATTCATGCCTCCCAGTCAAGGAGGTGCCATATCTTAGCACGATCATGTCAGCTATTTACAGGTCTAATAAAATCATCCATGTCTATGCAGTAGCGTTCAAACAATGAAATGTTAGCTTCTGTGACTCGTTTTAAGCCTATCTGGTGTGTTAATTGTGATGTATATTAATCGCAGTGTTCATATATTGATCCAAAAAAGATGAAATTCTTGCATATCTTAATAGACTTGTTTCGAGTTTATGTCGCCTCTGTCACTACGAAAGCCCTGAATACGTGAAAGATTAATTTTTAATAACACCTGAAATACGAACACTGTTCTATACAATTTTTTTTAGGTTTATTGCTAATAATTAAACACTTTTTATATTTTCCCTAAAGTACGAATATCTATCGAAAAGTGTATAATGTTTAGTGTACAACAGAAAATATTACTCAGCCTTTCACAACCTTCTTTATGTCACTGCTTAAACTGTAACATGTATTTTATTATACTTTCTTGACAATGGCATGGATTTGGTTGTGCTTAGTTTAGTGAGTAAAGAACCAAGACAATAAAGAGCAACTTCAGTAGTTCGGTTTGTTAATACAAAGCAAAATATCTATATTTGTGATTTTTGTTTTACCTAACAATCTTCAGACACGATGGTTTAAATATAAGCAGTCTCCAGCGTCTTGAATGAAACACAACTAATGAGTATAGTTACAATTGCCTCCCTTGCTTAGGCGAAAGTAACTGATATATATATATATATATATATATTCTTGAATTTCCAAATTCTTCTACTTTTTAAGCTAGTGAACTGTGAATTGTCCATTAGACAAAAATGAAGTTCGTATCTTCACGGCCAATAGGTGCAACACTTTTTCTGCGATACTGAAAAGTCAGTCAAATTGGAGATATTTGGGGTGTGATTTTAGGGTCAATCGGTAACATAACGATAAGGAGTCAAGTTAGAGTGTTCTGTTATTGTGGATGTATAAGAATCAAGCCGTTAAACTTTGTGAGATACTGACTTGAATATAGAGAAGTGTGAGGCAGCAACAAAGAAGGAAGCACCATTGTCAGGGTTACTGAACTTTGGCAGTCGCAAATAAATCTCAGAAATTCGCATTCACGAAGAATTATTTCTTACTCACCGGGCAACCTATCGATTGTTATTTTTAGTCTAACTAAGCGAGTGGGTTCTACGTGTGGTGACGTGATACACATGGATTTAATTGACCGTGTCGTTGAGTGTGAGTATACCAGACATTCCTTACCGATACCGTTTAAATTGATCTTGATGTATTACATCTTATGTCAATGGAAAGATATTTCCAGTATGCAAAATTTCGAATGTTTACGCGATAGATAATGGACGTTTCCGTAGTTTCTAGAGTGTGTGTCAGTGAATGAAGCCAAATGGTATATTATTACTCAACGTCACAGCTTTTTTAAAACTGTCCACTCTCTGTCTGTGTACTATAAACACACGATGGATGGAACTGTTCTTGCCTACAACTGTAAAATAAATTCGTGTCAGTTAATTGTGTACATACCTTACTGCCTCACTCTCCTATGTAGCATTGTTAATGGTACGTTACACACCATGCTACTCTTACGACTCTCACTAATTGGTCCTCTCTCATTACGTAAATAACAAGGGTGCAGTCATCCACATACGCCATACCCATCTACTTTATCGATTTAATGGGAAGCGTGGCATGCTGGTTACAGTATCAAAGGTTCGGTAAAAAAAATACTTTTTGTGTGTCATTAAGAAAAGCGGAAAACCGAGTGCTGGTTGGATTGATGGACGGTCTGGTAGAAAGAAAGAAGAATCTGACAAAGATGTGAAGCAGCCTCTAAGTGTGTGCCGTTAATTACAGCTCAATATATCGTGACTTATAATAGGGATCATAAGTGAGGCATGTAGTGTGCGTTATTGTGGTGGTAAGTACGAGTGCTTTGTAGAAGTCTGCAACAAAGGATGTTAGAACTTTGGGGATTTTTCGAGAAGGTTTCCTTGTGTAACTATGATTGTTTTTACTTGTTTCTGCTTCATTTAACGACACTGTCAGTAGCTCAGATTACATATCGTCGTAAGATGATAATTATTGGGAATAATTGTTTGGAAAAAAATGTTGAAATTATTCGTTGCCAAATCTGTGGTACTCGTCCAGGCATTTGTATAAAGGGATTGAAGAAAACCACGAAGCATCACAATCAGGATAGCCAACATCCACACCGAACTGCAAATTACTAAGCAGGACTGCTGACCACGACTCCCGGCATTATCAATAACGGCCGTGCCATCAGCTACACAGGAAGTTAGCCTTTATGAATCTTTATGTGGCAGAACTGAGAGTAAAATAAATGCAGATAGTTTACTTCTGGTTTCCTATTGTGCGTGATACTGGTATAAAATGAGTTTTAATTTTTCACAGTTGCATCATTTACGTTATCTGTGACTTCATAGTTGATGAAAATTCCAGTATCTTTGGAATCTGAAAGTACCACCAAAGCAGAAAATGTGACGGCAGTGACAGAGCGAAAAATAAATAAACTGTCTTTTGGAAAGAGAGCAGTTTGCTGCTGTGTATGTAGGTAGCCTACTGCAAATGGTCGTCCTTGGCCGTTTTTAGGATCAGACTTGTTTACACAACACTTGAAGTACCTTAGAAAAACTGTCCTTCAACAGCTGCAGAAGTGTAACTAACGGGTTATAAATTCTAATGAGGGCGAATGCAGTTTGTTTTCCTTCCCAGCACTCGTTAAGCTTCCGGAAGTGACGCAACGTAAGTAAATTCAACATAATTTCTCACAAGCCCTGGAAGATAGTCATAATTTTCCATCCTTTGCTGACACGCGGCTGGTTCTTGAAAACCTATATAGACTCTACGTAATTTGTCTAAATTTTGGTCAGGTCTAAACCTGGATTTCCCGCAAGTGACATGAGAGGCGTTTAACGTGTGTGCTTATCAGTGTTATGACGTTCAACAGTTATGTTGCAATGTTCACTGTGACGAATGGGCAAATTTGACGTCCGTAACTTGGCTACGTCTATTTAAATTTCTGGTTCTGACGATGTAAGTTGCGCAGAGTGATTTTGATATGTGCTCATATACAAGAGTGTTAAGTTTACTGATTGGTGTGCAATATATTTGCTGATGTCCGATTATTTTATATTTTCGTCAATTTTATTGAATAGTGTATAGATACAAGTAGTTGGCCCTTTGTTTTAAACTGTATTCCTTAAGTTATATAGATGATTTTTGGTTTGTTAGTCACTCAGAAACTAATTAACTTTTTTTTAATGAAGCCAACTAGGTGCACACTAGTTCTTAGTATATTTATTTCAACTTGTCTACATGTTTCGGGCAACTATGTGTCCATCATCAGGAGAACGTAATGGATCTATGCGACACTAGTATTTTTTCGTTCTGTATGGGTGGCTGTCTGGTCTGCAGACCGTACAGCCACCCATACAGAACGAAAAATACCAGTGTCGCATAGATCCATTACGTTCTCCTGATGATGGACACATAGTTGCCCGAAACATGTAGACCAGTTGAAATAAATATACTAAGAACTAGTGTGCACCTAGTTGGCTTTATTTGAAAAAGATTATACAGGGATGCACGGTCAACAAAACATAAAATTAGACTCAGGTTTAATCTCAGGGTGTTTCATATGAGGTTTATGGTGGGCATAGTGGCTCTGGAATAGGATGTCCCTGCTATTTATCGTGCCATTAATGCTACAGACTAATATGTAGGCCGATACTAGCATAATGGGCTTATTTGAGTCAGCAGAGACAATGAACCCAGTCTCATCACATTCCTCTATTATAGTCATGATTGATTTGATGTGTTTTAAAATGCTGTGTCTCCACTTAATAGAATTACCTACTTAAATAGTACATGAAGCTGAATATTCAGATCAGTAACTAAACTGATATGACGTGTAATGAAAATGTTTATTGCGAAATTCCATAAGTGTTTTCTGAAGGCAGTTTTGAGCAATTAATACTTGGCGAACTGACTGATTAACACGCTAAGTGTCCAATCTGTCAGACGTGCAACGAACTGACGGACCGACCGAAGGACCGACAGGTCGACTACCCAACCGACAAACCGATCCACCAACGAAACAAAACAAAAAATAAAATAAGCGAAGGACCGTAACTAATGAACCAATTGGAGAGGTTTTATGTAACATTTGACAGTTAATCTGTTGAGCATATTTTTACCTCTTATTTCTGAAACAAACGATGCATTCACATCTTACCAAATTCGCAATGTAACGTTTCCTAAAACAGTATAATTTACGTACTTCACATTACAATGTTTCTTCTTCTTCTTCTTCTTCTTCTTCTTCTCCTTCTTATTCTTCTCATTATTCTTGAAATTGTAGTCTGATTAGTTGTGACGCCTTGTAGTGTGTTAAATGGGTTTCGAAGTTTCAGTAACACTTGCTGCCGTCACATTCTGGTTAGATAAATGGCCTAAAGATGGAGATAGTACACAGGTCCCTGTGATGGGGGGGGGGGGAGCATTTTGAAGTACACACAGTGTCACACATGAGGAGACGATATTCTTGATAGTTTTCGTCGTGGGAATCTCGCAGTTTTGGAATTATCCTTATCTTATCCACACGTACAGAATATCTTGTTCTTGGTTTATTCAGTTATTCAGACACATAGAATCGAATGGCTAGATGACACACTGAACTGGAAGGGACCTGAAATGTAGTTGTCGCAATCTGATTTTAAGAAATATTTTGAAATTTGCCTGTTGACACTCAGGAAGCCCACGAAAAACTCCAGTCAGTTTAGTAGGATTTGAACCTGACCATTCCTTTGTAAGAAGAAGGACTGCTGAAGGCGAGTTTCCTTTACAACATTTCGCGCATTATGCAGTGCCGTTACTTTTTTTTAACACTGCTATTTGCCACTTTTCGCAGCTGTTTCGCCTTTCGCTTGGGCTTTCGGATGAGTTGGCTACATTTACATAAGAGAGACGACAGGAAGTGATAAACGATATTGGTCAGATAAAATGATGACCATTTGTATTAATATACGTGGTCGGTTCCCTCGATTGTCTCCACCTTGTCGTGGTGGTGGGGCTAGCGGGCCTCAATGACCTTACGGGCTATGCCGGCGGGAACTTTCTGTTCCTCGTTGGGCCTCCCAAGCCGGACAGGCCGTAAGAGAGAGGCCAGACTAAGAGAGACAAACTTGTCGCCCAAGAATGGGGGGTTTTGCGGATGGGTTGGTAACCCTTCCAAGGAAAACAAAGTACTCATAAACAAAGACGCACAGCCTTGGATAAAGAAGCGAAGTCATAAGGAAAGAACTAGAGATCTCTGGAATACAAGACGTGAGACTCAAATACAAACAAACCTGGATCAACCACCTTGAAAGAATGGACAACACCAGACTCCCGAAACACGGCCTCAACTACAAACCTCGAGAAAGAAGAGACCGTGGACGACCCAGGAAACGATGGCAATGCGTCGTTGCCGGAACAGGTTAAACGACCAAATCCACGGAGGAAGATGATGATGATGATAATACGTAGTCGGACAATTAAGTTCGCGAACTCACCACCGTGTGTTTGCCGTGGCAGCACTGGAAAAATCGAGAGTCAAAACAATGTTGCTGACTTTTTTTATTAGAGGAATTTTTCATTATGAATTTGTACCAACTGGACAAACAGTCAACCAAGTTTACTATTTGGAAGTATTGGAAAGGCTGAGTGAAAAAGTTAGACGGAAACGACCCGAACTTTTTGCCAACAACTCATGGATCTCGCATCACGACAATGCACCTGCTCACACGGCACTGTCAGTGAGGGAGTTTTAGCTACTAAACAAATAACTGAGTTGGAACACCCTGCCTATTCACCGGATCTAGCCCCCAATGACTTTTTTCTGTTCCCGAAGATAAAGGAAATATTGAAAGGATGGCATTTTGATGACATTGATGACATCAGGTGTAATAAAACGGCAACCCTGAAGGCCATTCCACAAAACCATTTCCAAAATTGTTTTGAAGGGTGGACTAGGCGCTGGTATCGGTTAATAGCTTCACAAGGGGAGTACTTTGAAGGCGACCACGGTGGCATTCAGCAATGAGGTATGTAGCACTTTTACCTTGATGAGTTCGCAAACTTTATTGTCCGACCACGTAGCAACCTTAATCTGTATCTTGAATTTTCACATTCTGTGATCCACCACCTAGTAGAACAGGCGCCAGTTTTTCAAAGACCTGTAGTCTATACGCTTCACATCGCTTAAAATGAGTACAAGGCATGGTTATAGGCTGTAGACGTCTAGATAACGGTCTACTGCCACGTTAAATATAATAATGTACGATATAAAATCTACATATCCCTCAATGAAAACATGCAGTAAAAATTATGCAGGAGGGCCCACACGTGTAACAAGTAAGGAAACAAGTTGTAGTTGCCTACGTTGGTGTTATACATTAAAAAATAAAACGAATATTTCAGTGCTGAACACACAGTATTTAGGATCGGAAGGGAAACAAGTTAGAAAAATTACTGGTTATAAAACAACCCGTTTATTACAAATGTGATAAAATGAAACGTAATACTAACTAGAATGTCGGACTGGTGTTGGTCCGCGGGCTAACGGTTAAGAAACAAGTCTATAAACATGTTGAACGCAGCTGAAGTGGCTGGTTTTGCTGAGGCCATTTGAATGCAGAAGAGAAATGCAAACAGCGAACAGAAAAGGGAAATTATGCAGCGTATAAAATTAAATTTGGACAGAGTCGTGGAAGAATGTGCTTATAGAATCAGCGCATCAATATGATCTTATTTAAAGAAATAAAAACTTCTGATCTACAGGTGCTACTGAATGGTTTATTACATTTATAATCTGCTCAACATGTTTCGGACAATTATATGCCCGTCACTAGGAGCTCGAGACTATAGTTATGTTATTACCGCATATGGTGTGTAATGCCTTGGTTGCTGGTGGTCGGCGGTCAGGTGCAGGGCAGCAGGCTATGCGTCCGGAATGAGGGAAGCTGCTCGAGCAGTTTCCCTCACCCCGGACGCATAGCCTGCTGCCGTGCACCTGACCGCCGATTACCACCATCAAGGCATTACACACCATATGCGGTAATAACACAACTATAGCCTCGAGCTCCTTGTGATGGGCATATAATTGTCCGAAACATGTTGAGCAGATTATAAGTGCAATAAACCATTCATTAATTTCTAGTTGGTTTTCTTCTCTACGCATATACACGAGGCACGGGCGAACATATATCAAATTCTGATCTAGGGTTTCTTTCTTTTCAGTAGAAAGCCTCAAGCAGCCGTAAGAAAACTGGAGATAGTCGAAATTGTTTGGCAAGTTCCGACTGTGTCTCCTTATTACTGCAGATTTGCACGAAAGATGTTACATATTGTCTGTCACTACGGAGTTTTGTGTGTGCTGTAGCAGTTTATACATAGAGGTGTATATCTAACCATATTTTTCTGAATTCTTGTGCACTGTAGATACATTACTTTTATAAAAGGGCCTTGAACTTCTAGTTGCTCCATCTAATTTCAGAAGGAACTAATGTTTTCTAATCTTCATAAACAGCACTATCCAATGTATTTTTCTGGCACTATCTTTAACGAAATTATTTTTGATTATTGTATCCACCGTTTTTAATAGGATAAATAGTGACGAGTACTACAGAAAATGCAAACAAATGAATTCCTGTGTAATCTGTTTGTTGATTTGGAGGAAGTGTATTTCAGTTAGGAGAAATGAGCATAAGTTACTTCATCCTGAGAGTAATAGAAAGGTGGGTTTACAGTAAGGAACATAATAGTGTGGCATATATCTTTGTGAGTCAGGTATCTTAGTTTGTGCATAAATTACTGCTAATTCACAGACAGAGTGAAAGGGGCAACTTTGTGAAATAAAAAGCTACTTTAACAAATGAGAACGTGAGAGTTGTTTGACCGTGCATCTTCCTCATGAAATAACGAGGAATGTCAGCTTTCAGCAACAAGGTAATTTTGTTGATACATGCTTAGCTCGACATGTTTTGGGTACATACGCCCATTATCAGGAGCATTAGATGTTGAGTTGCAGCGTATGGTTTTCTGCACCATCTGCACCGTACACACGACCTAAGCAGCGGCTCTCAAGACCACCACCCATCCAAAAACTCCGTACAGAAAACCATATGCTGCAACTCAACATCTAACGCTCCTGATGATGGGCTTATGTACCCGAAACATGTCGAGCTAAGAATTTATCAATAAAATTACCTTGTTGCATCAAGTTGGCATTCCACATTATTTCATATTAAATGAGAACGTGTCTGTTTTTTTGTTATGTATAAACGAACAAATCGATGATTACAACTTTAGCCTATTCTGGTTAGTGGTACCAAATAATTAAGCCCCAAAACAATTTTAGTAACTCAGACTACTTTTCGGACAATTTTCCTTCCAAGTAGCTCTTCATGTGCTGAACTGTTATATTTTCCTAGAAAGACGAGAAAACTAACGTGCAAATATTATTAGTGTTTAAAATGTTGTAATGTGATATTTATAACATTTGTGGTTCTCATGGAATTATCTATGAGGACTGCTGTTGAATGTGGCACTGCGTAGTTTGGTATAGACATTCAGGTTCAAATTGGTGCTTCGTGAAACTGTTACCAAGATTTTTAAATATTTTTGAGACACAGGCATTTACAGATGATCAGAAAATAGGTGATATTATTCTGTGTGGTGTTGTGTTTTTGATACCACAGCTAGCAGGCTACGTCTTACTATTGGTCTATGTAAAAGTGAACCAACCATCGTGACTGGGAATTAACTTTACTGTAGACGTGGCAGCCAATTTTGTGGGAAAATACTTATGTATATAGGACACGACCCATTTCTTTTTCAGCTCGTTCTGAGTTGGCGCTCGCATTCTGCACGCAAAGCACTCAGTGCCATTGACACAGTGCCGTCAAATAACGCTGGAATCCGTCACATACATGTAAACATTCTGCATGCTTGTAGTAGGACAGGATTTAATGCAGCACATAATCCGTGCATTAGACTGTTACACAGTATTTGATCCAGTACTTTGTCCAAAAAATAATAAATAAGAATTTTTCATTTGTGATGTTCCTCCCAATCTGTTGATATTCCGATGATATTTTGGTAATTGCAAGGAGCCATCCAGCTCTTGAAGCAATGTGTGCTAAGATAAGCAGAGAAGCAGGTAAAGTGGGCCTGGTAATAAACCCCGAAAAGACAAAAAATATGAGATTTTCAGCGTCCCCATCCCGAAGATCAGTGAAGGGGGCAACCATAAATGATGTAACTTATGTTGAAGTAGCCGAGTTCATATACTTGGGTACGCTAATCAGTAATGATAATAGCGTGGAAAAAGAAATACGAAAACGTATTTTGGCCGGCAATAGAACTTATTTTGCTGCTATAACTCTCTTCAGGAGTCGGGGTTTTTTTTCCAGAGTTACTAAAATGATATTCTATAAGACACTAATAAGACCGGTAGTGTCGTATGGAGCGGAAGCATGGACGTTGACGAAGAAAGAACAAGCTGTGCTAATTTTTTAAAGAAAAATATTTAGAAGAATGTATGGTGCTGAATATGAAAACGGGGAATGGAAAAGTCGGACGAATCGAGAACTAGAAGAGATGGTCAAAGGAGGAAATATAGTCCAATGGATAGAAGGGCAAAGGATAAGCTGGTTATGTCACCTAGAGAGAATGGAGGAGGATAGGATGCCCAAAAAGATCTTCACTCAAGAACTGGAAGGGACGAGAAGAAGAGGAGGACCCAGGAAAGATGGAAGAGGAAGTAGAAAGAGATCTTCAAGTGCTAGGAGTGAGAAGATGGAGAGAGTTGGTGGCAGATAGGAAAAAAAGGAAGGACATTGTTCGACAAGCCAAAGCCCACAATGGGCTGTAGTGTCACTGGAAGAAGAAGAAGAAGAAGAAGAAGAAGAAGAAGAAGAAAGAATAAGATTATGATATTCCTCCTACATGCTTCGGCCTGTGCAAAGCTATCATCACGTTTACAGCAAATTCTGTAGAAGATGTGTGTGTGTGTGTGTGTGTAGTGTTAAAATACACTATTGCCGATTAAAAAGGTTAAAATGCTTAAAATATAAATAAGTTACAAAGGTTTCGCATTTCTTAACAATATTTTGTCTTAAATTGCCCACAAAAATCTATAAAAATTTAGTCATCTTCATTCGAAGAGAGTTATCCCGGTATTGTCAGTCGATGTTAATGTCTTGGTGGCCTAAAATTTTAATTGATAATATTGTATTTTAACCCTGTAAGTACACTTCTTTGAAAGAATTTGCTGTTGCTGTTTTCCTTTGCATACAGCCTTCCTGGTGATGGCGTTGTAGAGCTTAAAACGTGTAGGAGGGACGTCATAAATGACAAGTGATTATTTATTATTGATTGTGCAAATTGTCGGATTAAATAGACCTGCTATATACTAGAACGAGTGTTTGAAGTGCGGAATTTTTTTTGAAACGTATCAAACCTGTGAAGGCAGGATTCTTCAGTTTTTCGCCAGATATGGCCAAGTATGATCCATTTATTGAAATCGATCAGATCCTGTAGATCCGAATAACACAAGCCGTCAAGGTACAAAGTGCTGCATTACAGATAGACTACGTTTCAGGCTGAGCAGCAACTGTGTGGTGAATGTCAACGGAGGCCTCATTTGCCACACTTGGACCCGCGTTCTTTACAGCCCACTGCAGAGTCCAGACGTTGTTTGAAAGTTGATACCAGAAGCAGTCCCTGTTGCCAGAAGTTACCTTGTGGTCCCAGAGGCTCGGTCTGTGCCGCCTGGTATGTTGAAACTTGGAGCGTCTGTGAGGAACAGCTGAAGAGGAAACTGGGTCAGGGGATAAATGGGAAGATAATGGGCAGGTCAAGACAGGGGACTGCTTTCTGCTAGACTTCGTACAACAGACAGTACTCCTTTGAAGTTCATATCATGGCTAACCTCAATTAGCTAAGATACGGTCTCTTTAATGTATTTTTTATTTTGTTTTTTTTTGCTGTCGCTGTCAGTTTTGAGAGATTTCAATACAGCTTTCCTTTAAGGAGACGGATGGCATCATCCGCGTGTCCTGGCTTAACTGTGTGTTTTAGAATGTGTGGCTACATTCAAGTTGTCTGTCCATGAAGAACCAGTTTCAGATTGAACTCCGTTAAACCCTTGCTGTCATTCGATTCAGAACATTTTATCTGGACACCAGAAGTTTAAAATAGAAAAACATTATGAGCTCAAATTCTTGTATATGGATGTAAAATTGGTCCTTTCCGCCATAAAGCGAGAACACAGATTGGAGGCGTTTGAACATGTGTTTTTAGTAAATTTAACGGATATTTGGACCTAACAAAGACGAAGTAACGTTAAGATGGAGGGAAAGAAATGTTTCATAGTTTTTACTTTTCGTATTTTATTACCGTAATTACATCCAAGAAGCTGAAAAGTACAGGTCATGTAAGAAGCATAGGAGAGGCAAGAAGTCCGTAAAAGATTTTAATGGTAAACCTTGAGGGGGAAAAAAACCACACTGGAAACCTAGGCGTAGGTGGGAGGACTGCATGAAAATTATAGTGCATGTGGAGAGTATGATTCAGCCTAAGATGTTATGTCTGACTGCTGTGAAGGAGGCAATAAAGAAGCAATAAACCTTCGAATTCACTAAAAGACGTAGGATTTTTTAGCTGGCTACAAGAGAGGGCTGTGTTGCATAGAACTATTTCATCACACATTTTGGGGCAAATATCTATAACTTAACTTGTAATACGCAAGTACTAAACAAAGTGAATTCATTTACAGATTCTAAATGCTCGTAATTCGCCCTGTCATCCTGTGAAGTGGATGCAGCAGACCTGTCGCTTACTGAGATCAATATGTATTGTACCACAACAGGGAGGAAGTTCGTATTTGTGCATGTCTTGCATGAAGTTAGCGCGTGAGTGGAAAACGCACAAGTAACGAGACATGTCCGAAATTAAGCACGAAACATCCGTAACAAGTTTTTGTTGTTTTGTGAGGTCGTACACGTGGTCATATGTAGTACTGTATCAAAGATATTTAACAGCCAGTGAGACAAAATTGTCACCAAGGTAGCAGTTGCGAAGCGTAAACGTGGTGATTAGGTTCGCACCTGACGTCACGTTGTGACGTCAGTTGTGCAGTGACGCCACGCAGGGGCGGAGTTGTAGGCAACGCATATCTGAAAGCAGAGTTCGGGGTCAGGTTATGTAAAATGACTTTAAAGAAAATGTGTTAGGATGACAGATTTCGAGAAGAAGGTGATGATGCCTGCATTCATCTCACGATATTGTAAGCGGATTCTTTGGCATTGTTATTTTCAACCAAGCAGCCGGGAAAGCTCAGTCGGCGGGGTGGATAATTGAGGATTCTGTTTCGATTCCCGGCAAGGGCAAGAGCATTTTTCTCTTTTCCACATGATAAACACTGGCTCTGGGACCCAACCAGCTTCCTAGTCAGTAAGTACTGGGTTCTCGTTACCGTGGGATAAAGTGACCGGGTCGTGAATCTGACCACTTACCTCAATGTAGTACTGCCGGGGTTAAGAATAAGTGGATGTACACTTCCATTACCCCATAAGCCTTTATCTCGTGTACAAGGATAATTTTAGAGTATTTCACATGTACAACTCAAGTGGTCCGTAAATTATTCTACATATCGCGCATAGGATTATAAGTTAATTTCACGAAATATGACTTTCTCACTGTGGTGTAACTAATGTTTTACGGTATACTAATCTGTGCAGTTTGGTAGATCAACGCTTCGGACTTCAATGGGAGGGCTTCTGCGTTACTTTTTAGGGTCACGCGATTGGAACGACATACGTTAACCACCTTCTGTCGAATCCTGGATGCAATTTGGACATGGGTAACTGCTTTCTCTGTCCTAGGTCTGTACGATTCGACCGTATATTAATGTGAATTTGTGATTTTTATACTACACTTTTTCAGTTTATCAAAACGAAACTTTTTAGTTACTTCACTGCATGAGAACATTTCGTTTTCGTGTATTCTTTCCACGATGGGCCTAAAATAGACGCACCGAATTTGATGTCTGTTCAGGCCCCTACACAGTTTCAAGCTGTTCTTATTGGAGAATTTCACCAGAATTTTCGTAATGGAACAAAATTTTTATTAAGAACTTGACGTTCGTTCCGTTCGTTAAGATAGTAGTCACATATATGGAATCCGATAATTCCTTTCCGCGTTCAGAAGAGTTTGCCATGGACCTTATACCGAGTCAGCTGCATCCAGTCCACACTCGGAAATCCAATTTCTTTTAGAGTCCAATTTTTGCCTTACACTTACGTCTACCCAGGAGTTATTCCAAGTTAGAGGGTTGTTTGACCGTGTATCTTCATCATGAAATAAAGTGAAATGCCAACTTGATGCAAGAATGTAATTTATTGAATTTTCTTTATCTCGACATGTTTCGGGCGCATACGCTCCTCATCAGGAGCACTAGATGTTAAGTTGCAGCATATGGTTTTCTGCACCCAGTTTGTAGATGGGTGGTGGTCCTGAGAGCCGCTGCGTAGGTCGTGTGTCCGGTTTGGAAGGTGCCGTGCAGACAAGCAGGCAGTAGGCAGACAGACATGACGAAGCTCATAGTCGCTTTCCGCAGTTTTGCGGAAGCGCCTACATACTGCTGATGCTGTGTAGGAAAAAATCGCTGTTTCTTGTAAGAATCGTACAGAACATGCAAATACACTCTGCCGACAACGTGCAGAAGATGTAATTTTAAACCAGGGCTTTCGAACATTTGGCCTGACAACTCAGCTGTATGGCGTTAATCTCCGCAAGTTTGTGCTTTGACATAAGCAAGAGCAGAATATTCGTAGCATTTCTGGAAGGCGACATTAAAAACCACTGGAAGGAAAACGCAAGTAATATTCCAGGAAAGTCTGAGCAGTTCAAATTTATTTTTCCTCAAGTGGAGTAGATGGTGACAGCGGGAACGATAAACATTACTCTTTTGCAGAGAAAACTGTTATTGTGGGTCGAAAAGTTTTCCTCCTTCAACGAAGCAAAGGCTGATATTGTTGTACACACACTGTTATTGCACGTCGGGTTTTCCTTTCTTGTAGCATTTGGAGGCCATTGCCAAAATGATATAACAAAGAATTAATTTTTCAGTCTTGGAATTGTGCAATGAAATAGAAGGGCTTTGGCAGGGATACTCACTGACGGGTGAACAACCCATTTCTGGCTGTGATCCATGCTATGAGCATGTTGACTTCGACCAAGTTGGTTGCTCAATGTTGACGGACGGGCTGCAAGCTGTGGATCAAACAGAAAGCAAACACTCCCTCCACAATAACTGTTCCACTTCCCACACAACATTCCGAGACATTGGCGAAACCAGGTGGAATTTACTGACAGCTTTTGGTGAGCACATGGGGAAACCCCTGTCATAAATCTGCAGGGCTTCGTTTTTAGCCAAGGTTTACTTCTTACGAAGATAACTGTTACGACGCGTTACAATTACTGTTATGGCGCGATGAAATTTTTAATCCAATAATATGGCATGGCAGTATTTTCTGTTACTTGTATTTGTTTCTTCTTTCGTGTCTTTCTTTGTGTACTCGTTTTGAAACATCCTCGTAAAACTGGAACAAATTTTGTAACATTTCCGACAGTGTTGAAACCTTTTCTTTGTATTCTCCATCATCATCATCTTGACAGTAAGGCCTGACTAGAGCCTTGGCCTCCTCAAGTCGCCGAATCTCCACTTCGCGGCTCCGTTATGCGGGGAAATGTAGGGGAGGAAATGACGGAAGTTAGGGGTTGTTACTTGATGCGAGAAGTATTAGCAGTACTTCAGACAAATGACGATAAATACTGTCTAGAACCCGCTTGTCAGACGCAGCTGTTTAGAAAGCCGATTGTACATGTCACTTGTACCCAGTATATGTGTTATCGTGTCAAGCAAAGGATAGTAGAAATTTCTTGCAGGACCGTAATCCCGAGTGTTGAAGAATAATCTTATAATAGTCTAATGTGTATTGTCTGAAATCTGTCCTGTCCCTTTCGGACGTCACAAGTCTCCATGTTCTCATTCCTACCCCACGTTTTCAGTCATATGTGGGAATTTCGGTTAGCCGCGTAAAACCGCAAACATGGACTGCAGAGACATAAACTTATCTAGAAAACCAGTCGATGTTCTAAAAACATTGATTAAATTGACTATATTCGGTCAGAAACACCACACTATCTTTTTTGTTGAAATGTAATTTGGTAAACATTTTCTCTGAGTAGCCAATCAGCACATAATCTTACCGGTTTTACCCATTTTCTACCTTTATCTGCACTGTATTTATTGTATAATTGTGTTTATCGGTGTTACTGTTTTTGTGTGTTAAGGAATTTTGTTGGAATCTGACAGTATTTTGATAGGGCGTTGAGTCACCATTCACACTTACCCTGCCTTTGTTGTGATTTTTTATTATTTTGTAATTTGGCTTTGTATTTATGTGTTTACATATTCGTGCTGGTTTCGTCCTTGGCTCTGGGTTGTGAAGCCTGGATGTTAATGGACTGAATTGAATCTGACTCACGTATTATACAAGATTAGGCTTTGGTGCTTAATACGTAACTCTATGTGTGCCACTTGGTGCAAATATAATCCATAAATCTATTAGCTGGAAACCATGACAAGTGAAACTAATAATCATATAAACACAAAATATAATTTAGTTTGAAATTTTAATAAGTAGTCATTGTATTTGTTCCAAGATGTAGAGGCATTTGTAATTTTACATAGTTTCCTCTCCCATATTTTTCGACTAAAACGGCCCATGACAGCAAGATTTGCTATGTAGAAAGTGAAATAATCATTTTTTGATTATGAGAAGATCCGCCAGAATTAAGCCACGAAGTGTTCCGGCTTTAATCCTGGCGGCGGGCAGCATTATTGGAATTTATGAAGGGATAAAAAAATCTCTTCTTTTAAACGCCGCGGCTGTTTGCTTGGAACTCCTTCGTGGTTGGGGCGGAGGGTTCTGGGTTCAAATATCGGTGTGGGGACAATATTTTTACTTAGAGTTTGTGTAGTTCTCATTCCATCCTTGCAAATGCTGCTGTAATATCTCAAATTAGAGTGCGACCACTTCTTTACACAAATTTTGAGTTTATTATTCACTGATTATCGCAATATTTGTCACATTAAATAAAGTAGAGAGATGAATGTCTAATAAAGTCTTCGTTGTTTTTAAGAGAGAGGAATGGTTGAAATGATAGATTTTCAGAGACTACCTCGCAATTCAAGCGATAATTGCAAACTTTAGGTAGACATTTTCAGTTAAATTCCCGTCCTGACATTTCCCTGAGGTGGTAGAACACTTAACCTTTTGACGCCTAATGTCAACTATAGTGGTCGTACCGCACCGCTAGCCTCTAAAGTTGCATTTTATATATTTATTCAACAAATATAGGTACTGAATATTTTAAACATGATTTATACTCTCCGTTTTTTTCTCTTCAAAATGCAGTTTGTTTCA
>Ga0123354_10005014_pt1 | contig 19056 bp, 9 predicted proteins | sample TergutLab28metaG_2_FD_97872 | JGI IMG/M metagenome (GOLD analysis project Ga0123354, IMG submission 97872) | Labiotermes labralis P4 segment gut microbial communities from Petit-Saut dam, French Guiana - Lab288 P4 | ecosystem: Host-associated > Arthropoda: Insects > Digestive system > Gut ...
ACACACACGCACACACACATACACACACACACACAAACACACACACACGCGCACAAACACACACACACACACACGCACACACACACACACACACGCACACAAACACACACACACACACAAACACACAAACACACGCACACGCACACTCACTCAGACTATGTAATACTTATTGCTTTTTAACGATAACAGTGGTTATGTGAACGCAACTCATTGTTACTTTTATACGTGCAATGTCATGTTTTTCCCGACATAGCATACTGTTTAGTACTATCAGAATATCAAAGTCACAATATAACATACGGAGGAATTTTTAAAACATTTTCATAGACGAAACAAATTTCTTGTTAAGTTAAATACGTGATTTATCAAAATTAAAATTTGGTATATAAAGCTGATAATGGAACTCCATTTGAAAACCAAAATATGAACGTTACAAATAGCACCTTTACCCGCAGCTTCGGGACAAAGCGGCTGTCGATTTATTCTTATAAATCAGAGACGTTCGGGGAAAAAGTTATGTTATGAATTATTTGTAAATAAACCATGTGAATTTTAAAATGTCTGCAAACCATATTTTGTGGAACACGCATACACTCCACACGTGCTTCCTTTTGACAAGGAACGTTAGTTTTCTCTTCATTATTACTTTACGTGAATTAATGTCGTTTATGCCACATGAAATCTGAACAGAGTCATTACTGAGTAGCTCAGCTAGCCAGCTGGTTAAATTGTTTCCAGCGTCTTTTAAAACCCAAAGATTCATTACCCGTTGACAACAGCCACCTACTTTGCCCCCTCCTAAACCACATCAATTCGGACCAAACTGTCTCATTTATTTTCTGTCCATTGTAAGGCTCTGAACTGAATAGTTGAAGACCTTTCCTTGAATAAGCATTTCCTTTATTTCTTTAAGCCTGTAATTATGTTGAGTTAATGTTCATCCGAATGTATAAAATTTGACACATTTTAAAGGAAGTGTTAGCTATTTTTATGTTGCACTTTTGTCTCTTATTCTACTGACGATGTGTCGACATATTCATGGGTCACTCAACATTAATTTCAACACAGCAGACTTTTATAGCAGTGAATATGTCCTTCGCATCTGTGACATGAGCTTACTCTCTTATTGTCTCCCAAACAGCAAACCTTTACAATAATTATTACCGCCTCCTTTAATGAGTGCCAAGTAACTTGAGATAATTAGCACTGCTGCTGTGTTATACAGAGGTACATTTTTCGGCATAAGAGAAAAGCATAACACCAGCTGAAGCAGAACACAATTACGTATAATTCGGTGTTGTAGTTATCATTATAAATGGTATGTTTGTGTGGTTTCTGTGTTATATCAAGATGCCTTGAGTTGCCGGGGATGTATAACTGGTTCTAGTGGAAATTAAAGAAAAGCAGACCCACACATAAAACATAGCTTTGGAATACACATGAAAATATGAACCCTTATGGTGATCTTTCATGAATATGCTACTTTCATACAAAACACGTGATCCCCAATATCCATCGCTATCCCGAAACAGCTCTATCACTTGCAGAAAGAGTGACATCGAAAACATCAAGTTTTTGATAGGTCATCAAGAATTCCACTCCAACCACGTGTTCGAAGAAAGCAAAACATACTCTCAAAACTACTTGCAATATATTCCATAAAATATTTTCATTATAATTTTCATAAGCCCTTTTTGAGCCAGATATGTACTTACACATTTTAACACTGAAATTCTCTCTTACGTTTACGGTTTGCTTGTGGCTAATAGGACAGGCATATTTCTCCACAAAACTAATGATTGGAAAATAGATTCTTATTACACACAGGCCAAGGCTGTCGACACCTACGACAAAATCTTACGTGCTTTATTTTCTAAATATTTCGATATTCAGACTGTTATTGACACTGCCTCCTTCCGCAGTGGGCCTAATGTCGATTCTCACTGCATTTGACACATATTTTGCTCATTCTTTTGACTCTACACGTTGGACTACAGGAATGAACGCTAAGAAAAATAGTTATGGTATTTGGAGCGAGTGAGTTGTCGGCTTAAACGACTTAGATAAAAAAAATGGAGACACTGAATTTTTCTTCATTGTTTTACGCTTCGGAGAAACAAGTGCGTGTCGCAGAAGTGCATTATACATTATATAATTACGTTAAGTTACTGATGCTGAACATCAATTTACAGGAGTGTACAGTCATTAACAGTGCGTTAAGAAAGGGAAGGTAAATTCCTTCAGTGGTAGGTGTCTACGCAAGTTGACCAGCGGGTGAGATATGTGAACTGCATATTCCATCATATCAATATTTAAGGTGTTATAAGTAAAAGGTTTGCCGTTGACTTGTCTGATTGCTTATGCAAAGAAACGGCCCTCTCGCTGTTTATTGAACTACATTTTCTAGAGGAAACTGCGTGATTCTCATTGGTTAAAATTAATTAAATTTTCCCTGAGAACAAGGTTCCCCAAACCCACCATGGGCGGATTCGATCAAAAGTTTAGTAGCTCAAACCGCTCTAAATTTAAGGTCCATTAACTGTGAAAGCCGAATTTTGCTTCGTCAGACCCTAACTTGTAAGTTGCCTGGTTTTGCGGAACGAATAACACTGCTGTCACAATCCTGAACAAGAAGATCTACAATCTGAAAAATCTTTAGTTTATTTACAGTTTTAGGGTAAGGACGCAGCATCATTCGTAAACACACGTGTCTTAAATTCTGTAAACTTATATTTATAGAATATTTCCATATTTAAACTCACAGTTTGTTGAACTGCTTGCGATCTGAACACGATATTTCACTACCGAACCTCCGGTTTAAAGTATAAGCTAGTTTGAATTTGATGTCCACACTGCTGACCGGTCACCGAATTCAAAGTGTCGATTTATTCTGTGTATATGAATTTTTTGCAGCTGATATAAGGAGGTAAGTACAATGACTACAAATTCAGCCCCAAGCTCTAGGTATAGAAAATTATAAAATGCATTGACAGCGTCTTATTGCGAAATGAAACAGCAACAGAATCATGAAGCTCATAAATAATAAGATCATTCAAAATTTTTATTTTGTAAAATTTAATTTGTATAAACATAAAATTACAAATTGCAGCTAGTCAAATATTGCCTCCCATACTAAACGGCCTTTTGGGAAAATGTGAATGGCACACTTAGGCTAATAAAAGGCTCGAAAGAAGGGCCATTTGGGTCATACAGCGGATATGAACTAAGTACTGTCGACTGCATTGATTCTAAATTGCCTCAGATAACACGGTTTAAAATACATTCATTAACACCGGATAAGTTTATTCAGCACCTATATGCAAGTAAAAATATCTCGGAGCAGATTAATTTGAAAATCAATTTTGAATAATTTGGGAACACAGCCTACCACTTCAGTTACTGTGCGAATTCTGGTAGAACAGCGAGTAAAGAACCAAATACATTTGCAAATTGCCCACATAATAATTTCAAATGATATTGATTTTATTCAATCAATTCGATTGAATAAAGATGAGGCATTTAAATAAGACCCGTCAGAGTAAAAATTTGCATGCACTTGATTGCATATATATGATAACGCTATTCCGCTCTTACATTTCTATTCTGGTCAGACGAATATCGTAAAGCATTTCTGTGTTCATTACTTGCAATTTAAAACTAGTACGGAATTCTTTAAGTAAGAGCAGGAATGCTGCTTTCACTGCTCTTGCAGTGCTGCACAACAGTAGCCTACATTACGTAACGTACAATTAATTGTATGAAGCTTGACTTTCAATCACAATAAATAGGTGTCAGTAGTAAATTACTATCAGTAGGCCTAAATCCCCCAACTGAATTTTTCCTTCATTTTTCCCAACAAAAACAATGAACATTTGAAAATGTCTCAAGCAAGCTACATATTTCGGGCATCTCATTGTATCTGACTTATCCGGTTTACCGTACCAAACAAGAACTTAATCTTGAATATTGTAATAAGTTTTACACCTATGCTATGCGTTATAATGGCGCAGTGTATTGTATGATGAAAGTATGGAAATCGTGAGGAAACCGTTGAGACATTTTTCCGAATTTTCGGGAATGCGATAAATATTTTGGTAACTTGACAGAGTTTCTTTACATCCAGTTTTCTGAAGGTCTGTGGCAGGTGTCAAAACAGTTCATTCTACACTGAAAATTCCGAATGTTTTTCTTAAAGTCCAAAATTTTCCCTATAAAATTTCATTCTGAACATATTGAAATTTTTATTTTCTCGTACACTGAGAGTTATATTTTGTACATTTGAAGCAAAACATTGACCATGCACGAAAATTAAGATAGCATAATAGTGTTTCTACTTCATATGTCATTGAATTCGTTGCCTGTCAGAGGATGTGTTAAACTGGATAGAATTACACAACTTTAATTTTATTGCGAACAGTTTTAGTGGAAGTCCAAACTTTTTCTATCCTCTCGTGTTTTCTCTGTATGGGAGTAGAATCAAATCAATGATCCCAACAGGCAATGCACCAGAGTTTCAATCAACTGTTATCACTTAGCCCTATTCCCTTTCGATTTTCTATCTGACCTCTCATCACTCTTCTGGCTATAGGCTTACAGCAACGTGTAACCACAAGCCGGAACAAGACGACGCCAAAATTGAAGGTAATTGAATTGATACTGAAGTCCTTGTTTGATACGGATTATACTGACTTTTTAGAACATCTGGATATGTCAGTTTTACAGGTAAGATATTTTGTAATTCAATTAGCAATAAAATCTGGCTTAACAATAACAACTCTTTATAAATTTCATACACCAACAAATATACTCTTTATTAAACTTTATAAAGTTTTAAAATTTACATTAAAAGTCACTTCTACTTGCTCCTACATGTTTCGGTCTTTAAGCAAGGCCATCGTCAGGGAGCCTTCATTAGAGCCTAGCTAAAGTTGTACTAGATTAAGATACGGTAAAAAAAAACTAAGTCGTTATATGTTATTCGGTGGTGTGGCAGCGTGTGTGTATTGTTCATTGTGTTCGGTGCGGCGCTCTCAACACAGCGAACAGCACACATACCGTACCTATGAAATGCTGCCACACTACCGCATAACATACAGCGACGTAGTTTTCTTTTACCGAATCTTAATCTAATATAACTTTAGCTAGGCTCTAATGAAGGCTCCCTGATTATGGTCGTGCTTAAAGACCGAAACATGTAGGAGCAAGTCGAAGTGATTTTTAATGTAAATTTTAAAACTTTATCAAGTATAATAAAGAGTCCATTTGTTGGTTTATGAACTTTATAGATATCAAAATGCAAGGTACATTGATAAAAAACCAACTGTTGTTTTTTTATAAATCCAATCGTCTTTGACAAAGAATTTTGCAATTTATATTACCTATAAATATTTTATAAATAAATTTAGAATTTTTGAAATAATCCTTATCTGCGACGATCTCTTCGAAACTTCACCGAAGAATGCAGCTCGATTAAAAGTTAAAGAAATAAGAAATTGATAAAACTCCTTCCGATAACAGCCTTTTATTTAGTTAATGTTTTTCATCCCGAAGTGTTTGATATGGTATGTTATTTATTAACTAATTTTTTTATTAGTTAATAAATAACATACCATACGATTGTTGTGTTTGACTGAATATTGTTGCTAATTATATACATTTTATTTAGTGCTAAAAGTGTGTATGCAAGATACATTTAAGAAATTCCAGAAGGGTGGTTTTGCTTAAGAAAAAAACCATGAAATATGTCAGTCGTTTTAATGTAGGTAATTAAAATATGTATGTGTCTGTAAGGAATTCAATAAAAACTAGAAAGCACCTTGTTATATAAACATGGTTATGTTTTTCATACCCTACACTCAGGGACATAAAGTAGTTTTTCGTCCTTGTCTTTCGAAAGATCCGCGCAAACGCTCGACATAAGCGGGAGAATTAGGGTTTCAGCGTACTGTTGTTTTTAATACATTATTTGTTCTGTTTTCTCATTTTTTCATGCTACGTACAATTCGTTAATCCCCATATATAACATAAGTTTTGTGTTACCATTTTAACATTAGCCGCTGTACCAAATTAGCTTCATATTTGTATCATATTAATTTCCAAATCATATGCAGCTTATTTTATCTTCTTTCTATTTTCTCCCCACTTTCTTTTCATTTAGATCTCCTAGTTGAGCAATATTTTTATTGCTCTAACTCTCCGATCTGTCTAGTAATCCCATCATTGGTGCAGACTAATTCTTGTGCTGTATTTTGAAGGGATTTTATTTGAGCTCTTCACTGGAGTGACAAATAAATTTTGCAGGAGATTATTAAGTTACACCGATTGTCGAATTTGGACATTCAGTGTTCTGTATTCCTTTACGCATGATGGAAAAATCATGATTTGAGCTGCTTGCTTGCCCGTGCTTTTTGTGCCTTAATTTTGCCTTCGGCACTTCCATCAGAAATGAATATGAGACATTGTGAGAGGGCAGGAACTGTTCTTGTGTTTCCCAGTACTGATAAATCAGCGTGAACAAGGCCTATACTGTCAATCAGTGAACGTGTCTCCAGCCTTTGGATTTGTCTCCTTGAATGGGGAATAACCTATCTTATTATTTCACAACGGGGATTTCGAAAAATATCATTAGAGCTACGGCGAGAAATCGTGGAGTAAAAAACAAAATTTTGAAGTATCGCGAGAAATTCCAAATAACCTTCGAAATATCGCAGGAGGTTTTATCCAGCAATTTGCAGTGCTGGAGAAATTTCCATATCGTGTCCACTGTTTCCGTTTTCGTAGTTAGTGGTTCCTTGGGATACAAAAAGTATTTTAGGGGTTCCTGCATATAAGAAATCCTGGGCACCCTGACTTTGGAATAGTTTTCTATAAGATTCCGTAATTTCGATCTAGTAACAATTTTTCATGGTCAGCATTTTCGAGGGTTTCTATTATATTTTCAAATGCAGAGTAAAATCATCTAGAAAGAGGATCGAGTTTCCTTTTAGCTCTTTTTTGGACAAATTGCTTGTTTAGTCGCGTGAAGGAAAGTCTAGCGTTATTTTATGATGATTTCTAATTATGCAAAGCTTTGTTACGGAGGATTCAAGTCTCCATCCAAATATCTGTCTTCGCCTCATATCTTGAAAAATGGGTTCTCAATGAAAGAGGGTCCCTACCAAACAGCAGCTGGCGTTTTACGAAAAGTTTCGTCTCTTCCATAGAATATTACAATGTCGAAGTCTTCACTTCTTCCGCCTCCAGTTCTAACGCAGTGTGAAAACAGAAGTCAGATTCGCCACAGTGAAGATGTTTCCTGGACATTCAAAAAATTTCACCTCAGAGACATCTGATAGCAAAAAAAAAAAAGTACTTCTGTAATAATTGCCTTACTTCTGCAAAATGTTTAAACTTCCATCTCGCGAATACTCTGGTTTACATTCACACTTATGAAGTGGTCCAGTCAGACTTCTTCCAACTTTTGCGTGTTTGGCCAAGTCTGTGTTTAACTGAAATCATAGCTAAGAAATAACTGGCAGGATATCTCAGAGGATCGCGATGGAGAGAGAAAGCGACTCTGCGTTTCCTCTGAAAGTGTCTCACAATAGGTTGCCGCGATCATCCTGGGAATTCAAAGGAACAAAGACCTACAAAGGATCCCATTAGAAACTGCCCTTTCATTTTACCCTGTTTTCTCTCCTTAGAGTTTTGTAATAATTATTTTTTAAGTTTCCCACTGTTTATTTCCTTCCGTTAATCCCCCAGTTCTTCTTTTGTAATATGACGTATATAAAAGTATTCAATTAAAACATTTATCTTATAAAAATTAATTTAACATATTAACAAAAGTCTTAACACGGCGATTAGGATGAGTCTCATGTGGCTACTACTGAAAATAACCAACAGAAACGAAATGACACTTGCTAAGTAAACAAGCTTTTCAATAGGTGGAGAAATAAAATTGTTAATTGTGCCTTAACATGCACGCTAATTGACACACTCCAGCAGCGGCAGACGCTTGGCTAACGAGATCAATATCAGAACTGAAATACAAACTCTGTTCAGTCAGTTGTTTAGGTCATTATTTATTGTCTCCAGCTTTATATCACAGCAACGTATCTTCCATGCAGTGTTTCTGGGGGTTCTAATATTCCAATTACTATCGAGATAACCTTCCATATTGTCCTAGAAAACGACCCTGCTCCATGTTATACATATAATGAAAGCAACAAAAGGTAATCGACGTTCAGCCAAATGCACTCTTGACCTTTGCCTGTTACTATAAGGGGAAATCGGATAAATTAATTAAGTGCACTTTGGCGGAACTGAACCAAGTACTGTATACTAGATGAGATTGTTCTAAAAAGCAAAACTTATCTATGAAAGCGGGAGGCAGCCACGCACAAACATTTTTGTTCGGAGTTTCTGCCCCACTACTAAAGGAGTATTTCCGTAGGACAAGTAGCAGTACTTGTTAGACATTTCTGTTATTGCAGATATCGGAACAACTACCCCGGTCAGAAAATCTTCTCTTTAAACCTTCCTGTTTATTCTAAATAACACTGACTTCTGTATTAGGATTAATGAGGCAGTTTTGGGGATTTATGTACCTTAGTACATTTTCAACAGACATTTTCATTTTTGGTTGTGTACGCGCCATCAAAAATTCTTCAACATCACACGACATGTGCGGTGGTATTGTTTGAACCACTCGTCTACAAGCATTGGTTTCAGATAGCATCGAGCCTGCTAATGGGACTTTCAGGAGGCTGACAGTCTAGCTTGACCACACACCATGAGTTTCCAGACAGCGGTGAAACGATATGCTTTTGCCCACGCTGCATTTCAGATTCATGCTACAGCGTATGCAGGTAACCAACCTACGAGTATAAATTTTAAATGCAGATTTTATACCAGAGCTTAAGTTGTAAACGTAATTGAACAGAGGGTGTACAACTTGTCTGTGTGTAACGTAGGAACATATCGTTGGCAGATTCAACGCGACTAAACTAATTTACCACGTGGGCAAGTGTCTTTCGTAAAGTGTTCATATTTACTCTATTTGTTCTTGTTTGACGGTGGCAAAATTGCACAATCCTGTGTAAATTCACTTCCATCGCCAGATTTGGAAACGTCTTAAATGACCACTAAATTAAAATATAAAATATTTTTTTAATAAATTAGACTTTATGATGCTATTTTTGTTGTCTTTCTTTTAGCAAGCTACTTCTGTTATTTGAAACAGAACACTGCACGGACTATATAAAAATTGAAATTTTCTAATTTTGAAAAAAAAAAAAGTATCGGAACACAAATTTATTCCTGGTTTTATTAAGATTTCATTAATACGATTTTCTTATGCGTTTGGCCTAAGCTTATGTTATTTTGGAGCCAAATTTAAATTAATATTAATAAAGAAATTTTGATGTATATCATACATAATCTATACTTGAGCAGTAGGGTCTTTAATAAAGAAAATGAAACGACGAAAATAATATAGTTGCAAAATTAGAAATGTATGCATTAGGGAAGTACGCTTTTATGTTCTCTACTAGGAACTTCTTATGCTTATTGGAATGTAAATTATTTGTAATTACCCGCGCTCCGTTTTTAAGTTATATAATATAGGCCTTACCTTGAGCAAGGTAAAATGTCAATTTATTTCGTTCATTCTGTTTACTAATTACTCATACGTGCTTAAATCCGAATATCTCTTACGTCATGGTGGAAGATATGTTGAAATCAATTGGCGGCGATGACTTGTTCGTCGAATAAAGAAGATCAGTATGTTTAAGATTACAGTCACTCAAGTACTAGTAAGTGTAGTGTCAAGTCCAGTTTGCTTAGTAAATACAGTCCTATTGTCGTTGGAAGGCCGTGGAATTAAGACAGCCCTTGACGTTTTGCCCCATGTTATTCGCCTGTGTCGATCATTCCCACTGTACGTTGCTGCAGGGCTACACGTCAGCTGTAACAACAGCAATGAAGTCAGTCAGCCTGGTCAATGTTGGAAATATGATCATCGCAAAGCCAAACCCTCGTACCAACCGATTCTGAATAAAATTCCATAGAAAATGCATCTATGTAGATGGGAGCGTTTGGGCTGCCAGTCTGTGGCACAGAATGCAAATATATTTAATTCAAATTAGGTATCTTCTGGTCCAATAAACCAGCAGTACGTGCACAGACTTCCTCTCTAATGTATGCCTCTTACAAAACCTTATACCTAGCACACAGACATGCGAGTTTGAGGGATCGGCTCTTAGTTTGATATTTCTTCAGCAGATATCGTTACAGTCAAGATTATTACGTCGATATTTGTCACTAATAAATGTGCTCGGAAGGAAAACTAGAAGGCTTTCACGCTTTACACTATTTCGTCTGAAGATTGCCCTATTCACGGATGTGACGCCGTGTGTTCTGGTAATATAGTACTGTCGTTTCTTATGAAGTCGCTGCCTCTACCTTTAAAAATTGAGATAGAACTTCCTCCGGAAGGTCTTTAACCCTCTAATAGACCGAAGGCTTTCACGTCTTCGAAGAGAGCAATTTTCTTAGACACCGCTTTGAGAAGCTCTAATCTCACAGAATTTCTTCTTCTCAGTTTATCTCTAACAAAAAATGGCAACCTAATTAAGTAACGATCCGTAGCTTAGTATATCTTGGGTAGTTAATAGTCATTTAGTTATGTAACTACTGTTCGTAAGGAAAGTTATATTGTAATTCTGATCATAGGTAAACGGAAAAAAACAATTTCTCACGCATTATTAGGTGTGGGTATGCGGTTGCTTTCTTGCTGGAATTGCTGGTTCGAATCCTGCCGGGTACATGGTTGTATGTCTCTTGTGAGTGTTGTGGTTTGTCAGGTATAGGTCTCTGCGACGGGCTGATCATTCATCCAGAGGAGTACTACCGAGTTTGGTATGTCAAAGTCTGATCGTGAAGCCTCAATTTTGAGAAATCCTTGTCTCACTAGGGGCTGTTGAGCCTTGGGAGGGGGACGGGGGAAGTTCTATATCATCATGGAGCGGTTGAGGAACGCGTGTGAAACGAAGACAGGATACCGAGGGAAATCATCCACAGCCAAAGTCTTAAATTTCGTAACCTTCGTCTGGTATTTCCAGTGAAATTGACTCAAAGGAATGAGAAAGACACGACATTAGATCTCATGTTAAATATTAGAAATGCCTGTAAAACTTTACTGGGGAAACTTTAATGGAAGAGACCACTTAGGCGACCAAGGCTGAGACTGGAGGAAAAACTTTTAAAGGTTCTTAGGGAAACAGGTGTTACTTGGGAATTTCCGTCGAGTTCATAAAGACAGGGGTCAGTAGTGGTCTTTTGTGTACAACGTTACAAAATTTATGTTCAATAAAAGTGGGTATTTTGTGAGCAGCTAAAGGATATCATCTGCAGCGCGTTTTAACATATTGCCTCTTCTTTGTTACCAGATATTTTTGAAGTTATTCTTCTGTTTGGTATTGAAGAAATTAACACGGTGTGTACTTTAGAATGGATACGATCACGTTGTGGCTAACGGTTGGAACAACACCAAACAGAACTTCAGAATGGTAACTTATAAGTGTCCATTATCATGACTGTCTTCGAAATCGCCCTAGGAATAAATCGTTAATATTCTAAATCCTCTAAATACCTTCAGTTCATTTTGCTGTTCGAATGAAGACGTGCTGAAGCCATTCTAGAGAAAGAAAGAGAATGGTCTTCACCTTCCTGACGTCATCAATAGAATGCCCAATGACAATGTCGAAACAGAGTTTTAGCACTATATATATATATTAAGGAGAACAGAATTAAACGAAACTTCGAGGTATTTTAGCAACTCTGTTTTGTTTATCCTCTTTAATTACAGGTGAATGAGATCATAGCATGATTTCGTCATAATGTGTAGTTCAGTCGAAGTGCAGACACAACGCTTTAAATTTGTCATAGTCCTTTTTACTCTAATCTATTGACCTCCGTCCAAATCACATTCGTTGTATACTGTGTCGATATACGGGCAATGGTTTCTACACTATTTACCAGGATTACTACTCTGTGTAAACATAGGTGAGGAGACACAATTTTTATCTGATAGTCACTGACAGGCTGCACTTATCTACAATACGTTTTTCATCTTTTACGTGTTTCCACGGAAAATTAAACGTCGATACTACAATAGGGAACAGACCAAGTGTCGTATATTGTCAAGATCGATGCTGCAGCATACAGTCGGACCTAAAGATACACAAGTGGAAACGTGTAAGGTAAACCATCTGAATGCTATTTATAAAAGTCGTGCTATGCCTTCTGTAAGACACTGCATCTCCATTACATAAAGCGCAATGTTAATCATGTTTATGTGAACCATCGCTCTTATTACGTGACCGGGATGAAAAACAATCTCTTAGTACGAATAAGTTATTTGACAAATGTTATGTTATTCATACCGTTCATGTTCTTACAATTAAATGTCATCCAACATATACATTCTTTGATACACATTTTATTACACACATCAACTCATACATGTTTCGGCACCGAGGTGCCTTCCTCAGGGAGTCGGTATAACAAAAGTATATAAGCCAATATGCAACTCTAGGTACTACTCCTCCTTCTAGGAATGGCTTACTTACTTACTTAATAACTTACTTACTTATTTACTTACTTACTTACTTACTTACTTACTCCATGGAGCAGAGTCCTTCTTGAGAAGCTAACCGGTTTTCAGCTGGTCAAGAAATTCCCCGTGTTTTAGGAAACACGAAGATTCATTACCGCATTCACAAGTGCCCGCCACCTGTCCCTATCCTGAGCCAGCTCGATCCAATCCATGCCCCTACACCATACTCCCTGAAGATCTATCTTAATAATATCCTCCCATCTACACCGCTTTGTACTATACACTTCGCTTGGCGTGTCTGACATGTACCTCATTATATACATATCGTGAAACATAAACTAATTTTCATTAATAATATTAATACACACAAACACACACACACACACACACACACACACAAACACATACAATTATCTAAAGCGCTAATATATTTACAGGGCGACATATTTTCAGATCACATGGAAAGAGGCCGATGTTTGTGTACATCCTGTACATACGTAAAAACAACTAAGAACTGGAAACTGTGGTGACTAAATGTTACATATTTTAATACAAAATTTCATAATACTCTAATATGTGGTTATCAAGTTTATTTACTTTAGCATTTTAAGATTTTCGTCGTTCCTAGACGGAGGAGCATACCCTATATTGGTACGTTGACTTATATAACTTTGTTGTAATGACTTCCTGAGGATGGCACCCCTGTGTCGAAACATGTAAGGGTTGATATGTGTCAGACATGATGTACCACAGAGTACACGTGTTGGATTGTGCATCGACTGTAAGTCATTTGACTTTACAGTCGGTAAGTTTGTTAGTGGCGGCATGTAACTTGATCGATGTAATGTGTAGGTTGCGGGACGGAGGACAGAGCAATTATAGTTCGATTCTTAGCAAGGTATATAAAATTTTAATTTTTTGCATACAGTCCCAGATCTACCCTGCGGCCCACCCAAACTCCTAGCCAGTGGGTACTGGTAACTATTTCTTCGAGGCTAAAGATGACGGGACATGAAGCCAACCAGTCTTCTACATAGAGTGCCGATGTTAAGAATAAGTGGTTGTGTAATTTCTCTCCCTCGTATCTTAATGACGTGCAAAGGAATAAATTTACTTTCAACGAAATTAGGCTGTGTGTTACGTGTTGGAAGAGGAAGTTAAGTTAGACCTCCATTTCAGTGTGTTCTTGCTTGCATATCTCTTATAAATAATTTATACAAAATATAATACTGCACAAATCTCTAATCATAAGTATCATTCACAGTCTATATATTCATAACTTTAAGGTGAACTTTTACTGAGGGTAATTTATTGTATTGTGACGATTTCATTTGGCGTGTATCTTGTACTGTGGTTGTTTTAACTTCATTTGTAATGTGTCGGTGAGTGTATGCGGGGGTGTTTTGACAATTGTGTGGGTGTTTTGGTAATATGTGTACTTGTATTTACTGTGTTTTGTATCGTTTGAATTGTTTTTTTATTGTTTCTTTTATGTGTATTTATTCTTATTTATTTTATCTGTACTAAGGTAAGGACAACTGCCACCGATTGAAAACTCATTTGCAGTAAGTAACTAAGTAGGTAAGTAAGTAAGTAAGTCAGTAATAATAATAGTAATAATAATTTTTTACTATTTTACTAAACCACATCCCTTCGACTATCATAAGAATCATATAAGGAAGTTGCTTGCAAAATGACTCGAGATCTCAGTACCCTGTACCGCATGAAAATTAAGTTTAAATTCTGCGCTTCGTATGTAAATAAGAGTTCCACCAAACAGTAAAAGGTGATTCGTCGACTACTGCTGTCCTTTTTACAAGGGGGAATATATGAAATCGGAAGAAATGGAAGCATCTATAAAACTACGAAGATATTCCATTATTTTCTTGGGGGGGTGCATAGAGCAAGAACTATCATTCAGGGTAAAAGTGATAAACGTAGTGGAATGTCCTGGGTCACATTCTTGGCCCAAAGGCCGGATATTCCTATTGGGATGTTCGTTGGTTTCTTTGGTCTAGGTCAGTTGCTGCTGGAACAGTAATTTAGAATCTCGTAACTTCACGTGAGATATCATCACGCCTCATCGAGGTAGTCATATTCCTACGTCGAAATAACGAGAGAGGCGAGGAAGTGATGGACTTTTGTGGGGTTTCTTGTGTAAATAGGCAATGTGATAATAATAATTATGTAATGTGATAATACGCAAACAAAAGACCTACAAATCTGGTTATGGATACTGTTTCAAAAAGTCCATATTCTCAGTAACCAGTACATAATTAGCTTAATAGGAGCTTTATGTTTTTTGTACCGTGCATTGTGATACAATTAGTTACAATGTTAACCAACAAAATGAACATTTCAAATTAATGTTTTAATTCAATTCCTATTTTCTTCTGCATGTTTCGAACGTCCTGTGTTCATCATCGGGAAGGCCTTATTGTACACGCAATTTTTCATGCATTTATGCCATATAAAACTGCATGTACAGTAAGGCCTTCCTGATGATGAACATAAGATGTTCGAAACACGTAGAAGAAAAGAAGAATTGAATTAAAACAATACTTTGAAATATGCATTTTGATGGTTAATATTATATAATTATTTCGGATCATCAGACACGAAGTCACAAAACCTGTCCACAGAACACACCTTTCACTGTGCTCGGCTTTCCCTTAAATATAATCACTGATAGAAAACTGTTTCTTAGTTTGTTTGTGATCGAGAGAAATGTTCCCATTTGACACATTTTTTATAACACGGACCTGCTTCAAAGTGGCATTGAAATGCCGTAAGCCGTAGCTCATTCCTGTCGTTCATTGTTTCACTGACTTTGAATCAAGACATTTGGATGTGTCAGAGATGAATGGTTTCTACTCCAAAGGGAATTGCTTCTGCAGAATAAGTCAGCCGGTAAATTACATTTTGATCAAAGATTACTGATAACTACGGAGAAGCTAGGCTATATAAAATTTGCTAGCTGAATACTTCAAGACAGGTGAATAACGAACGTCCGGAGGGAAATTTACTTCTTTTTTGTTGTGTTTACAGCAAGTATGTCACGAAGGTAAGCGTATATGATATATAGCCTAAAGGTAATTTCAACCGCGTTTCCTAAAACCAATGCATACGAAAGCAAAGGGATTCTTTGTATAGCTAGCGAACAAATTACTCTAGACCTCCTTGGACTTGACATCCATAGAAGAGACAAAGAAGTTAGTAATGTAATTGTGTCAGCTTCGTAATTTATACTCGTCAAGTGTGTTTTATTCCGAATAAATCTGGACTAGAAATTACCATAAACCATGCAAGTAGCAATGAAACGCTGGGTTACACCTTGCTGGCCATGGTAGGTTTTTCTTAAACACGATGCACTCATTTTGCCACAGAACAAGCAGCCTAGCTTCAGTCCTACATATATAATGAAAAGAATTATTTTATTTTCGTTATACTGTCACATTTATGTCTGATATCTTGTAACTTCCACCGCAAAAATGGAAGCAGTATATTCCTCGATGTATTTTGTACCCTTCTACCAGACTACGAAATGTTAGCGTAACATGAAAGATCGAATATCTATTTTCAGCCTACATGGACATTTGTAGATTTAAAGTGGGTTAATGGATTAGGAAAAAGAAGGACCCTTATTTGTGGAAAGTGTCCTGGAAAGCAATGAAGAATATATTAAACCGGGATATTCTAAATTGTTTGAGTGAAAATAAAACTTTCCGATGGAAAGATATTTATGTGCTGCAGAAATTCTGTATTTAGAAAGTGTTTAACGGAAATATAAAGAAAACGATCGGATACCAGACCAAGTAAAACGGTCCTATATCTTGGCGGATTGCCGTGAAGAAAGAAGTGTACCATATATAGCGAGTCCCAAGTTTTTTTTTTAAAAATACGGAAGCAATCTGTGCAACCCTGAAAATATTCATCGTATGCAAAACATAAAACGTGTAAACCGTAAGGCGGAATTCGCGCGCAGAATCTGAAAAGAGATTCATAACACATACATCTATCACAATGCCTATCATATTAAAGCTTAAGCTTGTTAAAGCATGTGTTCAGAAGGACTTTCTACAACCCTCAGACACACGTGGCACATGTTCTACATATCCTGTGCACACACTGTGTGCTAGCAAATTTGTGTAAAGCCCACCTCTGTATGTGTTTAGGTGTGTTTATTGCACTACGTTGTCTCTGAAACATCCCCAGAGATTATAATCACATAGTGTTGGATTAGGTGAAGGGGCGGGCCATAAAGGATGGCTAATTCATTATTAAGCCCCCAGTATATTACGTATGGCAGCACTTAATTTTGTACGTTCATGCTGAAAGAACCCAAATTAATTCTTGTCACTTAATTTTAAAAATAATGTATATGTATGAGAATTTGTCCGCGGCACCCCTTCTTTAATTTATTACATCAGAAAATAAAATGGGTCCAATTATTCTTGTCGCACTGAGAGAACAAGGTACACCGACTTCAATGTCACGCGACTCCAACTCGTGTATTAGTCTGGCATTATCTTTTGAGTACTCAGTGTTCCTTTGAGTGTTTGCGTGTATTCACGATTACACTTTGCCTCAGACAGCCAGTATACAATCTACTCTAGGCAACAACTACCTTCGTGAATATTTATTCTGAACGGAATTGAAATACAGAGTAATCGACTTCTAAATTTACTACATCACATCAAGTACCGCGTCTCCTTCATGTAGGTTTCCGCAATGAAAACATTTTGTATTAACCTTTTAAAGTCTTCTGGTTACGTGATGCACCAACAAGTTTAGCATTCAACAATTGTACGCTCTGTCTACACTGTATTTTGCGTTTTGTATTTATTTGAGATCAAAGAGCGATTTGTGCCACTTACATCATAAACTAATTGGTTTTTATAACCGAGATGGAAAGTGTTTACAGCGCGGTACGAGCTGGGTCTTTAAATAAAGCAGTCTGCACTTCGTCTTTAAAGGGTTAAATTGTATGTCATTATGACAAATAACAATCTACGTAAGCATACATGTCTCTGTTCTGCTTTATGTACCATATTCATGGAAACGAAGAACAATTGAAATAAGCGCAGCTGCTAAAACTAGAATGTTTTGAAAACTTGTGGATAGGTGTGATAAAGCATGCAGAAGTGTAAGCACCCTCCAGCAACAAACCCCTAGAAACATGAGTCACAGTATGCTCCGTAACACAGACGTTGGCGAAGGTTTCGTTTACAAATGAATGCTGCATATATATATATATAGTGTACGCTAAGATAATACGAATTATCGAATGAGTAAAAACAAACTAGTGGGAGGTAATAAATCATGCTACGAATCGTCCAAACTCTGGAACGTTACGTACGAGAGAATTTTCTCAACAACATATCAAAAATAAAGAATTTCCTTGGAGGAGGCTTTGTCGCAAGCTTCACACAGCTTCTGACGTATTTCTTTACGTCACGATACGTCGTGCCTCCCAAATGATGTTATCAACAAATGCCGAAGTGAAAAATCTATGGAGAATTCATTAAACAAATTCGCATAATTTATTAAGATGTTACAAAGTCTCAGCCTGGCACTTTCATTTATTTAGTTCGTAATTTTATTCCTACCGTCCTTTGCAGATGTATTAGTATGCATGTGTCGAGTAAGATAGCCAGCATGAATATGGTGCATAAATAATTTTTACAGAAATTCATTTCCAGTACTTGGAAAAGTGTGTGATTGACAGTAGCCTGTTCGTGATTTAGATTTCACAGATTTCGAATTAAAAAAAAAAGAATTTAAATACTAGTGGGATGTAACTAAGCTAGTTGGTTGTCTCTGTCTTCCGAACTTATTTCTTCACTTCTACCTTTCTTTTCGCAAGTCTTTGTTTCTTTTCAACTTCTCTTAAATTCTTTCCTCACTTTCATGTTTCTCTTTCCCTTTATCCGCGACAACGAAATCAGAATAAATAAAGCTGCTTGAAATTTGTGGTCCCTGTGACAGTAGCATATTTGGACGAAAAATATGGAAAAAGCGAACTTTGTAAGGCACAACATCTGTCTAATGTATACGTCAAAACAAAAAGACAGAAAATTACATACAGATCAGTATAGATTACGTTACATATTCAGTAAAACGTACGGGACGCCTTCAGTTTGTACAGTGAGTAGGAAACGAAATGTGTGGGCGAGGGTTCGTGGTTTTATTCTCGTAAGTAACGAAGCATTTGAAGTTCCTCCAAAACGTCTAGATCGCTCTGGGGCCAATCCAACCTAATACTCAACAAGCTGACCGCCTACCTGCATCCAGTGTCGAGTTTCATGTCGCGTTTACTCACACATTTACTTTCCCACTTGATAAATTTTACATTCATTGTTCCGTGCATCATTGTAATTCTTTAAAATAACCAACACGATGTCACTTGTAGACTATCCTTTATTTTCATGGGTAGTCGTCATTCACTCTCTACATGT
>Ga0123354_10005017_pt1 | contig 19054 bp, 11 predicted proteins | sample TergutLab28metaG_2_FD_97872 | JGI IMG/M metagenome (GOLD analysis project Ga0123354, IMG submission 97872) | Labiotermes labralis P4 segment gut microbial communities from Petit-Saut dam, French Guiana - Lab288 P4 | ecosystem: Host-associated > Arthropoda: Insects > Digestive system > Gut ...
CTCTTTCAAAGAAGCCCGGCTGATTATAGAATGTAAATTAACTCAAATTACCACCGCCAATGCCGAAGATTTTTACTCTCAAGAAGCAAAAGACTATTTAAAAGAAGCCTACATAGATGAAAATGAAATTCGTAAATATGTATTTGGAGAAATCACTCACGTTTGGAAAAAGAAATGAATTAAAACTGAAAATGCCTTCACACAACAATCAGGGTTTAAACGCAATGCAAATGTCGCATGATATTCGTAAGCGATTTTCATTTCTTCACCGTCCCGATTTCAATCTCAGCGCTCTTCAAGTTTTCCGATTCCGCTTTTAATTTAATAATACCGGATGTTTTGCCGGATTGAACCACTACCAGCGCTTTACCGTTGAACAGTTTGCGTTCCGGCTTTTTTAATGAATTGGAATCGGTGGGATCGCCATTGTCGGTTCCGGCAATGACTCCGGGTCCTTCAACAGAAAACCGGATGAAATTATCAGCGGTTGGAACAACATTTTTGTCTTTATCCAATACTTCCACAGTGACGAAAGATAAATCTTTGCAGTCGGCGGTAATCGTTTGCCGGTCGGCGGTAAGACGGATAGAAACCGGTTCGCCGGCAGTTTTTATTTCTTCCGCCAACACTTGTTTGCCGTCCTTGTATGATACAGCCCGTAATGTTCCTTCCTGATAGGGAACTCGCCACCAAACATGAAAAACATCCTCCGGTTTGGACTTGCGCCCTAACGACTTGCCGTTCAGAAAAAGTTCTACTTCATTCGCTTGATTATAGTAAACCCAAACATCTACCGAATCGCCTTTGTTCCAATTCCAATGGGGAAAGACATGAAGCATCGCTTTATCGCTCCACTCGCTTTGATACATGTAATACACATCCTTAGGAAATCCCGCTAAATCGATGATGCCGAAATAGGAACTGCGCGAGGGCCACCAGAACGGCGTAGGCTCGCCAAGATAATCAAAGCCTGTCCATATATACATTCCGGAAATATGATCCTCATTTTTAACTATGCCCCATGACTTTTCATGCGTAGAACCCCAAGGTACATGGCAATTATCATAAGCCGAACATTGATGCACCGGCTGGTCAAACCGGACATCCCACCGCTTAGGCCATACATAAACGCTGTCAGACGGCATCATGTAATATCCGCGGGACATTAACGCCGATGTAGATTCGGTTATGATGAAATTATGGTTGGGAAACTTTTGTTGAAAAACCTGCTTGTCCCAATCCTGTTCATGGTAATTAAACCCGATAATATCCATAGCGCCTGACCGGAAAATGTAATTGGTCGTATCCGTTCCGTTGTTTGCCGAAGTGACGGGACGCGTAGGGTCTAATTTTCTTACAATATTGGCAAGTTTTAGCGCAAGCATTGAATTAACATGCATACCTTTGGCTTGCGTATCTTTTTGACTTAATAAATCGGTAAAATTCAGGAGTAAATTTGCCTGCTGCATATTTAAAGTATCGGCTTTCGCATCCTGCCATTGTTCCATGATTTCATTTCCGATGCTCCACATAAAAACGGAAGGATGATTGCGGTCTCTCAAAACGAGGTCGGTTAAATCCCTCTCATGCCATTCAGGAAAATCCAGGCTATAGTCGAATGTCGTTTTCTTTCTGCGCCACATATCGAAAGCTTCATCCATAACAACGAATCCCATTTTGTCGCACAAATCGAGTAATTCGGGCGCCGGAGGATTATGAGAGGTACGGATGCTGTTGCAGCCCATCGCTTTCAGGATTTCCAACTGTCGTTCGATTGCACGGTAATTCACGGCAGCGCCGAGGCATCCCAAATCATGATGATCGCAAACGCCCTTTAATTTTACTTGTTCTCCATTCAAAAGAAAGCCTTTATCCACATCAAAAGAAAACGAACGGATGCCGATTGGAGTTTCATAATCGTCGATTATTTTCCCATTTTGTTTCACTTGCGTCATAATTTTATATAAATAAGGACGATCGATCGACCAGAGTTGCGGCTGATTAACAGTTAGCTCTTGCTCGGTTTCCATAACACTATCGGATGCGACGGCGGCAGTACTGTTTGTTTCCGTAATCTTTTTGCCGTTAGCGTCAAGCAAGGAGGTCGCTAATTCAATATCCGCCTTGTCGTTTGTCGTATTGCTTATCCGCGTCGCTATTTTTATTTTTGCAGATTGTGTTGAAACATCAGTGGTTGTTACATAAGTCCCCCAATGATCTACATGCACCGGATTGACCGCTACCAGCCATACATTGCGGAATATTCCCGAACCGGAATACCAGCGGGAATTCGGTTGTTTTGAATTATCAACCCTGACGGCAATCACATTGCTTCCTCCTTTCTTAATATAAGGCGTAAGATCGTAGCGAAACGAAATATAGCCGTAAGGTCGTTCGCCTAAGTATTGTCCATTTATCCATACCCGGCTGTTCCGGTAAACGCCGTCGAAGTCGATGTAAATATTTTTATTCTCAAACGACTGATCGGCAATAAAGGTCTTTCTGTACCAGCCTATTCCTCCAGGCAACGCTCCTCCTCCGGGCGAAGCCGGATTGTCGGCTGAGAAATCAGCTTCAATACTCCAATCGTGCGGGAGATTAAGCGTTCGCCATTGTGAATCGTTATATTTTTCGTTACTTGCCAGCGAATCATCGCCAAGGAAAAATTTCCAATCTTCCGTGAAATCATTGACTTGCCTCGCGGATTGCTTATCTGCAGCACATGCGCTAACTATTAGGAATATTCCTAACAATAATCCCGAACAGGATAAAGATGAATTTCGTTTCATGTCTTTCTTGATATATTGTTGTTTAATGAAATTTAGGCAAAGGTACGATAAATTTTGTTTTAATTCTTCAAAAAAAATTAAGAATGTGAGCTTTTCTTAGCGACACTATACAAAATTAATTACTACATTTGTTCCCGAAATTAATTCATAAATCATAACTAAGATGAAACGCATATTCATTATTCTTTTAGCATTGTGCAGTTTGCTTGCCTGTCAGGAACAGCGCAAAGAGCAGAACAAAGGTACTGCTGCAATGGACAAGTTTATCAACGGGTTAATGAGCCGGATGACTATTGAAGAGAAAATAGGCCAGCTCAATTTACCTGTTATGGGTGAAATAACCACCGGTGAAGCGCGAAGCAGCGATGTAGCCGATAAAATCAGAAAAGGACAGGTAGGAGGTTTGTTTAATCTACGAGGTCCTGACAAAGTCAAGGAAATACAGCAAATTGCCGTGGAAGAAAGCCGTTTGAAGATTCCTTTACTTTTCGGCTTGGATGTTATTCACGGTTATGAAACCGCTTTCCCTATTCCCTTGGCTTTATCCTGTACTTGGGATATGCAAGCCGTTAAGCAGTCGGCGCAAATTGCAGCCAAGGAAGCAAGCGCCGACGGAATTTGCTGGACATTCAGCCCGATGGTCGATATTTCCCGTGATCCGCGTTGGGGACGCATCGCAGAAGGAGCCGGTGAAGATCCTTATTTGGGCGGAGAAATTGCAAAAGCGATGGTGCAAGGTTATCAAGGCATTGGAGATAGCGCCTTTACATCCGACAACCAAATCATGGCTTGCGTGAAACACTACGGTTTGTATGGCGCCGCCGAAGCCGGACGTGATTACAACACCGTAGATATGAGCCGCATCAGGATGTACAACGAATATTTGCATCCCTATCAGGCTGCCGTTGAAGCCGGAGTAGGAAGCGTGATGTCGTCGTTCAATGAAGTAGATGGCGTTCCGGCTACGGCAAACCGCTGGCTGATGACTGATGTGTTGCGCAAACAGTGGGGATTTAACGGCTTTGTCGTAACCGATTATACGGCGATAAATGAAATGATAGCACACGGAATCGGCGATTTGCAAACCGTATCCGCCCGCGCCTTAAAAGCCGGAATCGATATGGATATGGTTGGCGAAGGATTTTTAACTACTTTAAAAAAATCCTTGGACGAAGGAAAGGTGACGAAAGATGAAATAGACCAAGCCTGCCGCCGTATTCTGGAAGCCAAATATAAACTGGGATTATTTGATGATCCGTATAAATTCTGCAATCCGGAACGTCCGAAGAAAGATATATATACCCAGGAAAACAGGGATATTGCCCGCAAGATAGCTTCCGAAAGTTTCGTGCTGCTGAAAAACGACAATAACCTTCTGCCCTTAAACAAGAAAGGTACGATTGCAGTAGTGGGTCCGCTGGCTGATACCCATTCCAATATGGTAGGCACATGGAGTGTCGCCGCACGGTTGGATGACCCGAAAACCCTTGTCGAAGGATTGAAAGAAATCGCCGGAGATCAGGTAAAAATCATCTATGCGAAAGGAAGTAACTTGACCTTCGATTCGACTTTGGAGAAAAACGCTTCGTTTGGCAAATCATTGGGACGCGATAACCGGACGGAAGAACAGCTCCGGACGGAAGCGTTGCGAATTGCTTCACAAGCGGATATTATTGTCGCGGCTTTGGGGGAATCGGCGGAATTTACCGGCGAATCAAGCAGCTGCTCCGATATAAGCATTCCGGATGTACAGCAACACTTACTCCAAGAATTGTTGAAAACAGGTAAGCCGGTCGTACTGGTTCTGTTCACAGGCCGTCCGTTGACGCTCACTTGGGAAAACGAAAACGTTCCAGCCATTCTGAATGTCTGGTTCGGAGGAACCGAAGCTGCGCTGGCAATCGGCGACGTATTGTTCGGCGATGTCAATCCCGGTGGAAAACTGACTACTTCCTTCCCCCGTAACGTCGGACAAATTCCGGTCTATTATAATCATAAAAATACCGGACGTCCTTTAGAGAAAGGCAAATGGTTTCAAAAATACCGCAGTAATTATTTAGACGTAGTGAACGAGCCGCTCTATCCTTTTGGTTACGGATTAAGTTATACTTCATTCGCTTACGGCGATATCAAACTTAGCGCTCCGGAACTTACGGAAAAAGGCGAGTTGACTGCCGAAATAACCGTTACCAATACAGGAAAACGCGACGGAACGGAAGTCGTTCAATTGTATATTCGGGATATAGTAGGCAGCGTCACCCGCCCGGTCAAGGAATTGAAAGGATTTGAAAGAATATTTCTCAAAGCCGGAGAATCCAAAACCGTACAATTCAAGATTACGCCGGAGCTGTTGAAATTCTATAATTATGATCTTCAGTATGTTTGCGAACCCGGTGATTTTGAGGTGATGATAGGCGGAGATAGCGAACAGGTGAAGTCGGCAGTATTTTCATTAAAATGAATGGACGTATGAAACGATTAGTAATTTCCAGCTTATGCTTGTTGTTCTGTTTCAACTTGTTTTCACAAAAAGAGCTTCGAATAAAAAGCGTGAAAGTCTCGCCATTGATTCCGGTTTATATGCCGGCGCTGATCGACAGTACGGATGTTGATAAAAAAACTTTTGAACACAAGGATTTATTAAAGACAACCGTTAATTTTGATAACGTAGTTCAAAGTAAAGACTTGTTAAAAGCCGATACCGCCGGCGTATTTGTTTTGCCTTTTGCGCCTTATGATCCTAAAATTCCTTACCGCGACAAAGCGATTCAATTGCTGTCATTTTCCATAGATGCCGACCGGTATTGCAAAGCAACCCTGTCCGTTACTTCAACCGACATGATGGAAATCTACGTTAACAACAAAATGGAAAAAAACAAAGAGGTAAAAGATGACAGTTTGTCCAAAGCCAATTCGACACAAGTGGACATTACATTGGAACCGCGGCGTTATGATATTGTTATCAAACGATTGGCAAGCGTAAAAAATCTGGACGAATCGAAAATGAAGATTTCGCTCACGCCGGCGAAAAAAGATTCTTCGGCGCAATTTTCCATTACTACAAACGCTTTACGACGAGTCTCCATCAATGATATTCTGGAAGGCAACCGTTTGTCTTCCGGCTCAGTTTCTCCGAGCGGGAATTATTTTCTGGTGGGTACAACGAATACCCTGCTCGGAGGAAAATCGGTTTCCGTTATGGAATTGCGTGAAATGAATTCCAACAAGCCTCTTTATCGATTCGCTTCCGATGTGAATCCGCGTTGGACTCCCATGAAAGATCAATTGACATATTCCCGTCCGGGATTAACCGATAAAGTTAAAGACCTCTATTTATTGGATGCAGCTTCTTTAGAAGAAAAACGGATAGCGGAAAATATCAAGTTCGATTCCTATCAGATGTCGCCCGACGGTCGGTTTTTGTTAATTCAAATTCGAGAAGAAATTCCGGCGGACAAAGGCGATTTGAAACGGACGCTGTCGCCAAGCGACCGCTCCGGCGCCTTTCGTGGAAGAAGTTCGGTCTATCTGTATGATTTAGCGACAAAAACCGAGCAACGCATTACTTTCGGACGAACAAACACTTTCCTCGAAGATATTAGTCTCGATAGTCGGAAAGCTTTATTGTCCGCTCGGGAAGAGACGATCACCGAACGCCCTTTTAATAAGCAAACGTTTTATGAGTTGGATTTGCTCACGTTGAGCGTTGATACGCTCTTTACGGAAGCTTTCGTGTCATCGGCGCAGTATTCGCCGGATGCGAAACAGTTGTTGGTTATCGGAAGCGGCGAAGCTTTCGGCGGAGCCGGACTGAATATCAAAGTAGGGCAAACTTCCAGCACTTATGATAATCTGGCGTTTATTATGGATAAAAAATCGAAAAACGTTCAACCGGTTACTAAAAATTTTAATCCGAATATTACCGGCGCCTACTGGTCGATTTATGATAAACTGATTTATTTTTCGGTGGAAGACAAAGACCGTACTGCGGTTTATGTATATGATACAAATGCAAAGACTTTCAAAAAGCTAAACTTGCCGGAAGATATGATTCGCAGGTTTCAACCGGCGGAAAAAGCGCCTGTCGCTCTCTATCAGGGCGAAGGTACCAATAATTCCTATCGCTTGTACGGGTATGATTTGAAAACGGAAAAATCGGTTTTACTTGCCGATCCTTTTCAAAAACAGTTGAGCGAGCTGGATTTGAGCAAAGTGACGGACTGGAATTTTACTTCGTCGGATGGAACGACGATTGAAGGACGCTATTATCTTCCTCCCGGATTCGATCCGCAAAAAAAATATCCCATGATTGTTTATTATTACGGCGGAACTTCGCCAACGCCGCGAACTTTCGAGTCGACCTATCCTTTGCAGGTTTATGCCGCTTTGGGTTATGTGGTTTATACCTTGCAGCCTTCCGGAACTACCGGATTCGGACAGGAATTTGCAGCCCGCCACGTGAATGCATGGGGAGAAAAAACAGCCGACGAAATTATTCTCGGAACACAACTGTTTTACCGCGAACACAATTTTGTCGACAGTACAAAAATTGGATGCATCGGCGCATCTTACGGAGGATTCATGACGCAATTCCTGCAAACGAAAACCAACATTTTTGCGGCAGCAGTTTCCCATGGCGGAATCAGTAATATCACAAGTTACTGGGGAGAAGGCTATTGGGGATATTCCTACAGCGGCGGCGCCAGCGCAGGCAGTTATCCATGGAATAATCCGCAATTATATACCGAACAAAGTCCTTTATTCCATGCCGATAAAATCAACACGCCGTTGCTGCTGTTGCACGGAGGAGCAGATACCAATGTACCGATAGGAGAAAGCATCCAGATGTTTAATGCCCTGCGGATTTTGGGAAAGACGGTTGAGTTTATCACTGTCGACGGAGAAAACCATGCCATTTACAGTTACCAAAAACGTATCGACTGGAATAAAACGATTTACGCATGGTTTGCACGCTGGCTGAAAAACCAACCCGAATGGTGGCAAGCAATGTATCCGGAAAGGTAATCTTTCCGGATACAAATACTATTAAGGAAGCTTTAATAAGTTTTTTAGTGTTGTTTTTACTTATTGTTTCACGACGGTAAAACTGTATTTCACGTTTACCGTTTGTGAACTTGCCGCACCAACTTGCGGCGTTGCCGCGAATGTTGCCGTCCCTGTATAAGAAAAAGTCAATGTATTATTAGACTTAGTATATCTTGCATCGGTAGATGCATTTATTGTTACTGCAACATCCGAAATATTGCTCCATGTAGGACTTGGAAACCATTTGTTGATATAAGCGACGTTGTTTCTCGTAAAAGTAAATCCTTTAATATTAAAAGTATAGCTTAATCCATCCGTTGTACTTTTAAAGTTAGAAAGGACATCGCCATGATTAGTAGCAAAACCGGACTCATCTGTCTGGAGCTGCATCGTATTGACGGTACTATTTCCTACTAATTGGACGGTTGTTGTAATTGTAGTATCCATATTGTTATTACCAACAGGACTAACCACGCATTGTCCTGTGTAAATTCCAGCGACAACGCTCAAATCCTTTAGCGTGTAATCTGTCGGGTCATTCCCGCACGACACAAACGCAAACATAAATGCAACTGATAATGAAGAAAAAAGAACTAATTTTTTCATAAATCCACTTTTTTAATGATTAAAATAATTGATACCCTATAAATCCCTTAAGGCTTACAAAGGTAATATTATTTTTCGAAATGATAACGAACAAATAATTCGATCGCTTGATATTCCGCCATTCCCAATTTATCGTAACGGACGGCGGTTGCGATGTTACGCTCTTCGGCGCGTTGCCAGAATTCGCGCGGATCGGTACCCGGAAACAGCGGGCGGTCTTTCTGCGACTGGTGCTTGAAAATAGCCATTCGCTTGATGCGGCTTTCTTCCGGACTGAGGGGCACAGCCATATCTACTTCGGAGATATCCCATTCCTGCCAGGCGCCGCGATACAGCCACAAGCGGCAATCGTTCAGCCAGTCTTCGTTTTTAATTTGTTTCAAGGCTTCAAGAATTGCAAAGAAACAAACCCGATGCGTGCCGTGCGGATCCGACAAATCGCCGGCGGCGAAAATCTGATGCGGTTTCACTTCCTGCAGCAAATCCACAATAATCTTTATATCTTCCTGTCCGATAGGCTTTTTCTTTACGGCGCCGGTTTCATAAAAAGGCATATTTAAGAAATGGATGCGATTTTCGGGAATTCCCAAGTAACGGCAAGCCGAACGGGCTTCTCCCTGTCGAATAGCGGTTTTTGCCGTTGCAATGGTATTGAGGTCGACCTGTCCGGGGCGTTTGTTGTGAAAAAAGCTCAAGGTATCGTGAAACGCCTTTTGCGCTTTCTGTTCATTCCAATGATAGGAAGGAGCGACATCCCTGACAAAGTCGAGAAAACGGGTGACTTCGTCGTCAAAAACGGCAATGTTTCCCGAAACCTGATAAGCCACATGGACTTCGTGACCTTGCTCGGAGAGACGTGCTAAGGTTCCGCCCATCGAAATAACATCATCGTCGGGGTGTGGACTGAATACCACGACGCGCTTGGGATAAGGCGTCGCTCGTTCGGGACGGGTGCTGTCGTCGGCATTGGGTTTTCCGCCGGGCCATCCGGTAATCGTATGTTGCAAATCGTTGAATACTTTGATATTGATTTTATTTGCAGGACCTATTTCGGCAATCAGTTCACCCAAACCGCTATCGTTATAATCCCGTTCGGTTAGCTTCAGGATCGGTTTATCCAACTTTTCACATAACCAGAACACCGCTTTATGGATTAGCCTACTTGACCAACGGACAGAACCGGTTAGCCAGGGCGTCTTTATCCGGGTTAATTCGGAAGCTGAAGCCGAATCAAAAATAAATGAGGCGTTCGGGTGCTTTTGAAGAATCGAAGCCGGCATCATTTCCGTAATCTGCCCTTCTACCATCTTACAAACTATTTTGGCTTTTCCTTCGCCCCAAGCCATCATAATGATGCGTTTAGCGCTCATGATGGTTTCAATACCCATCGTAATACAGTAGTCAGGCACGTTTTCTTCGCCGAAGAAGTTGCTTGCCGCACTCATGCGTGTAGCATAGTCCAAAGTTATCAGACGGGTTTGAGAATTGAACATCGAACCGGGTTCATTAGCCCCGATTTGTCCGCGGCTGTCCAATCCCAATAACTGCAAATCGATTCCGCCAACTTCTTTTATCTTTTGCTCATAATCGCGGCAAAACAGGGAAATATCCGATTTTTCCAAATCACCCGGTATCAAATGAACGTTTTCCGGAAGAATATCAATCTCGTCGAACAGATACTCATGCAGGTATTTATAGCGGCTTTGCAATTCGGTTTTAGCCAGCGGATAGTATTCGTCGATATTAAAAGCGATTACATTCTTAAAGCTTAACCCTTCTTTTTTATGCAAGTATGTCAAATATTCATACACTCCTACGGCAGTAGAACCGGTAATAAATCCAATTGCGCACATTTCATTTTTTGCCGCCTTTTCCCTGATGAGGGAAGCTACTTGTTTGGCTACTAATTCCGAAGCAATTTCAGCTTCGGAGAAAATGGATACGGACACTTTTTCGTATCGTTTTTCAAAGCTTTGCATTATAATAGAATTATAAATTATAAATTGTCAATTATCAATTTATTAACTACATGAGCGGTGCGAAAAGCCGCATGACCGACTCAAAGAATTTTTTCCATTTGGGGCGTTTCATCCATTCCTCATAATGGATTTCTTTGCAATATTCCATGTCATGTAGAAAGATGTCTTTATTGTGCTGTGCAAAATGCGGGTCATAGAAATAACAATTAATTTCAAAATTAGTTTCAAAACTCCTGAAATCCAAGTTTGCGGAACCGATTACCGAAATCATATCGTCGGCAATCAACGTTTTCGCATGAAGGAATTTATCTTGCAACTCATAAATTTTCATCCCTGCTTCCAATAAGTCGGCATAATAAGAACGGGAAGCCGGATCAACGTATGATGAATCGGATTTCTGGGAAACCATTAGGCGCACGTCGATACCGCTAAGCGCCGCCATTTGCAATGCCTGAAACAGGGATTCGTTAGGCAAAAAGTAAGGCGTTTGCATATAAATATACTTTTTTGCGCCGATAATAATATTTATCGTTGCCTGTAATAAATTATGATACAAACCATAAGGTCCTCCCGTAGCTATTTGCATAAGATTCTCCGTATAATCTTTTGTTTCGGGGAAATAGATTTCATCATCTAAGAAATGTCCTCCTGAACTGTACCAATCAATTAAAAAACAGGCTTGCAGACCTAAAGCGCCTTGTCCCTGAATGCGCAAATGCGTGTCTCTCCATTTCGGATTAATGAAATAATTATTGGAAATATTCATCCCTCCTATATAGGATGTTACGCCATCAATAACAATCACTTTCCGATGATTTCGATAATTAAGTTTTTCAGCAAATTTAACCCATTTGGCATCCATCAGCGAAGCGATTTTTACTCCGCTCTTTTTCATCGCGTTGTAAAATCTCTTAGGAACAAACCAGTTGGCGACTTTATCGTAAATGAACCGGACTTCAACGCCTTCCGCCGCTTTTTTCATCAACAAATTCCTGACAATCTTTCCCGATTGGTCGTTTTTGAAAATGAAAAACTCGATATGGATGTGGTGCTTGGCATTTTGTATATCTTCCAACAGAATCTCGAACATTCGGGAGCCTTCCGTAATAAGTTCTACTTTACTTCCTTGCAGAACGGGTAAAAGATTGCTGTTTTTCAACAAGTTAGTTAAGTTGGTATATTCCGGTGAGATTTTTATATCGCGATCAGGAATTAGCCCTTTGAAACTCAAATCTTTTATCTCTTGGGATTTTTTCCCCGATAACTGTCGCATTCGCCGGGTATCTTGTCCGAAAAAGTAATAGATAATCAGTCCGAATAAAGGAACAAAAATCAAAACCAGCAACCATGCCATTGTTTTAATCGGACTTCTGTTTTCGGAAATAATTACAATTACCGCACCCGCTATCAGAGCGATATAAACAATATAGGCGATATTATGCAAAGGCGATATGAAATTCAGTATGCCCGACATGATGTTCTTTGAAAATTCTATGATGCAAAGATACAACTATTTGTTTAAAAATCATTCTTTATATTTCAAATCTTGTTTCACCTGTCAGCATTTCCGCTTCTTTCATTTTTCCATTGCTTCCGCTTTCAAACCGGCAGGCATTTTTTCTATGGCATAACGCAAAGCGGTGCGAGGCATAATAGATTTATTTTTCATCACGTAATTGAATACGGCTTCCAAATGCTCCTTTTTTGTTTCATCGCTTGCTTTTACAAATGTTTCGCTCATACTCGCGGCTTTTAACATCCATCCGTAACCTTTTTGCACCAAGTCGTCTTTATCGAGCAACAGCGTGTCGGCAATTTCAAAAATATCATTCAGAAACAATCCTTTACGCGCCGGAATAATCAAAGAAACGGCAGAACCGCGGCGTACCCAGCGGTTCTGCGATTTTGCCCATTTCTTCAGTTCGGCGATAGATTCGGGATACATCATCAGAAACGACCCGATCGTATGATTACACAACGTATCACAATCAGCCCAACTATATACGTAATTGCTCAGCCAACGTTCGAAAACGGAAAAATCCGCCGGCTCGTATTGTTTGTGCAGCGATTCAGCCCAGTGGCAGGCAATAGCGGCTTCTTCCAGATAGCCCGATTTCCAAAGTTCTTCGCACAATTCAAAGACAGCTTGTTTCGGATATTCTTTGATGAGCAAAAGTCCCGCTTGAGCAATCTTTCCAACTTCAGCTGTTTTTAAGCCGTAAGTTTTTGCGGCTTCACCTTCCTTGAAAAAACGGTCGTGTGAAACAAGCGTTTTTTCATCAATGTTTTCGATAAGCGCTTGACGAATTTGCTCGAGGATAATTTTCTTTGATTCCATTTATTTTATAATTTTAAACACCTGCCGTTTCTTCATAGTATTATAATTATATGCCGGAGAAATTAGTAAGCATATACCGGCATAATCGCTTGACGGATATCGTAATTTTGCCAGGCTTTCAGCATTAGCTTTTGTTGATATACATCTTTTCCTATGATTCCCATCCAAATGCGTTCGCCGGCGCTCTCGGTAGAATTTTCCAGCAGGCTCATAAAAAAGTCTTTTTTGGCGGGATATTCGCTAATGGAGTAATTATCAACTTTGGCTAATTCGGCGGCGTCTTTGATAGCTGCGCCTATATCGCCCAACTCATCGACCAATCCTAACTTCAACGCCTGATTACCTGTCCAGACGCGTCCCTGTCCGATGGAATCGATTGCTGCTTTGGTTTTTCCCCGTCCTTCGGCGCAACGGCTTAAAAATAAATCGTATCCTCTCTCTATATATGCCTGTATCTTAGCGCCTTCTTCTTTAGTAAAAGGACGAGCTGGTAATGGCAGTCCAATATTAAAATAAGGAATAGGAATTGATATCACATCCGTACTATAATTGGAAAATTTGTTAGTAGAAACCCGATCGTAAGTAGCGCCCATATCCTTGGCTAATTTCGCTCCGTCGGGAATTAAACCGAAGATACCGATAGAGCCGGTTAGCGTGGTTGGTTCGGAAACAATTTTGCTGGCGCCGCATGAAATGTAATAACCTCCGGATGCAGCATACGTTCCCATAGAAACGACAACCGGTTTGACGGCTTTCAATTCTTTAACCGCATGCCAGATCTGCTCCGCTTCATAAGCGCTTCCTCCCGGCGAATTTACGCGGAATACAACGGCTTTCACATTTTTATCGTCTTTTAACTTATTCAGTTCTTTCACATATTCTTTTGCTGTAATGGAAGTACCCGGAAGAACCGAAGCAAAAGCGTCGCTCATAATTTCTCCTTCGGCATATAATATGGCAATTTTATCTTTGCTGGCTTTTTTACCGGCTTCCGGAACCGAAAGCATGTTTTTAACTCCTGCAAAACTGATTTTGTCGTCTTCTTTCAAATCCAAACGGGTTTTCAGGTATTTTTCTACTTCATCGGCATATTTCAATCCGTCGATTAACTTATAGTCAACCGCTTTTTGAGGATCTGAGTAATCCATCAGTTCATCGGCATATTGATTGAGTTGTGTTACGGGAATAGCCCGGCTTTCGGAAATTTTACCCAATACCGTTCCCCATATATCGCTGAGGAAAGATGTCACCTGTTCGCGGTTGGCATCGCTCATTTTGTCTAATATATAAGGTTCGACAGCCGATTTATACGTGCCGACCTTATAGACCTGGTATTCGATTCCCCACTTTTCATAAACTCCTTTGTTGAATTGAAGGGAAGCTGATAGACCGTGAAAATCCAGCATCCCCGAAGGATTCATAAAGATAGTGTCGGCAACTGAACTCACATAATAAGTAGGTTGTGAGAAATTTTCGCCATAAGCGATGATAAATTTCCCGCTTTTTTTGAACTCCAACAAAGCGTTGCGAATGGGCTCCAAGGTTGTAAAATCCACCGCAGCAGACCCGATATTCAAATAGATGCCTTTGATATTATCGTTAGTCTCCGCTTTTTTAATAGCCGAAAGAATATCGTTCAAACCTAAAGATTCGCCGTTACGATTGAATATGGCATCGAAAGGACTTGAATTATTCTGTTCGGCAATACTCGTTTTTTCATTTAGATTCACTCTAAGTACGGTATTTTTCTGTAAATTGAAAGCGGGAGAACTGCCCATAGATGCAGCTATTCCGGCAAAGATAACAAAACCGATAACGGTTATGATCACAAATCCGATAATTACTCCTATAACAGAAGCAAACAACATTTTAAAGAAACTTTTCATTGAATTCTAATTTTAATTGATTTATATTTAATTAATATTTTCATAAGGGAATTATCATTTTTTTTACAAAAGTAGTAAAAATTACTTCTATTAATCTTTTTTTAATCTTTTTTTAATTCAATATCCTTATATTTGTATGAAATAATAAAAATTACAATAAATAATACACAGTTATGAAGAAATATTTTTCATCTTACTTTATTTTTCTTGCTTTATTTCTATCTTTATCGGTGACAGGATGCTTTAGCAGCAACTCTCAGGAAGAAAAAACTCCGGTTGATTACGTCAACCCATATATGGGAAATATCAGCCACTTGCTGGTACCCACTTATCCTACGGTACATTTACCCTACAGTATGCTCCGCGTTTATCCGGAGCGCCAGGATTATACTTCCGATCAGATAACAGGTCTGCCGGTCGCCGTAACAACCCATCGTGGAAGTTCAGCTTTTAATATCAGCCCGGTAAGCGGAACGAATGCACCTGATTACACAATTGTTAAATACACTTATGACAATGAAAAGGTCTCTCCATATCGATATTCCGTTTATTTAGATGAAGAAAAAGTTCAGGTCGATTTTGCTCCTTCCCATCAGTCGGCTGCATATACTTTTTCGTTTGAAAAAGAAAATTCCAATCTTTTAATTATCAATACACAAAATGGAGAATTGGAAAACAAAGAAAAAGGGATTTCCGGTTACCAGTTAATCAATAATGGTCCAACCAAAATCTATGCATATTTCGAGACCGAGCAAACGCCGGTTTCTATTAAAAAGTTAGCCGCAACAAGTGAAAAAGGCGATGCATACGTCTTGACTTTCAATTCGAAGCAAGTCAATCTACGTTACGGTATTTCATTTATCAGCAGCGAACAGGCGGAAAAGAATCTGAGACGGGAAATAAATACCTATCATGTAGATGAAATTGCTCAAGCCGGGCGGGATATATGGAATAAAACGTTGGGAAAAATACAGGTTGAAGGCAGCGACAACAATCAAAAAGCCGTATTTTATACCTCGCTGTACCGTACTTGCGAACGAATGGTTAACATTTCGGAAGACGGCAACTATTACAGCCCATTCGACCGGCAGGTTCATTCCGACGAAGGAAAGTCTTTTTATATCGACGATTGGATTTGGGATACTTACCGGGCTGTTCATCCTTTACGCGTTTTGATTGAAGCAGACAGGGAAACCAATATCATTCAATCCTATATCCGGATGGCTCAGCAAAGCCCCGACGGTTGGATGCCTACTTTTCCCGAAATTACAGGCGACGCTCATGCAATGAACTGTAATCACGCTGTTGCAGCTATTTGGGACGCCTACTGCAAAGGCTTGCGGGGATTTGATTTAGCGGCTGCATACGAATCATGCAAAAGCTCCTTAACTCAAAAATCATTATTGCCATGGACGAAGATTCCCAATACGGAACTCGACGTTTTTTATCATGAGAACGGATATTTTCCGGCATTGAAACCCAGTGAAAAAGAATACGTTCCTCAAGTGCACAATTGGGAGAAACGGCAACCGGTAGCCGTCACTTTGGGTACGAGTTTCGACTTCTGGTGTTTGTCGCAAATTGCTAAAGAGTTAGGGAAAGAAGACGATTACGCTTACTTTCTGAAAGGCTCTTATAATTTCCGCAATCTTTATAATCCTGAAACCGGATTTTTTCATCCGAAAGACAAGGATGGGAATTTTATCGAACCCTTTGATTACACTTTTTCCGGCGGTCCGGGAGCGAGGGATTATTACGATGAGAACAACGGATGGGTCTATCGATGGGATGTGCCTCACAATCCTGCCGAGCTGATCCGCTTGATGGGCTCTCCCGAAGCATTTGCGAATAATTTGGATCAAACGTTCCGGCAGCCGTTGGGAAAAAGCAAATTTGAATTTTTCGCACAACTGCCCGACCATACCGGAAATGTAGGACAATATTCAATGGCTAACGAGCCATCGCTCCATATCCCTTATTTATACAATTATGCAGGTCAACCCTGGAAAACGCAGAAAAGAATCCGTACTTTGCTAAAACAATGGTTTCGCAACGATTTAATGGGTGTCCCCGGCGATGAAGACGGAGGAGGAATGTCGGCTTTCGTAGTCTTCTCTTCCTTGGGATTCTATCCGGTTACCCCCGGTTCTCCGACTTACAATATCGGCAGTCCTGTTTTTAAGCAAATAACAATCCGGTTAAGCAGCGGTAATATATTTGAAATCGTCGCACAGAATGCTTCAGATGAAAATAAATACATCCAATCGGCAACATTGAACGGCGTCGCCTGGAACAAACCCTGGTTCAGCCATAGCGATATCATCAATGGCGGAAAATTGGTTTTGGTCATGGGCAACAAAGCCAATACGAATTGGGGAACGGATTCGCCGCCGCCCTCAGCGGAACCGATTCACTAAAGACTTAGTTTGTAGGCTGTTTCAAAAAAAATTTGAAGCAGCCTCATAATTTCAATTCCTGCAACCCCGGCGTCTTCACCGTTCTGATTTCAGTTTTCGGCTCTTTATTCAGTTGTTCAAAAATCGTGATTGTATTCTCGCCTTTTTTCAGCCATACTCCGGGAACATAAAGCGTTTGTTGCGGACCAACATGCCAGTAGCGTCCAAGATTGATTCCGTTGATAAACACAATGCCTTTCCCCCATCCGGACATATCCAGGAAGGTATCGCCGGTTTCGCTTAGTTGAAATTTTCCTTTGTAAACCACCGGTTTCTGATTCAACGCTTGCGCATTAACCGGCGTATTTCTCAAGAAACTCATAACCGGCGCTTGATTCATTGGCAATTGCGTCATCTTCCAGTCGCCTTCGATTTCTATCCCATTAATCATAACCGGAGAAATAATCCCTTTCGTATTGTGAATAATTTGGGCGCCATAATTGATCCGTCCCATATTTTCTACCAGAATCGACAATTTGGCATTAAACGGAATATCAATTTCCATACTGTAATTCTTGAAATACCGGTTCAACTCGCCGACTTGTTTCCCATTCACATAAATGACTGCATAATCGCGCAATCCTTTAATTTCCAAAGTCCCGCTGATCGGCTGATTGAAGTTCCGTTCATACAGCACATAGCCGTAAGGCTGTTTCAACTGCTCAAAAGTCAAAGGCTTGGCGTTTTGAATTTTAGGCTGCGTTCCTGAATAAGCAAATACATTGGCTATTTCTGTGAGCGGAATAGACGGAATTTCAATCACCGGAATCGCTTTAGGCGGTTCGGGCACCGGATACGAAACATACTTCCTGATGACATTGCGGATCGAATCGTATTTAGGCGTAACCCAGCCGGCTTCGCTAATCGGCGCGTCATAATCATAACTGGTTAAATCGGGTTGGATATCATGATCGGCGTCGTAATTAGCGCCGGAAGTAAATCCGAAATTTGTTCCGCCATGTACCATATAAAAATTGAAAGAAACATTGTTTTGCAAATACTCTTCAGTCTTGCGTGCAATTGTTGAAGCATCCACTAACGGAAAAGGCTCTGCCCAATGGTCTAACCAACCGGGGTAAAACTCCGCCACCATATAAGGACCTTCCCCATTATGGTATTGATTCACTACTTTTTTCAGATTGGCAATATTACTTTCGCCGTTAGCGGCAGGCAAAGCGCCTTCGGTTGCGCCTCCTTCAAACAGCCAGCTTCCGTCGGAAGTGAATAAAGGGACGTTAAAACCGGCATCAGCCAGTTGTTGTTTTATCTTAGCGTTATAACGACGATGCTCTTCCAGCGGGATATCTTTTCGTTGCGCTACGTACGAACCAAATTCGTTTTCGCATTGCACCATGATAATCGGACCGCCTTTGGTGATCTGCAAATCTCCTACTTCCTGATACAGACGCTTGATATATAATTCGGTATAATGAAGGAAAGCCGGATTATCGCGTCGAATTTCCATTCCTTCTATATTCTGCAACCACCAGGGATAACCTCCGAATTCCCATTCGGCGCACACGTAGGGTCCCGGACGAAGGATAACCATCATGCCTTCCTCTCCGGCTATCCGGATATATTCGGCTAAATTGCGGTCGCCGCTGAAATCCCATTTCCCCGGTTCCGGTTCATGGAAGTTCCAAAAAACATAAGTCGCTACCGTATTCAATCCCATCGCTTTCATCATTTGTAAACGATGCCGCCAGTATTGATGCGGGATACGGGAATAATGCATTTCTCCGGAATGTATCGAAACAGCTTTCCCGTCAAGCATAAATTGACCATTCTTAATTTCAAAAGTTGATTTTTTCGTTTGTGCAAAAGCGAAAACGGTCGATAATAAAAAAAATAATAATGATAAACTGAAACAGATTTTTTTCATAAGATGTTACAATTGATTTCTCAACAAAAATAATAAAAAAAACTGAAAGCGCAAAAAAATAGTTACACAAGC
>Ga0123354_10005018_pt1 | contig 19053 bp, 6 predicted proteins | sample TergutLab28metaG_2_FD_97872 | JGI IMG/M metagenome (GOLD analysis project Ga0123354, IMG submission 97872) | Labiotermes labralis P4 segment gut microbial communities from Petit-Saut dam, French Guiana - Lab288 P4 | ecosystem: Host-associated > Arthropoda: Insects > Digestive system > Gut ...
AACTACATGGAAGCAGGATATATATATATATATATATATATATATATATATATGTGTGTGTGTGTGTATAGGCAACGTCCCAGCTACCACAAATTCTACTGCTCCGTCAAGTGTATGGAATGCAAAGAAGAACTGCATGGGCAAATTTCAAAATCACTGATTGGTTCAAAAAAAGTCAGAGAAGCAAGAAAAATATAAACCGCTAGTGAATAACGTGCTGTATTGCTTGGTCGCGGATAGTGGATTGTTTAGAAGTAAGAGAAAGGATGACGTTGGGACCTATAAATATGTTTCAGTTATGACACGAATTACGTGTCATAAACAAAAGCCTCCCCATACCTTTTGGTGATGGCTTCTGTATTCTCCTGATGCAGGTTCCCTCTGTATGTATCGGGTTCCAGCGACGTAGCGTTCCACATTCCCCTGGAGTCCAAGAAGAAAGAAGTCTTCCAGTATAAAGTCCGCTTGCCACCCTATATTACGTGCACACAATGTGTGATCCAGTGGACATACTACACTGGTAAGCATCCCACATCGCGTGCACAAAATGTGTGCCAGTCGATGTTGTACACTCTGAGCATTCTTTCGGAAAGACAGTTTGAGGTCCGATAGCGACGACAGTAAGGACTGTTGTCTGACTGCAAATGGTGCACTCCATGTATACAGACGTGTGAAGGCGACACGTGATTTCACTTAACTCCATAAGAAATGAATAGCCACCCCTACGCCGATTTCAACGAAGCTCGGAAATTCTCAGTGTCGTTATGTGCATATACTTTATAGCGAACTGCATTCAAAACAGACACTCACAGTTGCCGAGTGATATTACATGCAGACTATTTATACCGAAATTTACCCATCCGAACAAACTGTAGAAAATAGGACAACATTTCATTTACGCCCCGGGTGAACTACTGCTTAACGGCACCGATTTTTTTTAAAAAAACTCGTAATTTCTTAATACCATCCAGTATATATAGATATACTATACCGAATTTCACCTTCTTGGATCAAGAAATATGAAAATTACGGGTTGAAATTCATGTACGCCCCTACGCGAAGTGTCGGTTTCAATGCACCGATTTTCACGGAACTCGCCATTACTCCGTGACATTAACGTGAAAATTTATTGTACTAACACGTCTTTATTTGTCCCACTGAATGCACAATTAGATTGTTCTAGAAGTGTTAAAATTTACATTAAACTTTGCACTAAAATGCTGCTACATGTTTCGGTTTAACAAACCATCATCAGGAAGCCTATTGTCGTGCTTCGCTAAAGTTATAATTATTAAAATAGTTAGTTAAAAACCTCGTTATGAATCAGTTAGGTCGTGTGGCTGCATATGCAGCTACACGACGGAAGAATAAGGTTCTGAAATTATGGTATTACATCATTAGTCTGTAAATTTATACAAAAGTACCAGAGCACATATAGTTCTATAACTGAATACAAGGGAAGTTACTTCTAATTCTGTGCAATGCATCCGTGGCTTTGGAACAGTATCCTTTTGTCATCACCATATTGACATCAAGTACAATGAGGACACATCCTGCCCACAGAATGAAAGGCGACGTTTCTGTTTCTCAGGAAATATGTGGGGAACCTGCACGAATGGCACAGAAGGACTTGGATGCGGTCGTCCTGAGACTTTCCGGAACTGTGCTGATGTTACGATAGTGACGAGTACAGCGGGACTTCCGCCAATTTTTATTGGCCAGCAGGACAACCCATTCTTGCTCTATTACCGGGACATCCGGTTACCGAGCATTGTGTCACCGCTTATCATCAGGTGAGGCCAAGTAACAGTTTGTACTAACATGGTCGGATTCCATACGTCTCACCATATTACACGTTTGTGCTGCTACTTCTCCCTTTTGCGTTTATAGCTTGCAGTAACAGTATTTAGAATAGCGTATTCATTTACAAATGTTGATGCATTATATTGCATCATATGTCAATTTTATGTAAGATAAATTGGAATTTTTAATTTGTGATACATATTCTGCTCATGACGTGACTAAGCTCATTTTCATCATATTCAAGCAGAATACATGGTTGTCGAATTTTCAAATCGCACACCACATCCTTGTAAATAAGTAACTGTAATTTCCTTTATTCCAGGCAGCAAGTGTGTCTGCCGGCACCCTTCTACAAGCGGCTGCCAGGTATGGAAGATTGGTGTCAGACCAACTGCCTCCGGTACCCTCCCAACTGCCCGCCTGTGATCTGCCACTGCCCGTATGTGTTTGGTCATTTCCGAATTTCGAAAACCTGTAAACTAGCTCCTGTACTCTAACCTACTAATTTGATTTTTCCGTAAACTGCAGTGTAAGACCTTAAATTTGCTGGTCTTGCAATTAATATAGGGATTGGAAAAAAAATTGTCAGAAGCAATTTCCAGGGAAAATGTGCGATTCAAAGATTCAAGTCTTCTGGGACGTTGTTTCTTCTCGTTAAGTGTAAGACCTTAAATTTGCTGGTCTTGCAATTAATATAGGGATTGGAAAAAAAATTGTCAGAAGCAATTTCCAGGGAAAATGTGTGATTCAAAGATTCAAGTCTTCTGCGACGTTGTATCGTCTCGATTGGTAGTTACGCAATTTTTTAGCATTCGCAGTATCTTTATCTTCCAGGTCAAACAGTTCTGGACTTACCCTTCTATGTCTGCTTGAACCTGAAGTTTAAGGCATGGTGATCAGTTGGAAAGTCTGCAACTATTTACCAATCTACACGGCGTAACGTGCCAGATGATTTGAATCTCAGCAACATAGCTGTAAGAACCTCATGTCATGCAATGTGTGAGTCCAGATTGGCTGCTCCGCATAGCTGGAATAACAATGCCTAAAAAGTTGCCGAAACCCCTGCGCGTAACCTGGCCTTCACGATTGCTAGTACTGAAACCAGCAGCCCTATTTACCTTCAACTTGACCTCACCTACAGCCCCGCCCTTCCCTTGACCTTCTTGCAGTGTATAGTAGGGAATACAGCTGTTAAGTGACAACAACAACGACACGCGAATAGTCGTATTTATACAACCACAGTACCGTAATTATGGACGCCCCTGTATATATATATATATATATATATATATATATATATATATATATATACATACACATACATACATACATACATACATACATAATACATACATACACAAACACACATACGTACATACATACATACATACATACATACATACATGCATGCATGCATAGATTTGCATTTGGGTTCGGGGCCTCTCAGCCCCGATGCACCTAGGCCTTGATTAGGACGGGCCCTTTGTGCTCCATATCGAATTATGGGAGCCCTACATACATACATACATGCATACATACAGTACGTGCACTTACGTCACACGTAACTTAACGTTGCGTTGTCTTTGCGCAGTATGCAGAAATTTGAAAAGACGTAACCTAAGTAGAAGTGAGACTGGTGGAATATTCAAAGAAAAATCAGGACAGCCCCGGACGGTGCGTGATTAGCAACAGAAACGGAATTTTAAACAAGCAGCCAAAACGTAATTTAGTATTGCTAACCAAGGAACTCTCTCAAGATGTCGGGTTTGTACCGTGTAGTGCCTAGAACCAGCAGACTATACGAACTGCAGTGATAACTTGACGGCGCTAGGGGAAATAAGGGGAAGAATGCAACGCCAATCAGAGCTGTCGTATGAGGAATACGAACACAGAGTATTGTTGAAATCCACGTGCCAATATTTCTAGCTATAATTCTGATGTTTATTTAAAATCAACTTTTAATCTGAACATTTTTCGTGGCAACTCTGACAAACGAAGAACGTCGTACTGTTAAGGTGTGACCGGACATATTTGTGCACGTACTCTGGCTTCAGAATATGAAGCAGGTCCTGTCCAGACGACCCACTGATATTTCTTCTCGTTTTCCTTTCCTTTCCTTTCCTGTTGCGATTAGTACTATGTGTAAATTCCCATAACTCTATCACTGTAACCACTACTATTCTACTACTACTACTATTATTATTATTACTACTACTATCATTACTACTACTACTATCACTATTACTATTACTATCACTACTATTACTATCACCACCACTACTACTATTACTACTACTACTACTACTATCGCTACTACTACTATCGCTATTACTACTACTACAATCACTACTACTACCATCATTATTACTACTACTATCACTATTATTACTACTACTATCGCTATTACAACTACTATCATTATTACTACTGCTACTACTACTATCACTATTACTCTTACTATTACTACTACTATCACTATTAGTACTACTACTACTACTACTACTACTACTACTACCACCACAACTACATCTACTGGTACCAATATTTAACCTATGTTTCCTCGCCTTTTGTCCTTATTTTCCTTCTTCTCTCTTCACCACCACCATTTCTCCCTCCCTGGATTCTCGTCCTCCTCCTTATTATACAATTCTTATTTTTCTGCTCCTCCAGATGCTGACACAGTCTTGTTGCAGAAATGAAAGCCAATATCTAACGTAGAAAGAAACCTGCGACGACAGAAACGTCTGTTTGTGTGCGTGGGAGTAGAAGTAAATGATGTCCGTTTCTGATTACAGGGAAGTGTGCGACGCGATCGGTGAACTGAAAGGTCGCGCAGGGGCGGACGTGTATTGCCTGGACAAGTGCATCGTGTACCCCTCGCAGTGCCCAACAGACAGATGTCGCTGCTATTAAGCTAGCTCTCTAAAACAATAAGAAGCTGAGTCGCTGTTGCCACGAGAAGCCTGATATACGCCTTCTTTCTCAATAACACACAAATTTTGTTTCCTTTGTAAATATTCAGATCATGTGAGAACGAATATGCGACGTGTCTTTCGTGATTTTCGACATAAAGGCCTGAATTTGTGTGCCAAATTGCATTGGATGTTCGTGAGCTTCAACACAAGAAGGCGTTAAGCGTCATATAATCGAAGTTTAGAAATTCACTTCGGGATGTCGGAGGCTACAGTTCCTTGGAAAAATAAAACGCTGAAATGAATGTAACTCAAAAATTTTGTCAGGGTATTTCCAATGATGTCCCCTTCATACCATTATCGAGATCTACCCCCATGAGAGTTTTAGTGCACACAAGCCCCAGTTTCCCTGGAATTGGTACTTAAACAGCTGCAGTGATTTGCTAGCGAACAGCCTAAAGAAGCCACACAACATTCTGCCATAATCCCACAAGATAAATTCATGGCGTGCCAAATCTTTTGAACTCGGCGACTAAGGATGACAAGCCTTACCTGTCCGTCCCTTGTTCAGGAAACCTGTCATTGAGTGCCTTTTGAACAGTGTTATTGTAAAGTGTGGTGCTGGAAATTTTCAAATTTGTCTTTTACCGTCCAAGGTCTTTGCCTCCGAGATAGTCGGATTTGACGCCAAATGGCTCTCTCTTGTGGATTATGTCAAAATGATGTTATGGTTATACTGAACAGGTGGCCAGCTTACATGAAGTCAAAAAGCGGATCTCCCGCAGCAGCTGAAGCTGTATACACTGAAATCAGTCATCGGCTAGACGTCTGTCGCGGGAGAGATGGAGAGAGATGACACGAGTGAAAATTTACTGAGAAGAACCTTTTTGAGTTAAAATTTACATCAGTGAATCCTCGCTGGGCGCCCTTAAAAATGCCACCGATCTGTACGTTTGTCAGCTGGTCACTATGAACGTAATTCGAGAACTGCCGAGCTAAGTATTCAACATGATGTGAAAGAATTTACGACATAACTTGAGCCTTTTCAATTCCTAATCAAATAGCACAATTTTTAACGGCTGGTTTATGTGGAGATGTAAATGTCGTTCGACCTCCGTCTCGAGCTGTATTCATTAAATATTGATATGAGTAGAAAATGTTTCGAAAATGGGTCGTAGATAAGAGTGAAGCACACATTTGGTTTCATATTATACGGTATATCATCTAAAGACTATTTAAGCTTATCATTGTAGTCTATACAACTTACAAGCGTCGTTTAAAATAAAGTAATCTGAAATTACATCAGAAAATCCGGCTGTCAGTATGTTGAAGTTTTGAAATCAGTTAATTTTAATTTTGTTCAGACGTTACCTATTGTTATGATACAATTTCGGAATTTTATTATGTACTGGGAGTTACCGTGTTAAAATATTTCCCGTCTTTTTCTTCATAGTTTCGCAAGAGTGATTGAGAATGTAATGTAGAATGTTCCTAAGGGTAAGATTTTATACCATATCTTACAGCATAAAACTGGTCTCTTTGATCGTGATAACCAGAAAAGCTTGTCTTTTTAAGGGGTCACAATGATTAGTGTTCTTAACACAAAGGGTATTTACGATTCAGATATAAAATGGACATAAGAACACAACACATTTATCCTGGTACAGCTTATGTTTGACAATCAAAATATCGCACAAAGGAAATTATAATTGTTGTAGTAAAGGCTGAAAATTTTATTTCAAATATGTTAATATTTATTAAAATGTTTTTATAAACTTATATTTGGATAGGTGGTTATAAACGTGTGTGACATGTGGGATGTCTTAAAAAAATCTCAAAATCCTGTTCGGACTTAAATCTGCATGGTGATAAAGTTTAACTTATATTTCATTATTCGTACATGCAATTAAGAGAAACTTAACATCTGTCGGTATTAATGCATAACGGACATAAAAAATCGGCCCATGTGCGGGTGTATGTTACGGTATATTGCGCGATTCTGTTGTAAATACTGATGTATATACATTTCAGTCTTGAAATTAGCATGTGAGTAATACACCGCTGTTTTAGAAGTTAATATAAAGTTGGCAGTTACCCCTGTCCTGTTCGGATAAAATGGTTCAGTTTCTTTGAGAGGACGTATGAAAGAAGTTTTTATACCAAACTTGGCAAGAAATATGTTCACGGTGACATACTGTGACGTGGACTTCAGTCATCAGAGGCTTTTCCCTTCGGAGGTCCATCAAAACGTCAGGAAACAAGCAGAGCCTCTGCCTGACGTCCTTTCAGATGACGGTAAAACTCGATGACACCACTGAAAGAAGCTTAAAGACTTGCAAGTTGTAAGGTCTTAGAAGAAGACTGGGTGTCATAAGAGCGTATTGTTACCCAAACATGCCCAAGATGAGGTCGTAAGTTTGAGAGAAACAGCATTTAAAATTTGATGACGAAAATGCCATAATCTTTTAATAGACAAGTGACAAATAGACGGGACGGGAAAACAAGTGACAGTAAAAATAAACTTCCAGAGAAGGCCGCCACGTACTTATTTCAAATTAGGACGGTCTCACTAGCATCCAGATTGGGAAACTTTCATTGGGTCGGAGAGTCTACACCAGTAATTCCAAACTCGTGTTATGCGAAATCTCGGCTTTCAGCAAGGAATTCTTAGTTGTTCTGCAGATTCTGTGGAGAGCTCCAATCTGCAGTTAATTTGTAAAAGCTGTTATATGACGCAACCTTTTGCAATTTCTATACTTTAAATGATGTTTAAATGCTTTCACATTTTGCATCATGAGTTTCTACTATGTTGATTTAATAAAACAATAACCATCGAGATACAAGGTACAATACTCACAGTGCCATATTCCGTCAGCATTCGCCATTTTTTTCTTCTCGTATCAAAAGTATATAATCCTGGGATTGAAAAATGTTTCACGTTGATAGCTTATGATTTTTATATAATGTATACATAGTGCTTTATTGATCTCTGTGCAGCTTTCTTCGAACTTCCGTTTGCCATAAAGACGAGTTTAAAATACTAATTCGGGAATATTGTTCCCGTTTATCAGGAGTTTCGTGGACCATCCTCTGGAGTTCTGTGGATTGTGATTCGGTCGCAAACCCATAAACGTTTTCTGCTAAAGCTGTAAGTTTTGAAAATATTAGTATTCTGAAGTAATAATTTCTGTAATGTTAATAACATGCTTCCGTCAGCAACTTGTATGCAACATGCATTAAATTCTGGTTACGTATTCTTTGGCATGTTGTGATAAATTCCTGCTTCAGATCTTATCTACAAAATGCAAAACAGTAATTATATCTTAATATGCAGTTGTATGATGTTTCCCTTTATAAAGAGAAGATAGAACCATCCACATGTGAGAAGGCGTGTCGGTGTGCCTAGCCTACAACGTAAAACTAATATTTTATAAAATTATTGAGACTACTTACAATTACAATCTTATTGTATGGTCGCCTTTTGTATTATTTTCCGTGCAATAAGTAGTATGCAAGATTTTATTTATTACCAACTAACTGCAACTAGTTAACTTACATAATTTAATGACTTCGACATGTTTCGGCTATTGATGTTACCCTCCTTCACGGAGTACAGTTACATAAAGGAAGTAGACATTGGCCTGTATGGTGTTAAAACGCACCGTCGTCGGTAGTAAATAGTAAGTGGTACATTATAGAGCGACGTAATTCCAGTACCAATATATGATGTTAATTATAGATGAATTTGTATTAGTTCCTATTTGTATTATATTCATTCCAATATCTCGGAAACATAAAATGCTCTTCAAGTCTAGTTGGCTAATACAACCTGTACGTCACCAGTGATGTATACTTGTCAATTTAACACTGTACCCTCTGTACTGAATGTACACTGTTCGCTTGACAAGTATCTTTTTTTCTTACGAATTACAATATATCAGTTTCACACCATACGGATCATTCCAAATGTAATTGTGTTAGGTTTACGTTAAAGATTCACTAAGCATGTTATGCGAAAAGTATTGAATTTGAAATTCCCCCCTGACTTATTTTACATTTTATCTCCATTTTACATATTTACTGCATACGGATGCGTGTAAAAGGATACTTTTATTTCTGTAGATCGAGGAAAACTAGCCCATTTATATCGTCATTAGATAACCCCATATTTCATTACCGGTGTTTAATTCATTGTTACCTGCACTTTGGATTGGAATTTAGCCAAGCCTGACAAGAGGGACAGCTATAAGCAGCATTTTGTAATTAGCTGCGCGTGTGGCAGGAAGTACGAGTAAGCCGAAGTCACCACAGTATCGATGCCAGACGGTGATCAGTCTCTGGCGCCAGGAGTTTAATCACGGGAGAGAGGATGTGACGTGGGACGGTGATGCACTTGAAGGTTCTGTTACTCTGTAGGGACAGGGAGGTAGCAACTCCAGGGCTTTGAACGGACCGATGTCGATCCGGTCGAAACACTAACGAGCGGCCTAATCTGGGGGTAATCGTGCTTCTCCGATTCCATGAAGTAGTTTTTCGCTCATTTCTGTTAGTCCTTAGATGCCTCTTCTGCTTACGACTTATGTAGTAAACCAGACTTTATTCACACACTGTTACTGGCAAGCACACACTTCTGGGTTTCCTCCCATCTGAAAATATTTCCTTCTGTTTTGCTTCCTGCGGTAGCACAGTATGTAACGTGTATATTTTTTCCCCCCGATAGCCCCAGGTGCTGCAGAAGGTACTTTCACAAATTCCGATAACCACAAAGAAACGACCATAATTACAGAACGATAATCATTATATTGTTTAATATATCATGCACCGTCAATACACAACATACATCAAACAAGATGCAATAATTACAATTAGGTTATATCTGACTACATGTTTCGGCCGTGACCGGCCATCTTCAGGCCAACTAAGAACAACAATTAAGGTACAGTAATAATAGTACTTAATGGGATCCCATATCTTTCTCATTAAGTACTATTTTTACTGTACCTGAATTGTTGTTTTTAGTTGGCCTGAAGATGGCCGGTCACGGCCGAAATATGTACCCAAATATAACCTAATTTTAATTATTGCATCTTCTTTGATGTCTGTTGTGTATTGACGGTGCATGTTATATTATACAATATAATGATACACAACGGGATAGCCTCTCTAAAAGAAATCATTATAGCTGTTCTTTCCATTTCTGCATCCAAAAACTTGCATTTCTCTAGACGAATGTGAGTTTTATTTGGTCTGTTACTTTGTTGATAATGAAGGTGTTAATGTCTACAGAGACAGGTTTCCATGTAATGCAAGGTGCATTGTGTCATTCTACCATTTTTAGTGCAAAATGGAGGGAAAGCGGTCAATTTTTCTGTTGGGATCGTATTTTCCCAGTCCGATTAAGAAGCGGTCAAACGTCACCGCACGGTTTAATCGTGAGCAACAGGAAGTCGAGAATGACGTTCCGCAGACGCAGACGACAGCAAATCGAATTTCCAAGAAACGTGTACTGTCATAGTTAGCATGAATGTCGCACAGGGTTGGCACTAACGCTGTTACATCTCAGGTAGGAATATAGACCTACTCGTATTTGCTCTTCGCCACAGCATCTGTACCGGTTTTGGGTCACACCCAATCTGGATACCAAGGATTCTGTCTTCGCAGTCAAGAAGGCTGTTGCTTGAGGCTGACGACTCACCTCCATCTGGATATAAAGAATATGTTAAGCTACACTTAACATACATCTTCACTGTACAATATATAATAGAGCAAAGAGACGATTCTACTACCTACTTTCTGTAATTGAAATGCTTGTGAGGGGTACTTGCGGTCTGCAGGTAGACAGACGTCCATTACTGCTGAATTTTGCCCTTTAAAATGCTTATCTTCAACATTTTTTCGTCTAATTTTACGTGCAACATCTTCGTCGTAAATTATCATAGGATCAGTGGGAACCTGTTGTTTAGGAATTCATAATAACAGTAATAACAGAAGTTTCCAATTGGACCCTACCTGTCGGCTGTTGAGTTCATATTTTTGCAATCAACTTCAAAGAAATTTATTTTCCATATGCGTTTAAGATTTCAAAGTAACATTACCACGAGCTATTTAGCATAAGCTACATTTCTCTATTTTCCACGTGCGTCACGTCTCAGTTTTATCGATGTAATCACCTAATTGCCGTTTCAGTACAAGAGAATAAACCGACAAAGTTTTTGTTTGTGACAGTGGAAAAAATGTCCTTTACTTCGTAGTGGTTTGTATGCCATTTCGTTGCACTCTGTCATCTACGACTGAGACCAGATGTTGATCATGAACTGTGAACTGCGAAGTAATAAAATAAAGTGGCAAAGGTCTGTATTATAAAATTCTGTAGCGATATTTTCTTTGATAGACCTTGAAAACTCCTGAAAAGCCTTTGAGTCCACTCAGCTGTTGTCACGTCAGATTATCACGTATTTTTGCAATACAAGGTAGCTGTGTTACCGCTGCGCTAACTCGCTCTGTGTTTTGTATAAGGAAGACGATTGCAGAAGGTTAAGGCTCGCTGGTAAATGAATTCGTCACCTCTGTGAAACACAACTGAAGAAACTCATTAAACATGACCTTAAGAAATAAAGATCCAGGATATTACGATTGCTGTCTGCTTTGATCCCTCGTATTGGAGGCGCTGAAATGTATCAGGATATGCAGGTGTGCTTTGGCAGCAGACAGCGGAATTCTATGATAAACTGCATCCAACACCGGCGACTCAGTATAGGATTTGTCTGACATTGCTAACAGTGCCTGACGTGATGTTCCCAACTGACCTGTAATCGCCCTCGGGCCCGTTTCCGATTAAACACTCTCATGCATGCGAAGTTTTTAAAATTTCAAGAAGACGAGATTTTCTGTGCAGTAACACCTCGCCCTTCGCTCAGCACACGTTCTTGGAAAAGAGAGTTTTCAGTGAATCAGCTTTCAGAGGGTCATTATATTAGGTCTCTTATGGAGAACGGTGTGAAATGTCTGTCTGTTACCCGTGAGTGAAACGTACATACAAGCTTTATTTGGCTACTGAGACACAAATACATTTAACTATGCATTCAGTACTCCAGGATATCGATAGAATTTAAGCTAAATTCAGCTGTTTCTTCGCATTCGAGAAACAGCTTAATAACGAATAATATGATCAGTTGAGAGAACAGAGAATTCAGCTACAGATCTTGAAGTTTCGTGACATTCCTCGCAAAATCCCAGTACTCTTCAGAACAACTTAACTACCTCACAGACCAGTGTCTTCTTTCCACTTTGAATTGACCTACATTTACTGACACGAAGGTAACACAACTCACTTCTTCAATCTTGTGAACTTCCCGTTCATGATACATGTACCAACAAATGCTACCGTCTTCAATGAATCTTTACAGCCATACTGCAAATGTTCTTGTTGTGTAATTTTTTCAATCCCTCCCCTACATCTTTCTCCTTGATTTCAAATCATCGTGTACCGTACACGTGTTCATTGCACAGAGATGATGCTTATTGAACCAGACTATGTCAACCTCATTGTTTTTGTCGCGCCGAACATGATGGGAAATGATACTGGACAGTAAGTAGAATTGAAACCAGGCGTTTCTAGTTTCTAGACATTGTCTGGCACGTTGGTCTGCCCGGACATTCTGAAGAAAATCACGAAATCACAAGTTATGGTCAATAATATCAGTAGAGGAAATCATTTTTATTACTGGGGGGTGGATGTTAAATTATGAATATGTGAAATGTTTTGAATTAGCGTTTGATAACTTCCAATTTTTGACCGCTATGAACATAGCCAAGAATCTTCTTAAACAACTGAAGGAATAAAGCGAGTGGGCTTTGCTAATTTTCATCTTGTGCGCTACAACACCTTCATATTGTGGTCTTACAGGCTATGATATCATGTAGTGTGCTAAACTATTACCAACTTTTCGCAGGAACATATTGCTTCTAGCTTCAGGGCAGGATATGGAGGCGGTATGCTTCTCCGGAACGCTGTTATCCACGTGTAAGAATGCACTGGATCATAAGGCAGAAGATCACAATATTAAATTTCACGGCCATAAAACCCTCCGTTTCATGTAACTTACTATAAAATTTCGCCGTTAATCCTACAGGCTTGTGATTTATATCCGCTGGAATCTAACTGCGTAGATACTAAGAATTTTATGAAATAAAGAAACAGGATAGGGTCTACACAGTGAGTAAGCAGTCGGAAGTGGGAAGTATTTATATACACTCTGATAAGTGCAGTGACTGTCACTGGGAGTAGCAGCACTGTTTGCACTGTCTACTCGTCACAATGGGCTCACAACAGAAGACATGCAACCTGCGTATCGTGTTGATCCTGATGGTGTTGGCTGTTGGGAGCGGAGCGACAGCTTCAATATGTGACAATGGTCTGTGCAGCTGCTCTCCTCAGTACGGAGAAATCGCTGTCATTGTTTGCAGATGCAACACTGCGAACAAGGTAAATTACAGAAAACTTTTTTTTTAAAATCTTAGTTAATAAACACCAGTGGCCTACCGGGGGGGGGGGGGGTTCATACCCCCACCCCGAAATTCCGAAGGTCCTCCAAAATCGTGCCAAACTCAACCCGATTGTGAAAACTGATAAAAAAAATTGCTGAATTTAGGCCGCCAACACCCCAAGATGTTCGGAAAAAAGGCAATAACATTCTAAAACTACCTAGTTTCGCAGTTTTTTTGCATTAGCAATGACAAACAATTTGGTTGTCATCATAAATAGTCTTAAAGTACTAAAAATTAAGAAAAGTTTACTATATGAAATGAAATTTCTTGTACTAAATTACAGCTGTATCCAGAACCCCTGACTAGGGGGCTACCGCCCCCAGATCCCCATTCTCTCTGTCCACTGTCCTCAACTGAATTTGTTGAACACCCCCGAACATAATTCCTGGGTACGCCACTGATAAACACTGGTAAATTTAAGAAATTGCAAGCTCCTTGCTGACAGTCTCGACTTCCTTGGACATAATGTGACATTTTTACGATTAAACTAGTTTTTTTAGGTTAATGTTTTATTTATCCTTTCGCACGGTAGTGTGAGCAGTTTTATTAACCGTGACGTGTAGCAGTTCTTCAAGGATTCTGATGACGGCATAGTGCAATAGGCTTAACTGGCGTTTTGGACGTTGACCATGGCCCGTGAGTTCATCGCAAAACAATATTCCAAAACCTGAGTATTATTACGTCTTGTTTTAGAAAAGCGTGGAAAGGAGAAGGATCTTCATATGGTGGGTCCGTTACCAAAAGTTAGTCTGTATATCTGATTAAACATGGTTAAAACATCTTGCACAGCAATTCTTCGGAACTGGATTCATTTACTCTGACGAGGCACGCGAAAATGTTAATGTTTACACAGACATAGACGTATATAAGAGGGTATTTTACGACATTATGTGTATTAGTTTTTTTTATGGATCAGTAGCCTTACAAATCAAAATTGGAATTGTCATAAAACTACTGATGACAGTCTCCAATGTCAAATTTTTAAAGAAATCTGTCCAGCGGTTCAGTTGCTGATGCCAGACTGCGAATGAAAACACGCTAACTTACGGACATAGAGACAGACGGACATGCAGGCTGTCAGACATGAACGTCTAACAAGATATTATTTTTGTGAAGTTAATAACTGTCCAACAAGATGCGACGTATTCAGTTTATTGCATTTCTGTAGGCAGCTCTACATGTTTTGAGTATTGACACCCATCATCAGGGGCTCGTACAGCTGTAATTATAGCTTCTGTTATTGATTAACCGGATCTACTACCATCCGCTCTCGTTGTTGAGTTGGAACTCCTGAGCTCCTGATGATGGGTGTCAACACCCGAAACATGTAGATCTGCCTATAGAAATGTAATAAACTGAATAAAGTCGCATCTTGTTGGACAGTTATTAAATTCGATTCACGATGCACGGACCCATGTATATAAAATTATTTTTGTGCTTTGAACAGTGTGTCTCATACATTAAAGCTATTTATCCTGATCTGAGCACCTCACCACCCTTCCCACCCCCTCCCCCATTCATTACAAAGCTTGAAATTGATGATTGGCAGTGAGTAAATTCTTGTTAGTTTCTTAAGTCAGTTTAGTTACTAAATAAATTTTTGCGACGCTATTTATCGAGGCCCGATTATCTGTTCTTCGGTCAAAATCGTTTGAACGCACAGTCGGTAAAAAAAAAAATGTTACGTTTTCTTCGCACAACGCTGAAGAAACGAACGCGCCTACACATATCTGTCTGGCATGTGAGCGCACATTGAGGTTGTAGAATCAGTAACTGGATTCTAAAAAAAAAAGTTTATATACAGGTCATGCCTTTGCTTATTTATGCATTGCACCTTGTTACCCCTATCTTTACTGTGACTAATCCTGCAGATCATAGGACAGAGGAATGGTTCAAAATTTCCAACAAGAGATTTTTATCCTCTCAGAAGTGTTTAGATCTCTTATCAGGTCCACCCAGTCTGCTACTAAATGGGCACAGGGAATTGTTTTCCTGACGGTAAGGCGTTTGGGTCGTGATTGTAAGCGCGCAACTCCATCTAGCGTGGAGGACAAAACTAAGAGTAAATCCCCTTCTCCTCCATACGCCTTCATGGAGTGCATAAATTTGAGTTATTGAAGGACTATAACATTTCGTAGTTTTTTATTTCCTATAATGTGGCTGACACGTGACTGCGTGAAGTGGGAGCAAGAGTAACGCCGCATACTGAAATTTGGTAGGAAGCCTTGTAGCAATAATGGGAATTGTGGTAACAATTGTGAACAAAATATGTATGTATGTATGTATGTATATATATATATATATGTATGTATAAATATATATACATATGTATGTATGTATGTATATATGTATTATGTATGTATATATGTATGTATATATATATATATGTATGTATGTATGTATGTTGGTTTCAAAACGTTGCTCTACGCTGTCCGACACCTTGACTCCACTGCTTCCTATCTTCCCACTGGCCTTCATTTAGCTTTCTTTCGTTCATGGCCTACCTTATACCTTCCATTCAGTTTTTCTTCGGTCTTACTCGTGCTCTCTTTTGTTTCGTCATCCACTTCAATGCTATTTTGGATAATCTTCCTTCTGCCATTCTTTGAACATGGCCATACCATGTAAGTTGGTTCTGTTCAATTTCTTTTATAATTAGTTCCTCTAATACAATTTGTTGTCTTATAGTTACATTTCTAATTCTTTCTTTTCTCGATATTCTAGAGGATCTCCTCAGAGCATCCATCTCTGTAGCTTCGACCAGTCTTTTATTATTTTCTGTGAGTCTCCATGTTTCGGAACATTGCAATAAACTGCTTTTAATCAATACATGTGACCAAAACAACCATAGTAGAAATTTGTTACCTTAATGAAATGTACGTTTACTCCAATGGAAACTGAGAATTGCAAGTGCCATGTATGTGGGAGCTTTGTGCGGTCTGGTAAAGACTGCGTTTTCCAACCTTATAAGTATTGAGTTACTTAACCTATTCAGACATTAAATGTATTGTCACTTCAGTGTATTTTCTTCGACTGCTTACAGGGCTTCAAACTCACTGCTGATGAATTTGGCAGGCAGTTTCGCAAGGTCCGTAATTTCTACATATCAGACTGCGAGGGTGACATCACCTTTACGATGAACGCATTTAAGGACTTCAAAGAATTGGAGCATTTGTACCTCGAGAATGTAGGAAAAGTCGAATTTGATTCTGGTGTTTTCCATAACCTTACCAGGCTCAGCCTTAGGAATATTGGGGAACTAGATTTCGGCGAACGTGCCTTCATGGGTGCCCACGATTTGCACAGTATCGAAATTGTTGGAGCTACTGTCCCTAAACTACGGACACATTCTCTTTTCGACATCAGAGGATTACACAACATAGAAATGTCTGATGTTAGGCTGCATCGCGTCGAAAAAGACGCCGTCAACTTTGATCTCAGAATCCCTGAATCACGCGTTCTCATCAATAATTGCACTGTAAGTACCATAATGTCATAGATATGAAAATTATTTATTTGTTATTGTTTACCCATTAATCTATTACGTTGCGGCAGTCATACCGCGGACTTAGAATTAATCACGAAGATATACCAAAGGGAACCCAATTTTTTGATAAACTAAGGATTAATTTATGTGAATCGACATTTTTCAAATGAAGACGTTGCTCTGCCTAGGGGATGGAAGGCAACACAAGCACATCGCCTTAGAAGCTAACGAAGGTTGTCTTTGGGCCATCTGGGATAAGGGCCAAGGGTCAGGTGACTCAGACAAAAAAGGGTCTTCAAAATGACCCAAGTCATTAACAGTATTGATGATTTAAATAAATTAACTGATGTGTAACTTGAACGAAATTACTTTTTTGATTTTATAGTTGCACCGTGCATTCTATAGTTTATTTAATTACACACACCAACATAGCATATGTATATATATATATATATATATATATATATGGCTCATTCTAAACAGCGTACGTCTCACAAACAAAAACACGACATGCTGCCTCAGTACCAACATTAACATAACGAAGTAATTCACTGAATGTTTTAAATTATAACTTTATCAAGGAACAATATATGCTGCCTGAGGATGATTGTGTGATCGAAATATGTAGGAGCGTTTTAAATGTTTTAATGTAAATTTTAGACTTCTTAAATTATATATATATATATATATATATATATATGTGTGTGTGTGTGTGTGTGTGTGTGTGTGTGTGTACATGTTTTGGTGTGTGTATTTAAATACCTTTTTGTTTTTTTGTTACAGATTGACAGAATTGAAACTAAAGGCATCGTTCTTAAGGCACGAAATGTCAGTATTGTGAAGTCTGCTTTTGGTGAAATGTCGTCTAATGCTATCAACATAAATTCATCAGAACTTTTACTGATTACGGGATCAGAATTCGGGAGTGACCTGCCCAAAAATGCACTAAATGTTGTGGCTACTGTCATCGATATCCGTAGTAATACATTCAAACTACTTTCAACTGGAATTTTTATGAAGAACGTAGAACATGAAGACAACAGAACATTCATCTTTACAAACAACACTGTTTATAACATAGAGCTTGAAGGATCTTTTGACAGCATAATTGGTGTAATCCAGAACGAAGATATCAGACGTAACCATTTTCCTTGCGAATGTGTTATTGGTGGGTTCTATCAAATTTTGCCTGATTTCAGTGAGAACAACTTCTGTACTACAAGCAAATGTAATATTACATTGAGCTATTTCAGCGCCTTGATCGAAGAAGGAAAAGTCTGTACTTCAAACAATAGCGAAAATCCAGACGAATACGAAATTTGCGCAAATGTAGCTTACTCGACACCACATTCGCAAAGTGGGGGAACACCTTCATATTTTATAACAAATCAGATGCCTTCAGCAATAACATTAACAACAAATAATACCGGAAACAGTTCGGACAGAATACAACGTGTGCCTGCAATCCTGTTCTTTACTTTGATTACAGTGATATTTAAACTTTAAACAAGTTGTTGCTAAGAGTATAAAAGATCTGAGGTTCTAGTAACGGCAAGGACAGCATTGTTGTGTTCTGTGTCATAGTGGCCCTGTAAATGAATTGTGCCTATACCTGCCTCCGAAAGTCCGATTGGTAGTCTTTTACCACAACACACGTTATCATATCTCAGTAGACCAATACACGAAGATATTACTATGTCCGATAGTCTGCAATTGTTACTTTTGAATATGACTGTTCATTTCCTACAGCCAAACGGTTTAACCTGGCCGTTATTTACAAGTTCGCTGCCAGTATTTGGCCACTGTTTGAGAACCGGCTAGAGTTTCCAATTTATGTAACAGAAATATTAATATTACGATGCAACAACCATGTACAGTCTCCTGGCTAGAAACTGACGACAATTTTATGCGCGGAGATTAGTTAAAATGTTTATGTTAGTACTTGCCAAATATTTAACATTCGACAATTATTTGCAAATGTTTGTGCTTTTACTTGCCGGCTGTTTGAAACATGGTTACTGTTAGGCCCTCACTTACTAATGAAAAATAAGTCTCAGACCGTTTACGAATTCTATAACGCAGGATAGTTTACAGTTTGTGTGCTAGTACTCGTCATCAAGTGTTGAGATTTCTATGAAATTCTAGCTGGCCTGCAACATGACGTAGTTTGCTGCAATACTAGCTGGCCTGCAACATGACGCAGTGTTTTGCAATTCTAGCTGGCCTGCAACATGACGCAGTGTGTTACAATTCTAGCTGGCCTGCAACATGACGCAGTTTGCTGCAATACTAGCTGGCCTGCAA
>Ga0123354_10005020_pt1 | contig 19049 bp, 6 predicted proteins | sample TergutLab28metaG_2_FD_97872 | JGI IMG/M metagenome (GOLD analysis project Ga0123354, IMG submission 97872) | Labiotermes labralis P4 segment gut microbial communities from Petit-Saut dam, French Guiana - Lab288 P4 | ecosystem: Host-associated > Arthropoda: Insects > Digestive system > Gut ...
AACATTTAAAACGCTCCTACATGTTTCGATCACACGATCATCCTCATGGAGCATATATTGTTCCTTGCTAAAGGTATAATGTAAAACATTCAGTGAATTACTTCGTTATGTTAACTTTGGTGCTGTGGCAGCATGTCGTATTTTTGTGTGAGTCGTGCGCTGTTTAGAGTGAGCCTGGTTATGGTTGTACGTCGTATGCTGTGCAGCGTGAGACTGGCTGACTTAGCCACGACTCACACACAAAAACACGACATGCTGCCACAGCACCAAAGTTAACATAACGAAGTAATTCACTGAATGTTTTAAATTATAACTTTAGCAAGGAACAATATATGCTCCATGAGGATGATCGTGTGATCGAAACATGTAGGTGCGTTTTAAATGTTTTAATGTAAATTTAAGACTTCTTAAATAATACATATATGTGCATGTGTTGGTGTGTATAATTAAATAAACTGTATGAAATTCACACTAGGCAGCAGATATACAGGGTCCAATATAGGACATAACTTCTGTACAGTTTTTCATCGTAATCCATAAAATAAAGGGACATATGCTTAAAACTTAATTACACAATTAATTAAAAAGGCCTTTGAAACAAATTAACCTCACACATACCTATGTTTATGGGAGGAAAATTCCGTGTAACAAATTCCATTCTAGATTTATAAAGAGAGCTCAAAATATGAAACGTTTCGTTCAGGCTTTAAATGAATTAACATTTAAACTGAAACAAAATAAATCCAAATTAAAAACAACCCGACGAAATTTAATATGGATCTGTTATAGTGAGAGTGATTGAAACGAGTCGGTTGGTTTGGGCGCTAGCAACAGCGAACGGATGCATGGAATTAAATACATATCTTTAAGATCATGATTTTGAAAGGCACGTATATCTAAGGATGTCACCAGCACGGACGGTAATTTTGAATTTACTTCTAGTACTTTTGCTCGCTTTCATACTAGGTTAACGACCAGAAGCTAGTACACGTTTGAGTTTCTCTCAGCAATATATAAATATCTGAAGTTAAGTAAACTCCACATGAAAACAGAATAAAATATTCCTTCTTTCATAAATCACCAGCCCTTATTATCAAATTCACAAACTTCGTTTAGCGTCAGCTTTCACAGAAAGTTTTACTCCCCCCCCCCCCCCCCCGCCCCCATGAGATAACATTTCATGGCCTCTCCTTAGTTTCACTTCATTTAATTACCCTCTCCCTTTCCAGCATCTCAGCACAGAAATCCACTCCTCCTCCTTAGCTGAAGAGCCTTTTGTATCACGTAGCCGTATGCTCTTGACGACAGCCTGGGAACTGAATTGTCATCCACTTTGCCGCTACGGTCCTTACCCGAGCGAAGGGATGACACAATACAACACTAACTCTCCTACTTCTAACTCGTCTGACTTCAATCAAGGTGTGGTTTCTGACTCGAACTTCACTTTCTCTGGATTTACAGAAGTCTGCTACCTTCAGATACACCAGAATTGTAGTAATCAAACTGCACCGCGTGATCCCTCAGCAGCACGTAAGCGTCATCATTTTAAGTACCACTAGATTACACAGTAAAGGTAACGTCCCTGTCCACACCATTCAAGCATATAGGGGGAGTGAAGGTATAGCTCCACGCATTCCTAACTTTGGCACTAGAAGGAGATAAGTGGCCAAATTTATTTCTGATTTATTCCCGGGATAGAACCGGTAGGTAGGGCAGGCCTGAACGTTTTCGATTAGAGAAAAAAGTCTGCCCTTACCAGGACCCAAACCCCTGTTTCGTTTAGACCGCAGTCCAGTCATTATACCGATCACACTATTCAAGCTCACAGTATCGTGCGAAAAATCCCAAGGCCACATTGCTTTTCTGGGAAGGAGACGTCTTGCATTTTACGACGCAGTCAACGGCTAGGAACATACAGCAGTGGTGCTATGTATGTGCAGCAGTGGTGGAATGGTGCTGACAGATAAATAAAGGTACAGCACTCCCTTTACAGGCCCTGGGGGTTCCAGGAGTTTGACGCTCCCAGACTTCAAGACAAGAGGCACATGAAAAAGAGAAGGGTGTCAGCCCCAGCCCCCCCCCCCCCCCTCGGAAATAATCCTGGAACTCATTTCTGTTAGAGGCTGAGTCGACCGCAGGGCCATGGTCCGTCCGGAAGGATTAAGTCAATGAAAAATTCCGAGTACCACCATCGAGAATCGAAACCACGACCTTCCGGCTTCTAGTGCATTTCCTTAACCAACTGCGCCACCACGTTCCCCCGGAACTGACAGGAGAAAAGTAAAGAAATGGGAGAAAGTCCTGTCCCTGTGCCACTTTGTCCACCACACATCCCACGCGGGGTTATAAAATAATCAACTAAATATATTACGATATTGGGGAACGTGACGTCACCCGAACTGGTAAACAGACAAACGTAGTCTATATTAAAGGAAACTGCTGTGTTGATTCTTCAGAATAGAAGTGGAGGCCACAAGTTACTCCGTAAGGTTACATGTACATACAAAACTACACTGCGTCGTATCCTAGAACACACGAAAGACGTAATATATCTGCCGTAAGCACCTCAAGTCTCACGAGATGAACTGATGGTACCAAACAAAGGGGGGGGGGGGACGCAAAAGCATGTGCCACATTTAACAGCACAGTTTCAAGGTCATACAATCGACGTCGTTGTTTTCTCTAGGTGTATTTATCTCTAGTCACACAGCTAATGGCAGCTGAAGTAACTTGAGATTAAACGTAAAGAATGAACTGAAGTGTCTTAAAACTAAACAATGACACACTGACACATTGCTACTAATCCTACAAAGCAGCCATAGCAAAACTGACAGTCACAAAAACAGATACAGACTAAAACACAACACTAGTACATCTATCGGCTGTGAAAGATCAGCACTAACAAAATCACTACAGGACAGTACATAATAACAAGCATCAGACAGGTTAAATAAAACAATGCAAACCACACAGGTGAGTTGAACGTTACAATCAGGAACTAATATTTAGGACTGAATATAGGCTTTGTTTTCGTCTAGTATTCCAAGCTGAGCCAATCCCAGTGGCCGCGCGGTCTAAGGCGTGCGTCTGCGACCGCTCGCTTGTTGGGATTGCACTCTGGAATCCCGCTGAGGGCATTGATGCCTGTCTGTTGAGTGTTGTGTGTTGTCAGAGGACTCTGCGTCAGGCCTATCACTCGTCTAGAGGATACCTACCGAATGTGCTGTGTCTGAGTGTGATCGTGAAGCCTAGATAATGAGGAGGCCCTGGCCCAAAAGGAGGGGGCGCCGTGTCGCGAAATGAAATTCCTAACATAACGCAACTTCTTAATTTGTTGTTTAACGACCCCATTAATTGGCGAAATTGTATAGCGTCGGTTACACATTAATGAGTACGGAGCATTGGTGGAATTATACTCAGAGGGTAAAACCGAAATACTGGAAGAAATACATGTCCCCATACGTACGTAAAAGTCACATCGTGGACTTTGAACTTCACTATTCCTACATGTATGTTTCCTAAAATGCAGTTCCGAAGAAAATTCCACTAAAATCCCAAAAGGAATATTTTTTTCTTTACATTTTACATTCCGCGCATTATGATTCAATTGTTGGTCTCATTGTAACAATGACACTTAAAAAATTATAAATGTCACTTTAATAAATTATCATTTTTATTTGATGACGATTCGTTCCTTCAGACATTTATGAATTTTTACAGTACTAGAATAAGAATAGTAACTGTATTTAGATTTCTTGTTACCTAACGATATATTAGTTTAAGGGCCATTTTTCGTACAATTGCATGGTGATGCGTCTCCATGTACGTGCAATTAAATAGAATTTTTACCTAATATCCTTCACAAACTCTTATTTTTTACTATCCTTAATTATTTGCAGCATAGTTATTTACCTTCATAGGTAAGAATTTAATCGGGGGGGGGGACAGCAAAACTTTCTCCGTGCGGCAGTGTTACGTGGCCGAACTGAACTTGAAAACAGTGCCTTGGACAATGTGCGAAACATTAATCCATTCAACCCGAGTTTAATTGATTACATTTTGATACTGAGTGACATGATTTCCCACAATATTGATACAGCGACCTGATCAGAATGTAGTCTACATGTTTTCAGCAATGTCGAAGGGCCTGCTACATTGCGGTCAGATGAACACTAATTAGTCAGCTTTCGCGTTAATACGTACGTAGGACGGCAAATTGCTAAGATATATATTTTTTCCGTATCTGCCGGATGAATGGACCGCTAACGGTATGCCAGTCCCAGACAATACTCTATACCTTTACGCTTCAAGGCAGGTGTAGTTTCTTAGAATTGTTCAGAATTAAAAAAAAAAATTCTTTCCTGTATAACTAATAATAAGACGGAAAAGCAAAATGAAAGCATTACGTATACAGTATAAGTAAAACTATGCAAAAACATCGAACCCGGGTGTGCGTCCTGTGCTTTGCTGCGTGATACCGAGCCCGTATCACGCAGCAAAACACAGGGCGCACACCCGCAGTCGGGCACTCTCAACAACATAACCTTACACAATAAGACATGCTGCCACAACACCCTGTTTACACAACGAAATTAATCAGCGACTAATTTTAATAGTGACTTTAGCGAGGAAAGTGTAGCTCCATGATGATGATCTTAGGATCGAAACATGTCGGAGCAACTTTAATGTTTTAATGTGGAATTTTTATGTATGTGCATCAGTTGGTATACTAATTAAATAATTCGACGATATGGACGGTGCAACAATAAGGATAATTACCATTTACATTTACCAAGATTTTATCATAACAACACATCACTATATTGTATTTTATATCATTTTAATAATTCATAACTTTAGCTAACACAACTTGTAAACTCCATAAAGATGGTGCATCAACACCAAAACATGTGGGAGTAATTTAACATAAATTTACACTACTTATTCGTGCATATGTTGGTGTATGATAAACATTTGTTAGTTTCTGGTTAGTTTATTGTAGAGGTGTCTTGACCATCTCAATTCCTATTACGTAACTTAATAAAAAACAGGAGCTCGCGTTAAAAGAGCTGTTACTTGTCGCTCATAACCTCGGGAGTGATTTATGCTGAGATCGAAAAGCGCCACAAACTGCACTATATTGGGGATGGTTCGAGCCGTAACTTCGGTCGTTTCGCAACTTCTGAACAGCGCGGCTGTAATGACGTAACTGTAATACAATGTCGCAATATCATGCTATTCCACATAAGCGTTTTATAAAACCGCCCGTTATTATCTAACTTTCATATCAGAAGTGTGTTTGGCAAACAAAATTCAGGACAAAATGGCAAAACTAAAATGAACAAAAAAGTATCCGAACTGTGGGAAAGTCCAACCATTTGGGAACGATACCCAAAACAAAGACTGCATGCATGAAGGAGTTCATTCTACATTAAATGATAGAATATCTACGTTCGTTTGGTTCATAACCTTTAGTCTCCGCGTTTTATAGTTAGGAAAGCGAAGATTAAAATTTGGATAAACAGCAACTTTTTAATGTTACTCAAAACCACTGTGCAAATTCTCACGAATACGCCGCCCGACAAGACATACTTAACACCCTTCACCTGGACTAGATCTCCTCGGACCACAGAGATCAAGACAAATGTCCCTATGCATACGCCATACAGAATATAAATACCCGAAACGGCTATCACATGGTTTTAATATCACAACGTTGTAGTTTTATGTTTATTAAGTTTATATCTTTTAGAATTTCAGTATTTTAATCATTCCAATGAAGACGACGTAAGCCCAGATTAGCGTGCTGCGTTCGTATTCCTTTGATCTGAAAGACTCCCTATACGGGGTACTCCTGTGCCGAAACATGTAGCAGATAAATATTTATCATAAATTTTATTGTGTTAAGTGCATTTGTCGGTTGACGTTAAAGTACAGGGTTATTCGAAATGATTGTCGGGGTTCTAACAACTTGCCACCTCGTTCTCCAGATGCAACCCCATGTGATTTCTTTCTATGGGGTTATGTCAAGGATCAGGTTTATGTTCCTCCTCTTCCCGCAAGTATCCCGGAACTGAAGGTACGAATCAGAACCACCGTTGTAACCATCACCGCTGACATGCTACAAACAGTTTGGAACGAACTCGATTATCGTGTTGATGTTTGTATAATCATAAAGGGTGCATATATAGAGCACCCGCAAGTTATGTAACAAAACCCTGGAGTGTTGTTCTATTAAATAAAAAAAATACATATACTCCTACCTCAAGTGTATTGTGTATGACAAGTTGTTAAAAACCCGAAAATCATTTCGAATAACCCTGTAGAACCTTGTCTGTTGTCTTGTATAGGAGTTGAAATAGTTTCTCGCGTGAATAAAGGAAAGAACACAGGATGAGGGAGTTCGAGAATAGATTATTGAGGCAGATAGGCTACTTGGATATAAGGGGGAGAAAGTAACGGGAGGGGGGGGGTTCAAGGAAATTGCACAATGAGGAGCGTCACGATGTGCGCTCCTCACCATCAGGTAGAGGAGGATAAGACAGGTAAAGCATGCACTACGTAGGGAGAAAGTGATATGCATACAGGAGTTTGGTTAGGAGACTTGAAAGAAATATATCGCTTACAAGATCTGAGCAAAGACGAATGATATTAAAATGAATTTTAAAGATACAAAATGGAAGAACGTAGATTAATTTGTATCAGGACAGGAACAAATGGCAAATGGCAGGCAGTTATGACGACGTCAATGACCGTTCGCATTTCAAAAACCGCTGGGGATTTGTTGGTTAGCCGAGAAACTATTAGCTTCTCAAATAGTAATCTGTTCCATTGAGTGAGCGAGTGAATAAGTGCTTCAGTTAGTTAAATGTAGATGGGAGGGCATGTTACATGCATTGGAAAGACGAAACATGTATTTATGTTTGCGGTACCGGTACCCTTCGAATAAAAATAGTCACAGGGTTTATGTGTGATGAGATCCAAGATAAAAGAAGCCCTCACAAAACGAGCTCACGTTTCTTTAGACTGACCTAGCAGAAAACTCTAGGGGACTTAGACTCAAAAGATCAAAGCCAGTCGCAGGAGTTGCATATGCCTTCCGTTCAGGTGAAATGCATGCCAGCAGGGAGGAAGAAATTGCTTTCCTTTGGGATGTGACGCCGTGCAGCTTGGGAGATACGTTTTTGAATTAAAGCGCAGCCTCCATATTTCTCCGGAACATTGGTACGGTGTCACATCCAATCAAAAAGCAGTCTACATTGTCACCGTTGTTAGAATTTATTCTACCACTGTGAGGGAAAGCAGAAGGGAAACAAAATACACAAACACGCACGCACGCACAAAAAGCTACGTGGGAGATGGGCAAAGAAATACATACGATCTTTCCAAGAGAGTTTCAGTTTCCTTGTATCTGTAAAGAATAACACGTTACATGAAGTTGGTTGTACCTTAATTAGCTTTGTTCACATTGGCCATTCCACAAGACAAGTTGTGTCCAGCGATGTCCCGAAGAAAATGCATTTGCTAATACAAACACTGTGATCGTCTTTACTGCACTGCTGCCATTGTGCATAACTGTATAGTCAGGGCAGTTCCAGTATAACACATTATTATGTAAAATATTTTCGTTTTCAAGACTTGGATAGTGTAGGGAAATAAATATTAGGCCATTATTTTCATTTCAACTATCAAGAACAGCGACATCTACGGGACGCACTCTCACTCGCGCACGTATTGCGGTCAGTGTAACATTGCTCTCATGTCAATAAGACTCGAAAAAGTAATATTTTAAATTGGAAAAGGAAGCACTAGATGGCGCTCTGTTGAGAAATCGCTCTGAATGAGGCTACGTACCTGTCGTAAGATAGGCTAAAAATTGAATGAAAAAAATATGAAAATTTGTTCCTCAAAAGGGTTGAAATAAAAAAGTGAATGTTTTTGTTTAATTAGTAAAAGACACTTTTTCTGGACAAATTTAGCTATTTATATTACCAGATTTCAGTGGATACGAATTAAAATGACAAATTTCACACATTAAACTTTTGAAGACCATATCCAGTCCACATTATTCTGTACAAATACTCGTTGCGCACCTCACACAGTGTGCTTCACTTGGAGACACGTCGCATTAAACCTGGCTGTAGGCTAGATAAGGGCCACTAATCATGTGGCGTTGAAAGGTTCAAATTTGTACTGTTAATTTTGTTTCACTTATGACTTACGTTCACATAAGAATATCACAAAAAAACTCATTCGCACGCACAACTACGAAACTCGGCAACAGAACATAGTATGTATGATTTCTCTGGAGTGAAATATGAACAAACATTCAAACGTTTCTGACGACCACTGCCTTCACATCAGCCAACTACATTCACTAACACAGTGACTTAAATATGAAACGTAATCAACTTTTAAATAATTTTGGTTATTCCGAAACAAGAATAAATGACAGACACGAGTGCCAAGAATGGAGGCTTCTGAGCTGGCCGAAGATGTTTTTACAATTTGCACAAAATTCTGGCAGCATAATTCGCCCCTACATGATGCGAAAATGGATGGAGGCAGCAAACACGATTCATTCGAATAGTGTAGGGTGTAGTAGATGTCTGTCTCCGTATTCACGAACTGTTCTCCGTCTTCAAATATTAGCATACTTCCTTTACAGACGTTTATTGAAATAAATAATAACAACAGATAATTTTAACCCGTAACCTGCTAACGTGGAGAATATGGTGAGCTCCAAATTATGCCAGCAAATGGCAGATGGGATTTAATTCGGCGTTTAAAGGGGTTAATTTAGATACGGAATTTCATCTACTTGAAAAGTTTGGCGGCGCAGCCACAAACCTAACATAAAATAAGTTACCACATATGGTCATTACATTACAATACAATGTCACACTGTATTATTTCAGTTATACACATGTACATTATGTAACATACATTCGTCAAAAGTTTAATGAACAAATACATATTATGCAAATGGCGCCCAACGTGAAATCTATATTGTACTCCACGGAGTTAAGATGCAACATTTGAAACATTACAAGTGCCAAGACACACAGACAGAATTTATAAGAAAATAAAGAAAAATACGACAAAACACCTTGAAATAGAAAAGGCCAATATGAACAAAATTTACATTCACATACAATAACTAAACAAGATAGATATAGCAAGAATAACCACTCCTCAGCCGAGCCATAAGCTTTCCATTTATATACCAAACAAAAAACAAGTTACATAAAGTAAAGTTCACATGTTCATATGGCAGAGGCTACAACAAAGCTGCAAATAACAAAACACAGAATATTATAGCAAAGTCCATTGTAACAACAACGTGCATTCTCTTCATTTCAAGTTCAAAAGGCTAGCACATTTCAAAGGTAGGGGTAATACTCTCGCCTTCGTTGTCCACTTTGATTAATAAAACAACCATTTGAAAATGATGTAACTACATCTGTGACCTCAAAACAAAAACAAATTCCGATACATCTGTAATACAAACATTCGGCGAAGCTACGTGTAACGCTATTCGTTATTTGTAGACCGAATAGACTGAAGGAGTAGACAGTGTAGTGCAGCTACACAATAACAAACAGAATATAACTCTTCTTCCAGTGATTTAGGAACATTATTTAAGAAATTTTGACAGGGAGAAAGACAATAAGAACATGTCACAATAATTCATCTTGTAAAGGAAAACCGTTACCTTTAAGTTTAACCTTTTAAAGCCTGCTGGATACTTGATGCACCAACAGGTTGAACAATCAAAAACAGTACATTTTGCCAACACTGTATTTATGTGTTGTGTATTTATCTCAGAACAAACAACGACTTTTGCTTTAGATGACATAAAATGCTTGGTTTTTATAACCAATATGAAAAGTGTTTACTGCGCGGTATGGACTGAGTTTTTAAATAAAACACTCTACGCTTCTTTTTTAAAGAGTTTAAATCTACCTCGAAAATTGTTGTAGTTTGTTGTAGTTTACCTGGCCACTTACTGACCGTGACGGCACAGTGATGGGCTATGATACTGACAACACCACACGATGGTTACCACAAGACCTCAGAGTAGAATTATCTTAAGAGAGTTGAGCTAAACAATACTTCTTTAGGCATTGGTAACCCTATGCAACATTCTAATGAACTTCGAAAACTGGTGGGGAGCAAATTACGTCGAATTTTTCCCCAGTACACCGAAATAAGAAAACTCTGGTAGAAAAAATTATAATTATGATCACTGTTATTCGAATGGGGATTATCTGCGCTATAATGACAAGACCCATAAAGCACAGACAAGTACACTCAATACTGACAGCGAAAAACAGTCTCGCAAAGTTTTCAATATCTGTAACCAGTGCAATTTCCTTTCTGAAGTGAACGTTAGTGTATAACTAGTAATGAATGTTCAGAGAACTACAACACAGATCAACACGTCGATATTGCATCAAAATTTTAACCGGAAGAACTCTTATGTTTCAAAGAGAACAGAATGACAAACAAATGCCAACAATTCCCAAACTTCTTTAATTGTGTTGTGAACTGGCAACAACCAGCCCGTTTCCAAATAACCGAGCTCTTAGAATTATATTATAAAATCTAGAAGAAATGAGTCAAACGCAGCGTATTCTTGAGTAGTATTATTCCCAATCTATTTTACGCACAGAATGGAAAGAAAGTGACGTAGTATTATGAAACGTTAACGACATCCCAGTGACGTCAAGTGGTCATTAGATCTTTCAAATGAGTAGTTTGATATTCTATACGTTGTTGTCAAGAATATCTCCAAGAACTGATATGCAATTTGAACCTCAAGTATGTTTAACAGTCACGGAGATTTTATAAAAACCTAAATAAAGCTACAAAACTATACGCCTCTCATATCGGCTGACATCTTTCAAATATCAGGTAATATGTTTGGTGACTGCAACATTAACTGTAACAGTTGCATGAAACCTGAATTACGTACGGCTCTGTTAATTGTCTTCGGACCATGACATGTGGGATAAGTCTGAAAAAACTAAAAAACCGTTGAGTTGAATTGAGATTAACCTACAGACCATCAAAAGGTGAAATTTTCTCTGTGTACGGCTCCAATAATTGTTAATATCGGAATGAGATGGAGGTCAGGGATCACCTTGACACGCGGACCGCTTTGTAGCAGGAAAATAAAACCCCCAGTATCCACTAAAGAGGATGCTTGGTGGGCTCCATAGTTGGCTCAGACGCTTGCCCCTATCGGTAATCGAACCACGATTCCTTGGACATTTGGGCCGGTATCATTACTAGCCCTACAAAGGATTTTTGTGAATAGAAGCACTAGCCATGCGTGTATATAAATGTAAACTTCGACGATATCAAATTAATTAAATATTTCCAAACTTAAGGTTCAAGTTTGTTACAGTACGTGTATATAGTCACATTCCACGCATTTAGCAATAAGCAAAGTATTCAGAATTCCGTGATGTGAATTGTAAATGCAGCCAATGTCATCCGACCGGGAAAGTCCTGCACCTGACAACGCATAACGAGGGGTAATGACGTCATTTTGCTTTTAATTTTCCACACGAACTGGCCTAATCATGAACGCTATTACTCTCCCGTTCTGCAAGCAGATTACGAACTGCCGTGAGAGTTTAATCAAATTCCGAGGTGCACAGCTGAATCACGGGATCAGAGTGCAGCATCCCACAAACAACCACAACAAAATGATACAGCAATACATGCAGCAGTTTCTACGTTTCCTCATCGCATGTAAAGACAATTCGCAGGGCGTAGCCTACACCAGCTTCTAAATAGTCATTGTTTCAAGCGAACACCTGATACACGCAAACCATTAGCCGGTTTTTTTTAATGTTTTGCATCTCAGTATAATCTTAGAAACTGACCAACTTAATGCACAAATTCTTGTTTTATAATAAGTTTATTATATTCCTCTACATGTTTCGAGCACTACTGCGCTCATCATCAGGATGTCAAAATTGTATTATACAGCATTATCATCACACTCTGTAGGTGGCCGTCCGGTTCACGTGCACCGGACGGCCACCTACAGAATGTGATGAAACCAGATGCTGTTTAATACAATTTTGACCTCCTGATGATGAGCGTAATAGTGCTCGAAACATGTAGAGGAATACAATAAACTCATCATAAAACAAGAATTTGTGCATGAAGTTGATCAATTATTAAGATCATTAGCTGGGGGGGCTATCCACTAGCATAGATGGGATCAATATCCGAAAATGTGGTCCTTTAAATAATTACGTCACGTTAGACCTATATATCTTCACTAAACTTCAACTGAATATCCGCTTGAATTCAGTAAATATCCAAGCCTTCTAATTCCTAACGAACCGTTTGTCATAATGCAGCAGACAGTGAGAAAGAATCGCGGATTTTCTGACAAAGTTCCGCTACCAAGTTTGTTGCCCTCTCAATGACGTCATAGATCCACGTGCGAGCCTACGTGCTGACGTCAGAGACTGAAGGGAAATGGGTTGGGGTTGAAATGAGACTGTGACGCACTGTTAGAAGGACAGGGATACAGTAAGGTTGAGAGAGAGAGACAATCAAGGGAAGTACAACTGCACACAATGTAAGGAACAAAGACGGATGATCAGTGCCAGATTTAAAGCTGATGGATACCAGCAAGACTCGAAGACAGAGCTACGGAGGTGTGTGTAGGTGTGAAAGAGGCGCATTCCAAAGATGCGACGAGTTATTAAGGTTGCGGGCTTCTGAGATACGACGCGGTGTACTTTAGTAAACAAGTTTCAACATTTCAAAGAACTTGCATCATCTTCAGGAAGAAAAAGATGAAAGTTCCTTAGAAACCCGAGTGTCTATCTCTCAAATCACACGGCGCCACAGTCCTGACAAACATATAACAATACTCACAAAAATGAGAACCAGAAATCTCGTATGTTATGAAATTCTGGACATAAATGAAAGAGGACGAATACAGAGCAATTCCGAACGGGTCAGTAGTAAAATTACAGCATATCCAAGCTGCAGGGCCCTTGCGAAGTCTATTTTCGTTGAACCGGTGAAAAATTTCCTAGCAACACTTCTTGATAATCATTTCTCATATTATCATCCAACCCACGTCTGTTTCTCCCAAATGGTATCATCCTGTCAAATTTCCAACTAAAATTTTGTACGTTTTATCATTTCTCTCACGCATAATATTTTTATCAGCGCTTCTCATATTTCTTGATATCATCACCCTAAGAACGGAACACGTAAAAAACCGTTCATTAAAAAATCCCTAAAAAATCCCTAAAAAATCCCCTCCAATCTCAATCAATTCATCTTGTTTAGGTTAGCACACAAAGAATGAACACGCGTCTGACTGCATTACAGGTGAGGACAGGGAAACAATATTGCAACAGAACGAGCATTAATACTTGGTGGCCTCCAACACGAGACTTTCTGCAAAGAAGGTCAAAATACAAAAGAGGAATAGTCAATCAAACGAAGAACTGTGATAGGCTATTATTTAATATGGGTGAGGGAAAGAAACCACTCAAATACGTTGACACAAATGTAGTACGGAAGGTCTAAGATTAATTAACTGGGAGGGTTCAGATTGGACTTAGCAGCCTCAGGACTTCGATCCGTGACGGGCTGTGACGAGTATAAAAAAAAAATTGGGTTTTATAAAACACGGGGCTACCGAGGCTTGATATTTACTTTAACTTGAATGACTGTGCCCCATACAGAAATTTACTGTCACTGAGGCGATGTAGCTGCAGAACTGTGGACCAAATAAGTGCGTCGGAGATACGTGGAACAATGAGTCATCGTTCAAGTTTTATGGAAGTAGTTCTTCCACACGAAAACAAAAAGCAGAATTAGAAGCTTTACTGCTCAGACAGGGCGGTAGCACAGTGGTTAAGGTGCTGGGCTGCAATTCCGAAGGTCGCTGGTTTGATCCCAGCTGGTGTCAGTGAATTTTTCATTGACATAAAATCCTTCCGATCGCACTAATGCCCTGGGGTAGACTCAGCCTCTAACAGAAATGAGTACCAGGAGTACTTCCTGGGGGTAAAGGCGGCCGGTGCGTAAGGCTGACAACCTACCACCATCCTGTGCCGTTGTCACGAAATCTGGGAACCTTAACTTCCTGGAACCCTCTGGGTCTGTCCAAGCCTGTAATGGGACTGCTTTACCTTTACTGCTCAGACAGTTCGCTCAGTTCGTTGAAGATACTCGTCCAATACAACTGCAAAATAGCGGCAGCGTTATGGCCAGTGCAGAAATACGCAACTACTTTGCGGAACGTCAAATTCACGGCAGAGATGTTACATTCAGACAGATTTAAGGCGAAAAAGCGTGAGAAAAGACCAGCTGAAAGATCAAGAATGGACTGCAGACAATATTAAAATCGACCTTACAGAAATACAGGGTCACACTTTACCAGTGTTCACGTCTTGTCTTTATTTCACTTTTAAAAAGATTATAAGATTATTTATTTTCCGCACCCGTCCAGACCGGTCCTGGGGCCGATCCAGCCTAAAGGGCGTAAAGCGGCCGGGGCGTGGCCTTGACCACCAACCCCTTCAAGTGCCGACGCTAAAGAAAGAGTAGACTTACACCTATACTCTCCCTCTGCTCCTTCGTTGCCTGTTCTAAGGTGACTTTTACCTTTATACGTTAATTTTCTTTGTAACGTATCGCACAGTAGTGGCCTCAATTGCAACATTTTAAATGGGAATATTTCAAAAAATATATTGGTCCGTTAAAGGTGACGCCTAATCTGAATATATTTGAAGATTCAGTCCGTACCGCGCAGTAAACGCTCCCTGTCTCGGTTATAAGAAACAATGAGTTAATATTACATACGGAAATAATCTATGTTTGTTTTGAGATCCGCACAAAACACACTACATTCTCTGAGGGAACAATGCAGCGTTATTGAATGTCACACACAGAAAACACTGGGCTTTAACAACTAAAATACGTATTAAGTTTATTTCACTATACGACCATGTCGAATCTCCTGCTCACAGACCGCATAATCTTAAGTGAACCCAATGAAAATAATCACGTACACTTCAACACAACTACATGTGAATTATTAATATTTCTATTGCATTTTGAGTAAAAGTTTTGGGCCAAGGCAAATTAGGCAGCCCTTGTTTCATGGAGTCTAAATCATCATCATAAACACCAAGCACTGGACCCTTTGATCCGTCCCGTCTCCAAAATTACAACTGCTCACTCCAATGTTTCTTCGGTCTTCCAATTGTTCTTCTTCTTAGTGGTCTGTAGTAGTATGATTTCAAAGGGATTCGGTTTTGTGGCATTCTTTGCAAGTGTTGAAACCAGCTCCGTCTGTATTCATATATCCTGTCTAGTATACCTATAATCTGTAGTTCGCGGCGTATGTAGTCGTTTGTCTTGTGGTCATAAAGGGTGTAGCTGCCAGAGGTCTCAATAACTTCATTTCTGCGGCTTCAATTCTTCGTCTTTGTGTGGCTGTTAGAGTCCAATTTTCTGACCCATATAAAAATGTAGGTAAAACTACAGTGTTGCATATTTTCAAAATAGTTTCCGTTCTCACTTTCCTAAAAATAGTTCTCTTAATAGTACCTATTAATTGTAAAAATTTTTACCAATTTGGATTTTACATAATTGGAAAATTGGTAAGATATACTACAACCTAAATACGTAAACTGGCTAACTTGTTCTCGTGTTTCATCGTTTATAATAATTTTTGTTCTTAAGTGATCTGCCCCAACGAAACCAAATATCTTCGTATTTTTTGTGGCAATTTCCAAATTATATTCTTTAGTTATACTAAATCATTAGAAATAAATGATAACTGGTGTAAACGGTATGCAAACAGACATACTGCAAGTTGTCCGTGCCTCCACAGTAGCTTATATTAATGCAAGAAAAGGAAGCTGATGATTATCTCCAATTACCTCATATTGGGTAGCGTATATTACGTGTTAGCGTGCGGGTTTGTACATACGGAGGTACTGCACAAATGTAATAGTTCACAAAGGGAACAGAGAGAGAGGTAGAATAAGACAAACAAGAAAGGCGAACTAAAGGAAGTTGCAGACAAATTATTGCGAGTTCTGTTTGTTTTACAATGAAAACACCAAGTTCATGGTGTACAGAAACAAATACGTATAGCCAATTCATAGGGACATACAGATACCATCAGACGCAGCTAAATTATATTCATATTTTGTTTTTGGAAGGCGAAACGTACATTTTTAATGTAAGGAAAACGCAGCTACTTTCGACTCGACAAAATCATCTCAACTCAGGATGCAATTAACCGCAATGCATAACTATAAAACAATTATATTAATGACACTTGCAAAAAAAGAGAATACAACGAAATATTTTAAGCTAAATGGTGAGAAGCACCTCGTACTTAAAGAGCCTTTGGTTTCACGTCTCCCGTGTAGTTGCAAAATTCTGAAAAACCATTTGTCGAACAAACTACATGACAAGAAAAATACAGAGAAAAGGAGAAATGACGTACAAAGAAGGAAAGAAATCCGTTCAGGAAAGAAACATCGTGGATGTGAAGGAGAAGGAGAGATGAAAATGAATTTGACAGTAACATGTAGAATGGAATAATATAATATTCTGAGCAGGAATAAAATGGAGAACAGAGGAAACGTCGGTCAAAGAGAAGCAGTAGGAGTAGGAGGAGAAGGAAAGGACACAGAATTAATGATGCTGCCATGGAATTTTATTGTGATGTTTTGGAGGGGTTAGTGGAATTATGGTTTGTGTATCGACGGATATCAATATGTGTGTTCCTAGAATTTGGCAGGTGGAGTACAGAAAGGACAATCAGATACCGTGGTGTGCCGTACAATGTGAAATTATATAACAGAAGGAAGTTACAGACATATACAAAAGAAAAAAATGAACCAAGAAAGGAAAAACGTGAGAAATAATTATGGAAACTGAAAAACATATAGCAACAAAAATGAAATGAAAATACACATGATACCTAGCATGCGTAAAATGGCTGGGATACAAATTGTTGAAAATAATAGAAGGAAAAGGAAAAGAATATTAATAAAGGAGCAAAGAAAATAAAAGTCTGTAATTCGAGACAAAACTAAGAAACTGACAAACCATGATTTTGGAACAAATAATAGAAATAAACTATAGGCCTAAGCATAATGTCTATGCAGAACGGAACGATAGGAACAAAAATGTTTGCATGGAAGAAGTGATTGAGGAAAATAATGGAATTAACACGGATCATTGTCATTATTTTTCATGTTGTTCTTACCGAATATTATAATAATAATTACAAATGCTAGAGAGTTTTACGATTTCCTACAGCAGTAAACATAAGCACTGCATTTTAAAGACCCCTGTTTATGGTCATACACGAAAAGTTTTACCCTACCAGCGATCGCCATCAGAATAAAATGTTTATCAACTTATGAGGTTTTCTTTCCTGGGGCGCCACAGCCCAACTCCGTCCTAGGCTACATCATACACACACACACACATCCGGTAGGTCTCCCCTGAACGAGAGATCAGCCCGTCGCAGAAGCCGCTACGTACACACGACCCAACAAACACATGAAACGAAAATCCGTGACTTCAGAGGGATTCGAACCCACGATCCCAGCAATCCAGCAGCTGCAGACCTACGCCTTAGACCCCAAGGCCACTGAGATCAGTCAATATGAGGTACACGGGAGTTAAAACATATAGTGTGATATACAGTTCAACAAAATATACGAACGGTACAGAATTGTTACTCGGCTGTACAGAATTCTAGTTACTTTAACTCATGGATGATTCGTAAAGTGATAAATGTTTCCTCCTAATTATAATCAACCAGAGTGAAACACGTTGAAATTGAGTTGCGTTTTATCCAATAAACATAAATACGAAATTAAGTTTCATTTTATGGCTTTTATTGTATTTAGTAATTTTGTAAGATGTTTATTATCAAAAGAAAGAAACTGAAATTAGCAGCTGATAGCTAGAGCCGTATTGTGTCATGCTGAATGAGGAAAGTTAAACTGAACAGAAATGCACTATCGGCAAAAGTTTTGAGGAGAGATAACGGATGAGAGGGCCCAAACACGAAAGAAATAACTTTATAAATCAAAGCCATAGAACTGAGAGGCCCTTACCAACAATGAAAATGCCGACAACAGAAACAATAGAAAGCACTCGGTAATCTGAAGAATTAAATCATATCAATGCATGGTACTCTGATCAAGAGGAAAGGAAATGTTTTCATCGTCACAACACGTTTTCTAAGCCCCTCTGTAACAAGACACGTGTCTGGGAGTATGCAGCCAACCTATACTACTACGTTTCCCGTCAGCATCTCAACAAACTCACAGTCAAGCACAGGAACGGCTTTCCTACTTGCACGTATATAGAGGCAATGATAGCTTTTCTGGAAAACTTGTTTATACCAATGGAAGTTCTCATATGCATACCGCTCACATAAAATATTTGCACGTTAACAACACAGAAAACACTTCCTTGAAAGGACCAGAGGTTGTTTGAAACGGGTGCGAGGATATAGGAAAAAACTACCCTGAATTAAAAGGTAAAGGTAAAGGCTTGCCTGCACAGAACTACGAGAGGCTCAAGGGGTTCTAAGAAGTTGAGGCTCCCAAATTTCGAGACAATCGGTACGTGTAGGCGGTAAGGTTTCAGCCCTACGCATCGGCCGCCTTTACCCCCAGGAAAAATTCCTGGCACTCATATACGTTTGATGTTAAGTCGACCCCAGGACCAAACTGCGAACGCAAGGATTATCTCAATGAAAAATTCGAACCCACGAGCTTCCAGCTTGTAGCGCAGTGCCTCAGCTAACTGTGCCACCGCGTGCCTCACTCTAAATTGCGTACTTCTATATGTGTATACATTACTATTATTATTATCATCATCATCATTTAAAATTTATTCTCGCTTATTAATTATTAGGTGGCGGACTTCTGGTAATTCCAGATCTCCACAAGAGATCAACGCGATTTACCCCAGCACTTTACGAATGATGTGTGCAGTGTTCATTAGTGTGA
>Ga0123354_10005021_pt1 | contig 19048 bp, 4 predicted proteins | sample TergutLab28metaG_2_FD_97872 | JGI IMG/M metagenome (GOLD analysis project Ga0123354, IMG submission 97872) | Labiotermes labralis P4 segment gut microbial communities from Petit-Saut dam, French Guiana - Lab288 P4 | ecosystem: Host-associated > Arthropoda: Insects > Digestive system > Gut ...
AGGTAGCCGTCCAGTGCGCAGAGAAACAAGTTTATTATATTCCTCTACATGTTTCGAGCACTGTTGTGCTCATCATCAGGAGGTCAAATTGTATTATACAGCATCTGGTATCGTCACCGGTTGCCCACCGGACGGCCACCCACAGAGTGTGACGATACCCGATGCTGTATAATACAATTTTGACCTCCTGATGATGAGCACAACAGTGCTCGAAACATGTAGAAGAACATAATAAAGTTTTTATAAAACAAGAATTTGTGCATTAAGTTGGTCAACTGCTAGGATTTATTCCACCGTTTTCCATAAATAGCCAACGCGTTCTAAAAATAAATGTGTCGTGTCTCACGATGTATTTATAGTCAGCTGTTTGTGTTGATTATGTGATATTTTATTGTACAAACAGATGTAAGGCGGAAGAGGTTGAGGGTTAGAGCTATTTTTAGCTTCCTTAAGGACTTCAGATGCCATTATTAATGCGGCGATATGGCGCGATATGTGTTATCGCACACTTTTAATTTCACGTACGTGAACTGCTGAGGTTGAAATATTAAAAACTCGTGTGGGGGTAGGAACAAGACCAAAACCGGTCGTAATTCTTGAGATAAATATTTAAACGTTTTGCGGAAAATCAGATAACTTGAACCTTATTACGTCTGAAAAAAATCTACAGTTGTATACCCTATTTAACAGTACAATTTAAGAACGCAAGAGGACTGAGATATGAATTGGAAAGTAAAGCTTAGACATGAATACAATTAGTATGTTATGTAGTTTACTGCTATTATCGATAGAGCACTGTAGTTTAGAGGAGAGGCTTCTACACGGTTTTGGTGAGGAAACCTGAGGCAAAGAGACCACTTGTAAGACCCAGGCGTAGATGGGAGGTTAATATTAAGATGCATCTTCAGGAAGTGGGGTGTGGAGGCATGGACTGGATCGAGCTGGTTCAGGATAGGGAATGTGGCGGGCACTTGCGAATGCGGTAATTAACCTTAGGGTTTCATAAAATGCGGGGAATTTCTTGACTAGCTGAAAACCGGTTAGCTTCCCAAGGAGGACTCTACTCCATGGAGTAAGTAAGTAGGTAAGAGCACTGCAGTACAGTTGTCAACTCTTCTTTCTTACTGTGAAAGCCATGGGTTCGGACATCAGTTTGCAGGCTAGTTATATTGAGAGTTCTTGGTTGTTCACCTCAGCACCTTCGGGAAATTCTGTGATTTTTATATTTTGTTGACCGTGCATCCTAATATAATGATAGTTTTTTTTTACCAACTTGATGCACAAATTCTTTATTTTAATACATTTATTATACTCCTCTACATGTTTCGACCACTATTATGCTCATCTTCAGGAAGACAATTGTATTAGTACAGCATCTGGTATCATCACTCTGGACAGAAGTGAGTGGTCTAAATTACTAAATTATATACTTTGTTGTATTATACAAACGTTAGAAAATGGCAAAATTCACATAAAATCCATATAAAATCCTGCAGATATAATTAAAAAGTGTAAGTGTTGATTCTATGATATTACTCTTATTTGAAAATATGTTATGGACATCCTTATTTTTGCACCGTGCATTTCGTAGAGTCATTTAATTAGCATAGGCCAGTCTCATGCAGCATAACACACGACGCATACCCATAGTTAGGCGCATTCCCAGCAACGTACTTTTACACAATAAGACGTGCTGCCACAGCACCCTGTTAGTATATGGAAATTAATCAGTGAGTGTTTTTAAAATGTGACTTTAGCAAGGAACAGTTTAGCTCCCTGAAGATGATCTTAGGATCGAAACATGTTGGAGCGATTTTAAGTGTTTTAATGTGAAATTTCATGTACGTGCATTTGTTGGTGCGATAATTAAATGTTATGGACAATTTGTTTTATTTCACTTATTTTTTTCGTAAGATTACCTGTAATGAAAGGAAACTGTTTACTTGGAAAGCGATAAAGAAAATAAGCATAACAAGGAAAATTTTGCACTTAAATACTCGTAGTTTTTGTTCTTCTGCATGCTTTCCTCCTAGAAACTCATGTAAAAATAATGTCTGGGAAAGATTTAGCCCTCTTTGTGACAAAATATGTGCAGGATAATGTGACGGGCTACTGAGAAGAGGAAAGGAAGGAAATAAGAAATGGAACATTCGAAAATACAAGAAAGAAGAATTTCATGTTACATTGCAGTTACGTAAGTAATCTGAAGGTCGGATTTGTGATTTTTATCACAAGTGCACAGGTTATGTGTAGTACAATTGTTGTGTGTGGGAAAACAGTCTGGACTATCGATATGCCGGTATAAGGAATTTGTACTGTAAGAAATTACGTTAGGACATGTTTGTTCTGTATGAATCTTGATCACCACAATAATAAACTTTTCTTCGAACAAGTTGATAAATATTCTTTATCATAAACGAACCGTCTTATCAGAAGACAGCTTAGTTTTTTAAACTAAAAGGTAGTGCATTACATCACTTTAGACTAAACTGTATATTAAGCTATTATACTCGTAATATAATAAGGTATTTTATATTATAGTATATGGTATATCTGTTCCACGTGTGTGTTTGTTTATGTATGTAGAAATATTTGTGCAATCTCTCTTCGTACACGTATTATTCCTAGTAATCTGTCTTGTTTAACATTTATTTAGCTCCTTTATTTGTATTACAATTTATGAACTATTTTTAAAAATTAATAAAACTTCATAAACAATTAATAAAAGACTAGATTTATGGGTACACAGGATACAACTGGTGTACTGAAAACTTAGCATGTAAGAAATATATTAAGCTCAAATACAGAAAAATATTAGGCACCGGCACTTTAAGTAAGAAACGTCAGCGCAGGCCAACGAGACAATAAAATGGGGATGATCAAGCCCACTTCTTGAATTTACTCCGTTTGGCAGAGTTCGCCTTGAGATGTGGGTAGTCATTCAACTGCTCAAGAAATTTTACACCTTTTATGGAACCCGAAGAATCATCACCCTGGTAACAAGTGCTTGCTAATGGAACCTGTCCTAAGCCAGTCCACTCTCGTCCAGAACCTCACACCACCCCTCGTAATATTACCCTCCCATCTAGAGACATGGAAGATCCCCTAACTTGTCTGTTCTATTCATTTTTCAGCTCGAAATGGTACTCTAATGCTGTCAGTTTGTGAGCTGTTCTTTTCTAAGCGACGCGTTCAGCATATCGGCTATACTCGTATAGCTTTGATGGCAGAGGTATAGTTTGTCCCTGTGCAAGTAAAGAAGATAAATCTAGGAGCTGAGCTACAGCACTATATGTGATAGTTGGTTAGCCTCACGCGGCGACCGCTTTGCCTCCGGGGGAAGAGCGTCCGTTTCCCACTAAATAGGAGGCAGGGTGAGCCACAAGCCTGTCTGGACGTTTTGGAGAAGAGACAAATCTCTTGTCCCTACCGGGAAACAAACCACGATTCCTTGGCAGTCCAGCCTGAGCTTAGTCACTATAACGACTGAGCTAACTACCCCGTCGCTTCACCTTCGATGGAAGATGATTGAATACGGATGTAGAACATTGGTGGAATGATACTGACAGGCCTAAGGACCCGTAGATAAATGTGTCCAAATGCCGTCTTGTCCACAGTAAATTCCTTATGGAATGAGTGGAGATCGAATCGGGCTTCCGTCATAAGAATCTGGCGACCAATCTCATGATCATGGATCGCCGTGAGAAATTTGTTAAATTTATGCGAGATTTGAGGCTGTCACTGCCATATCTATGAAAAGTGCTGTCTTCCAGATACCACACCGTGTAGTGTGATGAAAATTTACTTTACTTTAAAGTTTCGTTGCAATTTACTGCCTCCATCATCAGAGTAGACAAACGTTTTGCGATGGGAAGGATAGTGTACTGTTTACAGAGGGGTTGGCAGACCCAGGGATTATGGGCCCTCGACAACGGTAAAGGCAAGTGGCTGTATACTGACAGAGCACATTGCAACATGCAGTAAGTGGCATCATGTACCAGAATGGAGTAATTTACATGCCTATTGTTAATTGTGTACAAATGCATTTGAATTCAAAATCTCATGGCGCGTCAGCATAGCACGGCACAGTGACTTCACCGATCATGGTGAGTGGTCAATAATTACCTGCTTGGAGCTACAGGGTCTGCATGAACAGGCACTCTCATTTACTGTTAGGATTTTATTGTGATTGTTGGACCGGCCATCTTGCGGTCAGGATACCGGCCTATTGTAAAAATACTTTCTTATGTAGAAGCAACTTAATGCGCGTGATCAAGACCGAACCGACTTTAAAATGCTTTGAAATCCCTCCAAGCGTTTTCTTAAGACTCCAAAAGTTTATGGCTGTATAAATATCACACGGGAAGAGTGGCTTATGTGCAGGGTATGTGTATCACGACTGGACATTTTAGCCCTTCTTCCATTCTGCCGATTGTGTTGAATCTGTAACATGAACGCCTTCAGCATCCTCGTAGCAAAGTTTACGTGACAGTAAGATGTACGGTACTGTAGTGAGAATGTCTCTGGCCTTCAGGACAGTCTCCTAAGAAGTGACACTTGACTACACACTTATCATGAAGCCCGTGATATAGAAAACCTCTATGGTCATAGCTTACATCCACTGGGGCTCTTTGTAGCACCAAGGAATAACAAACAGCAACATAAATGAGAGTGATTTAATTCAGTTCAGTTATGTAGTGGTTTACGTCCTGATTCAACAGCCTAGTTACCGGCCACAGTCAGCACGAGTACGTATATAACATACAAACAAAATAATAATAATAGCAATAACAATAATATGTATTAATATAAAAGTAAAAAGTACATCATGGGAAATAACACTATATGTACGAAGGAGGGTCAACTGAAAACCTTAAAAGTGCGATAAAAATTCAAACCACAACTCGACTGTCTTGTAAGTTTCAACAATGATACTCATGGCTTGAAGAGTGGCCGACAGGTGGCAGTACGATACTACATAGAAAAGTGAAGTTATTTATACCTTTTGTGTTCAATAAATTACGAGATGAAACATATTTAAGGTTTTCATTTGACTCGCCCTCGTACCATGAATTGTCCGTGATTAGTGGGTCCCTGTCACCACGGCATGGCGCGTCCTCAGGTTGCGGATAGAGGAACGGCCTCCGATATGGAGGGTGGCTGCGAATATGTTGAATAAGCAGTCGCGGACAGCTGACAAGGCGTGGTCCTCCACCTTGGGGATTGGACGAGGTGCTAACAACTCCTCCCCTTTAAAACGTATCTTGTTACGAAACATCTTGTGCTTCGGACCTGGACTGATCCTGTGGTACGACCTAAGCAATGGAAAAGTGATATGAGATTTGGTACGTGGAATGTTAGGAGCCTGTATAGGGCAGGTTCACTTACAACACAGTCAAGGGATTAGCAAGATGTAAATTAGATTTAGTGGGTGTACAGGAAGTTAGGTGGGACAAAAGGGACATGGTAAGAGCAGGGAATTATATTTTTTTTCTATAGAAAAGGAAACGAAAATCATCAACTGGTAACAGGATTTTTTGTACACCATAGAATACTATCAGCAGTTTAGTGAGTAGAGTTTGTTAGTGACAGGATGTCATATATAGTTCTGAGAGGTAGCTGGTTTAATATCATTGTTTCGAAAGTGCATTCATCAAGTGAGGAGAATAGTGAAGATTCAAAAGACAGTTTTTATGAGGAATTAGAGCAGGTTTTCTATTTGTTCCTAAGTACCACATAAAAATTATTTTAGAGGATTTTAATGCGAAAGTGTGGAGAGAGAATATTTTCAAACCGACAATTGGAAATCAGAGTCTACATCAGGAGAGTAATGAAAATGGTTTTCGAATAGTGAACTTTGTACTTCAAAAAATTTAGATGTTAAGATCACGATGTTCCCACACCGAAACGTGCATTAAGTACACCTGAACCCTCCTGATGAGAAGACTCACATCCAGGTTGATCACATATTGATAGATAGGAGATGGTCTATTATATATGATGTATTATCTTTTAGGGGAACTGACTGTGACACTGATCACTATCTGGTGATTGCAAAAGTTAGGGAATGATTGGCAGTAAGTAAACAAACAGCACAGAAATTTGAAGGGGAAAGATTTAATTTCAGGAAGCTAAATGAGTTGGAGGTTAGGAAACGGTATCACATTAAGATCTCAAAAAGGTTGCAGCTTTGGAGAACTTAAATGTTAGCGATGATATGAATAGGTCTTCCTTATTTCGAAAACAGAAAGCCCCGCAGATCCATGTACCTTACATCTTACGCTTGTATTTCGTTCGTCTGAGACTTTTGTTCTAGATGCTTTTCGGTCCGATGAATGCGAGTGCTTAGTGACACAGGCTCGAGAAGCGAGCGGGCCAATTTATGCACTTTTAATGCAAAGGTAAAGGTAAAGTAAAGGTACAGTTCACCCTAGAACAGGCCACGAAGGCTCAGAGGGGGAGTAGAGGTATAATTCTACTCTTTCTTTAACCTCGGCACTAGATAGGGCCCGGCCTCTGCCACTTTACTTCCTGGAAAGACCCGGTACCCATTGTATTGAAGGCTGGGTGGGCTCCAGGGCCGATCTGTACGGGTGCTGAAAATCTAGCACCTCACCGGGATTCGATCCCTGGACCGTTCAGCCCGTAACAAGTCGCTATACCGACTGAGCTATCCAGGCCCACCTTATTAATCTATTATTCCTTTATTTCATCTACTTCTAATGGAAAATTCAGTACGTTAACAAACTTTGTTAAAAATCTGCAACATGAAATTTCAAGAAAATCCTGTAATTGGTTCTTGAGTTGTTAAAGAAAGACGGACAGACATGCATAGTTGTCACGCGCGTTATTGTAACTTTCTTGGCGAAAGCATCAAGAGCGCAAAAAAAATTGACTCAAAGCAGTAGATATTCTAACAACTGATCTCTGTAACAAAAGTTGATGACGGCTCGCCTGCTTAGCCTTCTGACATTAAAATCACATTTCGCCTGTGATTTATTTACCGAAACTGTCAATGCATGCTTTGTAAGAAATATGTAAAATTGAAATATAATACGGTTGTCTTCATCTACGGTGTTATTTTTCGCCATGCTTTTACCCTCTAAAAAGCACCACAAATTGCAATGAAATTTTGTATTCAGTACCGTCCACATTGACAGCTATAAAGCGAAATGTGTTTCGGTCCCTCTCACGCCTGCACGCGGTGGCGCAGCTGGTTGAGGCACTGCGCTACAAGCCGGAAGGTCGCGGGTTCGATTCCCTATGGTGTCATCGGAATTTTTCATTGACATAATCCTTCCGGCCGCACTATGGCCCTGGTGTTGACTCAGCCTCTAACAGAAATGAATACCAGGATTATTTCCTGGGGGTAAAGTTGGCCGGTGCGTAGGGCTGACAACCTGACCACCTTCATGTGCCGATTGTCTTGAAATCTGGGAGTGTCAACCTCCTGGAACCCTCTTGGACTGTTCAGGCCCGTAATGGGATTGCTTTACCTTTACCTTTACCCTCTCACGCCTAGCTTAATGCGGAGCTGAAATGGTTTCGTCACTTTGCTCAAACACGTTAATTTTTCTGCGCTTAACGTGTATAAGAAAGACATCTCAGTAAGCTTGTCTTAAGTTTCTCCTTAAATGTCTTTATATACGTTGGACACCCGTACTCACATGAATACAAGGGAAGAGATTCAATTTCCCTGCTCTTGATACTGCCGGTCCAAGTGGCCGCGCGGTCTAAGGAGTAGGTCTGCGGCCGCTCGCCTGCTGAGATTGTGGGTTCGAATCCCGCCGGGGCATGGGTGTTTTTCTATTGTGAGTGTTGTGTGTTGTCAGGTAGAGGTCCCTGCGACGAGCTGATCACTCTTCCAGAGGAGTCCTACCGACTGTGACGCGTCGTTGTGTGTGATCTAGAAACCTCATGAATGAGGAGGCCCTGGCCTACTTGGGGGCTGTCGCGCCAAAAACAAACTCTTGATACTAATTGTCCACAATGCAACAGATGGATCTACTCCTTGTGTTTCAAATGCTTTCTCATCTCTGTAAACAGTGAACATTTCTATTTTCAGTAAATGAACACAAAAAAATACCTTAATAGATGAAAGACAAAGAAAGTAATAATGAATTTAGGAACTTTTCTTAACTTATGTGGAGTGCACTTGTTTCGTCAATTTCACTCAGATCCTCTAGATGAATAACGGAGATAAACAGGTGTTCATGCAGCGTCACCTTCCCATGTTGCATTACGGTCTGTGAACTAACGCATGCATAAATAGTAATGATACCGTTAGCTAGAAAATAAAATGGTCTTAGAAAAAATTATAACTCCCACTTGGCTTCAAATGTTGCAGTCTATAACACAAAGCTAGAGTAACTGTTTAGCCATCATTCAAGTTAAAGATTCACTTGTGTGTAAACAATTGATTTCACGATTTTAAGCTTTCGCCGTGTTCTATATGTAATGTGTTTTCTTTTGGGTAATTCCCCGGCGTCTGAGTTCTAATAGCCGACGTTTCATCCACCTGCCTATGAAGATGGAACTGATAGAGTGTTCCGAAACGTCGCCTATTAGAACTCGAACGCCGGGAAATTACCCAAAAGAAAACACATTACAATTGATTTCATGTACATTGAATATCTTTTGTGAGTCATAAAAATTTCGCGAGTCTTCTGTGTTTGTAATTGTTTTCCTGTGGGATCTCTCGCTGGGAGCTAGGAGGTTGTAGTCAGTATAGGGACTAGGTTGCGAGCTAAACCTTCCGGGGTTCGATTTTCGACGGCAGCAAGAGATTTCTCTGACCCAAGATGCTAAGACCGGCTATGAGGCTAAACAATCTCCTGTTATGTGGATCTCAGGGTTAAAGTAGCAGCAGCGTGAAGCTGACCACGCAACTCCATCTAGCGCTGAGGTTAATAATGAGTGGAGCTATACCTCTACTCCCCTTGATTGCCGATATTTTGTGGACAGACATATATCTACCCTATAGCTTTGTAGGATCTCTCTACAAACTAAATTTCGTATGGTTAAATATTTATCGCCGTTAAACCAGAAACGAGTGCTATTTCAAAATGTATGCAGAATGTGACTTACCAGATTCCAGTCGGTACACGATATCGTTGGTGGCACAAAGCGTGAAGATAGTACCTCAGAATCCCTCCCCCTCCCCGAGACACCGCAGACAGGATAACCGATATCGAACCACACATCAAGAACTACCGCGGAACCGACCTAAGTCTAGTCATTCCTAAGCTTAATGAACATGTACTGCTTTTGTTCGGAGACAGTAAAATTGCTAATTCAAAGACACACGCAAGAGTGCATTGTACCATATCTCCAGGTCTAGCTAGGACCCACACTGCTGTATGTGCAAGCTTCATTGACTCCGACATGCATATTGTTTTTACATAGCTTCTGTGTAACTACAGTGGAACCAGTTTATTTTGTTTGAATTTCAGAACATCTGGACTACGATATTGGACCAGAGTACCATTTCTGAAATGCAGAAAAAAAATACACAAGGCAAGACGGCCTTCGAAATTCGTTGTTTTAACACACGAGTAGTCACCAGGGCAGGTCTACTTCCGGTCTGTCTTTCTTTGTAATTTTAAGACTTTGACCATAATATAGTTTTCGCCAGTATTGGGGTTAAGTGTGACAGTGACCTGAAAGATTGAAGAACAGAGGTCTTCGATATTCTGGTATGTTTCACAGCATCAACGGCGGTAGTTTAATAAAATAATTTAATATATACTCCGTCTGACACAACTGTATGCTTATTTTATTATTATTCTATTATTTGCCAATAATAGAATAATAATAAAATAAACACGTTGTCAACTGAAGAATAAAAAACCATCTAGATGCCACTTATTATTTTATTGTACTTCTTATAGGCTCAACATGTTTCGGGCACTACTATGCCCATCATCAGGAGCTCGCGACTATGATGTTGATTACCACATTGGTCGTTTCGTTATTGGTTTGCTGTGTGTTGGAGGTTAGGTGCGGTTAGGCTAGTGTAGTGTCCGGGCTGCAGGCTAGCCTGCAACCAATAACGAAACGACCAAAGTGGTAATGAACAACATAGTCGCGAGCTCCGAGCCTATAAGAAGTACAATAAAATAATAAACGGCATCTAGTTGGTTTTTTTATTCTTCAGTTATCACAATGATGCACGGTCCAATAAACATCAGAAACATGTTGTTGTGTCGAAAGGATTACATATAAATTATTTTATTAATGTATTTTATAATCACAACGGGATATCCTCCACCAACGGTGTAATTTGTTAATGACGTCTCAATATATCATGTCTGCCCCATCTTGAAAGGTTTTTCGACATGCTGACCATTGAAAATGGGACCAGCACGCTATCCCGAAACGTCGGTAAATACTAACCCTTTTGCGCGATGTCCCAGAAGATCGAAGATATCAGATATCCCGCTGTGAAGGCTTAAGTCTCTTAAACAAGACGGCAATTTTGCAGGTCGTTTGCACCTGGGCCCGCACTGCACACAGAATCCAGATGTGTCATTAGCTTTGGCTTTCATGTATTGTAGCCTAGACGCAAAATTGTCGACAATGTTGGCCAGTATGGGAGATATAGATAGCTGTATGATGTGGTCCAGCGGGCAGCACTGTTGGTTCATATTTAGAAGATAACGTGATCGAATCTCGGACTATTATCCAGTTATCATGACTGAGGTATTTGTGGTTATCCTTAGTACGTAGCTGCAGTAGTAAGTCACGTTACGTCACAGCCTTCACTGTTCACAGCCTCGCAGAATTTCACAGTTCGTTACTCACTGCGAAATCCGCATTAAAAATCTGAAATGAAGAAAGCGGCCTTAAACTAACCGGAAATAGAAGTACATCACTATTTTCCGATCCCGGTGGCCGCGCGGTCTAAGATGTAGGACGAAAAAGCCGCTCGTTTGCTGGATCACGGGTTCGAATACCGACGAAGGCATGGGTGTTTGTTACTTGTGTTTGTTTTGTGTTTTGTAGGTAGTGACCTCTCCGACGAGCCGATCACTTATTCAGAGGAGTCCTAGTGTGCGTGCGTGCGTGTGTGTGTGTCTAATTGTGCGTGATCTAAAACCCTGAACGATGGAGTGGCCAAGGCCCGAGATGGGCTGTTGCGCCAGAAATAGTAATGCTGCACATTCTTCATGAGCCGGACAGTTCAGTCTGTATAGTCACTGGGCTCAGATAGTTTTGGGTTCGAATACCTGCGTGGGAAATTTTATTAGTTTCGACTTCTTATTAATAACACGTTAATACTGTACATGCTACTTATTTAATATTAATTTGTTGCGTCTTTCACCGTTCACAATTAATGCAGTTAACGAAAAATTTTGTGTCGAAGAACTTTGCATGCATGAATAAAAACTTATCAGTTTTCGATACTATAGGTTATGTCATACAGCTGTGCTGACAGCTTGCTGCTCGCAAGCTGTCAGCACAGCTGTATGACATATATCATTGCTGTGTGTACGTGAAAAACTCCTGATGATGGACAGAGGAACTGTCCGAAACTTGTAGAGTATTATTCCAAAATTAAATTTGAGAAATTAGTGCATCTAGTTGGTTTCATTATAAGAACTTAACACGACGCACGGTCACCTGAACGTCAAAGGAGACGGGGCATCTTTTTTTTTTAGCAGTCCCGTTACAGGCCCGGAGGGGCCCAGAGGGTTCCAGGAAGTTAAGGTTCCCAGATTTCGTGACAACGGCACAGGGTGGTGGTAAGGTTGTCAGCCTTACGCACCGGCCGCCTTTATCCCCAGGAAATGCTCCTGGTACTCATTTCTGTTAGAGCTTGAGTCGACCCCAGGGCCATAGTGCGATCGGAAGGATTTTATGTCAATGAAAAGTCCAAAGACACCAGCTGGGATCAAACCAGCAACCTTCCGATTTGTAGCACAGCACCTTAACCACTGTGCTACCGCGGTCCCTAGACAGGGCATCTAGTTGGTTTTAATATAAGAATCTATCTCCTTTGGTTATTCGCTGCTTGGACGATATTAAATAATAATTACATTTGAAAGTTAACGACCGAATTAAACTTAAATTCTCTGGTAGCGACATTTCTTCTACACAGGATGTAGTCACGATGCGTCAACTAATTTAAAGAATTGTATCCCAGTAATCAGAGTACAGAGTAACCCTCTTGTCAGCGTCACGTTTCGCAGAAAAAGGGGTTTTTGGTGTTAAGGTACTACAGTTTGAGAGACGCGTCATGTGCTTTGTTAGATTATTATATTCACTTTTAATTTTTTTTATTGTCGTATGGGTTTGGAGTCGAAAAGAATATATTAACGTAGCCCAGTGCGCAGTTCTTCACAGTTGCTGGATGGCGTAATCCGTATGCCGACTAGGCTAAGGGCTGGATGTCGGATGTCGTGCTGGAACAATAAATTTATCGTTCCTCTGGAGTCCGCCCAGCTTAATATTCAGTGGGTACGGGGCTCTTAACTCGGGGGTAAAGCGGCCGTGTCGTGAAGTTGACCATTAACCCCACTTAGTAAAGTGATCCCGTTACAGGCCCGGTGTGGCCCAGAGGTTGGGTAGAGGTATAGCTCTACTCTTCCATGACCGCGGCACTAGAAGTGGGTGAGTTGTCAGCAGCACGCCCCGGCCGCACCTTACCCCCAGGAAAGATCCGGTACCCATTTTACAGGAGGCTGGGTAGGCTCCAGGGCCGGTCTAGACGGGCGAAAAATCTCGTCCCCACCGGGATTCGATCCCGGACCGTCCAGCCCGTAGTCAATCGCTATACCGCATTAACCCCACCTAGTCCCTAGGCTAAATATGAACGGAGCTATGCCTCCACACCTCAGTAAGCCTTCATGGTATATATAATGACACTTTTACCTTCACAGTTTGGAGTGCTGGAAAAGAGTGTTGTAACGTTTGTATGCTATTACGTTAGCCGATATTAAGGGTAGTCAGATCACCATGTAGGAATCACAACTAACCAACCAACTACATGGGACATAACCTTGTGAGAAGCCGACAGATACTCAGCAGGTTAAGAAATCTCCTGTAATGTATGGTACTTGACCGCGCTGTGACTCATACGATTAGTGGCTTTTCTGTTACGGTGCGGGCACGGGTTCAGACACAGATCAGTCTATATTGAATTTTTATTGAACAAAGTGCCGCTGGGACAAACTTTTCTGCCAGAAATTCAGATGTCCCCAATCTGTATCATTCCACCAGTGCCCCATACTCATTCATTCATCTGTCACCGACGCTAAGTAATCTTAGCAATTGGAAAACCGCGTTAATTAACGCATTTTATGGAAACAGAAAGCTTATTAGTGCGTTCACTTCGTTGCCACTGGTCACTATCCTAAGCCAGACGAATCTATTCCATGCCCTCCCATCCAGTTCCTAAGGCTTTTTCCTTTACGTTGAGAAACAGTTTGAAACGGGCAGTGTTGCCATCTATTAACGGTTTTGTGTGATACAATTTGTAATGTTATGACACTGGTCTGGTTAGCTAACGTTAGCTAAGGTGTGGGCCTCAGGCGTCTCCTCCCCTGTGTTCCGGTGCCGCACAATGCACTTCCCTTACCCTCCTCTTCCTATAAAGGAAAAGTCCGTACCTTCTTACACACTGTACAAGTGCGTATTTATATTAATATCTTAAAGGGTTTCCAGATGCCTCCAGACACCAGGGGTATCACCAAATCTGCCAACCGGCTCCCTGGCACCACAACCACAATTTTCATTTTAAAAAAAATTCAGTCTAGCTCGTATCCTCGTCCTGTCTCTGCATTCATTTTAATATAATCGTCCTATCTCCCTATGGAGCTTGTTGTTTCAGCGATGTTACTCTTGACCTGAAATCTGTATAACTTAAAAGCTGTTCGTTTCTTACCCTGACTACCGACTATCCTGACACAAGCGTCTTATCTTCCTAAGATCCACAAGCCTTTCTTTACTCCAACCATGATTAATTTCCCATAATGTAGGACGATGTATATTTGATGAAAAAGCGTGATTTTGGCTTTTTTCAAAAAAGTTTCCTTATTAGTTTATCTTTTTTCCATTTGGCAAATGCAAATATTCTTGCATCCTGACCTCTAACATTTAGCCACATGACAATGCTAGAGGAGGTATGTAAGTTAACGGCACTAGCGTAATGTACAGGTAAAAGAAGAGTTGGCCCTGGGTACACCAAGACAGCATATGGGACATTGGTACTGAATGGGCGTGAGTATGCCGCTTCGCCCCTCCGATTTCTGAGACGCACTAAATGAGAGGCTGGGTAGGCCACATAATCGATCTAGACGAGTTGGAGGAAAGAATATCTATTACTCCTGCCGAGAATCGAACTATAAGACATCGATCCTCCATCCCTTACGCCAGTCACAAGACGAACTACACTATCCCGTAACATTCCGTTCTATCCCTCACACGTTTCGTCTCTTTACTCCAAACACGTTACACACATTTTTTCCCCCTACTTCAGTGTTTGTGGTCTTCAAAGTCAAATTAATCGACCAGGTTTCAAAACCATATATTCTATGTGATTTCAATCTACAGGGTCTTAAATATTAAAACCAGTTTCTATCACCCGGTCAATAAATTTACATTCTTATGGAATCTGAAATTGTACAGGAGTTCACAAGAATCTGTCATTATATTCAATGGGCTTACTGAAAACTCACACAGAGGAATTTCTAAAATTATGTCTGCAGTCACGTACATTCATAATTAATATTCTGAAAAATTTGGACTGGCACACATTACACTGTATAAACTCCAGGCCGCATTAAATATTACATAAGTGAGAGCTGCCTTTATTCGTATTTCTAAACAATTATTCACATGGCTACACAAATTCCACCAAAATGCGACAAATATCAGATTGTATCGTTGATCATAAATCTCTGACATCAGAGAGAAGCTTTTGTTCACCTCCTACCCCCATAAACTATTTCCTTAAGGTATATCTTCTTGTTGTTATTTTCCCATCTTGCAAACTACCATTTCCTTTTCTTGTCACGTGCTAAGTCCATTGTTTTCCCTGGATTTAAACTTTTGCATAACACAAACCATACGATTCTTAATGTTCGCCACTATATGATCTACTTTATATAAGTCACTTCATGTGATTGAGTGAGTGGTTGAGTAATTACCGGTCTGCTATGGTTACCGTGTTACCATTTTTTCAATGATTATCAGATTGCCACGGTTACGATAGAGCGTAGTCTGTGAGTGGCGTCATGAGAGTCTAAAAGGGGATTATTTTTCAGTGGTTGCGATAGAACGCATTGAAAAATGGAATGGATTACTACGTGAATAGTACTTTCATCTCCTTATGTTACGGTGCTGTAGGTATTTCCTGGTATCACCCAATCAGTTCACCTTGTTAAAAATGAAGACAACACTGAAGGCTTGCCTAATCATTGCTGTTCCCGACTGCTTCTTCAATTTACAATATTCGTAACTCTCCTCTGCACTTAAAAGACATCTTCTTGTCTGAAACCTGAAGTTGAGAAATTCAGTGTTGGCAAGGAATCTTATAGAACAGTAATAAGACCAATAGTGACCTATGCATCAGAAACATGGGTGCTGAAAGAAAATATAATTCAGAAACTGCTAGTCTTTGAGAGGAAAATCTTAAGACGAATATTTGGACCTACGAAAGAAATTCAACATGGAGGATTAAAAACAATGAAGAACTGAACAAACTGATAAAGCACGAAAATATAGTCAACTACATCAAAGCCCAGAGACTCAGCTGGTTCGGCCATATACAAAGAATGCCTGAAGCCAGGGCAACTAAGAAGATATTTAAATGCAATCCCTTAACCACGAGACCAAGAGGAAGACCCAAATATAGATTGGAGGACAACATCATACAGGACCTTGGTCAAATGAAGATCAACAAATGGATAACCTGTGTCCAGGGTAGAGCATAGTGGAAGGATATCGTTGAGAAGGCCAAAACCTCCAATTAAAGTAGGTTCAGTGCCTGAAGAAGAAGACAAGGAATCTAGCTAACACGGCGGAGGGTTGATCATATGTATAGTGTACACCCCTGGGAGAAGTACGGAAGGGTGAATCCATATATTAATACAAGATGCATAGTATCGGGTCACGTACTGTTAGAGGACATCAAACGCATTTCTGATGCGTTATTTTAACTGGCAAGGGTAACTCTTTAGCGGTACTTTACGCACAAAAGAGGGATTCAAACGATTATGGGTTAACAGTTATTGTATCTTGTGGTAAAAGTAAACATTATTTCGAAACACATTGCCCCAGGTAAAATTCCAGTAAAGGAGGGCAGTCTCCAGATTTGAACAGCAGTATCTTTGCACACAGCAGCATGTAACTTTGCTCTAAATCTTCATTTGTATGCCGTGTATTGATTCCTGGTGAGCGCAGTTTTGTTTCTCTTTATGGGTTCTGTTGACCACCCTTTTAAAGATATGTTGTGTTTGACCAGGTTAGTGCAAGAAACAGTTTTGTTTATGTGCGATTTGCATCCTTTTTCCAGAACTTCACTGCATTCCTGCTTGCCAACACCTTGACGAAACACTCTGTGTAAAAACCCCAAAAGATGGTCATCATTCCATTTACACACGTGGCCTCCGTGAAAGTAATGAGGGTAGGTTTGACGAACTGTTAGTGAAAACCAGGCACATAATTAAGCTGCTAATCTGTATTTATTAATTTCCTTTCTTTGAGTGCCTCGCCATGTAGCCCTCTGCGTTTTAAGTGATGTTATTCCTGTGGCGTCTTGTTAGGAAAATAATTCTTCGTACAGGGGTGCTGATAAGTCCTTAGCCCGACCAGGAAGGAAACAAGCTAATGTTTCTGTCAGAATGGCGTGAATTTCCTTCGGCGCCTTGCCTTGCAGAAAAAAAACTGATGACAGCTCGTGTCTCCATGTTGTTGAAATCGCGCGCGTCCCTGACATACTTCTGAGCTTGTGTCCTTCCTGGTCGGGCTAAGGACTTATCAGCACGCCGGTGTGTTAGAATTACTTCATGGTCTTGTACAATTTGGGGTCAGCACTGTTGAAATGCAACACATTGCTTGGTTCATTGACAGATGGCAGGAGAGATCTACGTCCTTTGTTTTGTCAGAACCTACTTTAATTCATTCCAGAAAGGTCAGTATTTCTGTGGTGCGATTTGTAGGGTTGATTGAAACATGACACCGCGTTTACACAGTAGAATGTTGATATCGCATTGCTACTGATCGGAAACGCGAGGAGCTGGTAGGAAAATGTTATTTAATGGACACACATAGCGACACCCATATTGTTTACACAAATAACAGCCCGCGAAAAGTAACTTAATTAACGTCATGGTCGTCTGGTTCTACCAACCATAAAAAAAGATGAAACGCTGCCCGATATTTCGAAGTTTGGCTGCAGTGTAGTTGACGCCTTCGCTTTTCTGGGAAATTAACGCAGTTTTGGTCAAGACTGCTTGACCTTTGACGATGGGACCGATCGACTTTCCAGAAACCCACTACCCACAAACGGAGCATAAGCTTTCAGAAGACCAAAGGCCTCCGGCAAAATTTTTAAAACGAAATGTCAGTATCTGTCTACAAAACACACGGCATTACATGTGGGAAGACTGTAATATCAATAGCCACTCTCTTATGAAGCTTGAATCTCAACTTGCTGTGTATTTGAAACAAGCGGACTCGCACGCTGCATTGGAACCTATTGGTACACACATTAACGCGCTCCGTCCAGGTGCTTCTCTAACCGTGCGACAGACCACTAGAAACACTTTTCTGCCCGTCTCCATTCCTGGCCCAATCCTTTCTTTCTTTTTTCTCCCAGCCTTTACTTCTTTTCTTTCTACACTTCTTTCTTTCTTTCTTTCTTTCTTGATGCCTATCCTTTCTCCGTTCTTCCGTTCTGTAATTTTAAGATTGACCTATAGACACTGGATCTGAAAGTAATTTCTGCGGAGGATCTGAAAGGGTTCAAGCTCCCAAGGAGGTGAAAAACGCAGCCATCAGAGTGGCAGGGGGACAGAGAAAATTCGACATGTAAATGTATTCCAGGTTCGGGTACGTAAGATAGACGGAACGGTTTATCGAGTTTTCGCCATCTAAGTATTATCCGTACTAAAAACATAGCTGTTTGTAGTAGGTTCCTGATGCAATAGGCCTATCTATAAATTCCCCAAATGTACGTAGGGGGATTTACGGGCTTTTATTCGTGGCAGTTGTAAGCCTAACATTTCTCTGAAGCTTAACCACAACATATTACATGACAAGGACTTACATAACTCTATGTCTTCGCTTAGTATTTTTAAAGCGACTTTATCGAGGTTGGTAAGAAGTACGAGACACGTGAAAAGCATGAAAACTATATAAAACATCTTAAAAAATTTTGCTCGTGAAATCTGGAAGTAAGACATAATTTAGGGGCCAGACACTTAAGTGTCGGTAGGGGGATAACATACTAAGCATTACGAAGAAAAGGACGAAAGGCAATGGAGTAGATTTAACTGGCTGAAGATAGGATCCAGAAATTCTGTGAACGTAAGAATAAACAGTTATTTCCCAAATTTGGTACGGTATTTCTTAACAAGCTTTGCGATTATCGGCTTGTCAAGAAACTCTCTGCTTCGTTGAGTTCAATTCGGCACTGGGTCCGTACAGCCTCGCCTTCCAGTAGCGAATACAACGCGTCACCTCTTTTTGCAAAGTATGACGCCGTAAAGGTTTGCTTTACACATTCAGTGTTAACAGTTCCGCGTTGTGGCCGCCTTCACAAATGGTGAAAGTCACAAAAATACCCACATTTAACCTTTTGACGCCTAATGTCGACTATAGTGGTCGTACCACACCGCTAACTTCTAAAGTTTCATTTTATATATTTATTCAACAAATATAGGTACTGAATGTTTTAAACATGGTATATACTCTCCGTTTTTTTTCTCTTCAAAATGCAGTTTGTTTCATAATTGTAACGTATTTGGTTCCTGTATTATTCACATTTTATATACAGAGTGTGCTAAAATTAAAAAAATAATTCCGGCGCCAAAAGGTTAATAGA
>Ga0123354_10005022_pt1 | contig 19047 bp, 7 predicted proteins | sample TergutLab28metaG_2_FD_97872 | JGI IMG/M metagenome (GOLD analysis project Ga0123354, IMG submission 97872) | Labiotermes labralis P4 segment gut microbial communities from Petit-Saut dam, French Guiana - Lab288 P4 | ecosystem: Host-associated > Arthropoda: Insects > Digestive system > Gut ...
CCCGTTGCGCTGACCACGTGACACCCCTCTATCCGCAAAAGTTGGCACTAACTTCGCCGACCGGCGGCGGCCGCTCTGTCGGTATAGTTCGCGTGCGGACTAAGGCCACGGAGTTTTTTATAGTTAAGTTATATATTGTTGAATGTAATCTTTAAAAGCCAGTTTATTATCCAGACCGACAAATGCATAATATATATTGTGCATTTGTCGGTCTGGATAATAAACTGTTCAAAAATGCAAGGTACATACATTAAAATAATTAATATATTTCACAGTCACTTATCTTCCGAAGTGTATTTACACGGACATGTTTGTATTTGTAATTTTTTTGCTGTAATTCACTCCTGTAGTTTGTCCAAGCATTTTAGATACACCCTGTGTCATGATAAATTTCTTAATTCGGATAAAATCGCCTGCGTCCATTAGACAATACAATCGGTGATTGCTGTGCAGGAAAGTATTTTATGCTTATTGTAGAGTCGTACTAAAGCCGTAAACAAAACTGGGTTGATAAAATATCGAATTAAAGCTGGAAGTACATATATTAACCACTAGCCCATGGTGTAGATAAGCTACCCCCCCCCCACCCGGGTAAATGGAGGGCCCCCTACCATATATATTTAGTAAAGTTACGTTCAGATATCACGACACGAATCTCGTAGAACACTGCTTAGGGCGAAACGGTGTAATCTAGTCGACATAACACAAAAAGGTTTTAGTATCCTCTGAGTCTGGGGACCGCCAAGACCACGGTGCCACACCATCCGGGATCTGCTGGGGCCGTATCTACGCTACTGCTTTAGAAGAGGGAAAGAATAGAAATTATACGACTTCAATTCACACATCTCTTACTGACACAGAATTCCTTAAAGAGTGACGCCTCAAATTAATGATTTAGCTCCAATTACAGAGCATCCTTCTCGTTGTATCCACTACGAAAAAAAGTGTACAACACTGTAGCTTTGAATAAAATGAGGTGTCTTGTAGCATATGATTATGTTCGCGAGCCATAAACGTGGAGGCAGATGTTATAAGGTGCGTGGTAATAGTGAACTGCCTTCAAAAGGGAATACTGAAGGGCTATATAAACTTCAGAATTGCTTCAGACTCTTAGGATGCGAACTTGAAAGCCACTTAAATATAACAATAGTCTCCTTATGTCGATATCTATGATAAAGGAGAAGCTATCCGCTTATAAAATTGGGAAACCTGAGAAAACATCCGCGTAACATGAAACTTCAGTTACATTCTATCGAGAGGTGACAAAATGACGCAAGAATACCATCTAAAACTTTTAGGATCCATGAGTACGCCTCATATATTGATCTCCTACGAAAATCGTATAAATATCTTAATTTGCAAAATATTTTCGCTGGGTAAAAATTTGCTGTAACTGACACGCTTAAACAATTGTGCAGTGTATTTGAACACTGTGACAAATAGCTTTATTGCGTCGTATAAAACAAAGAAAAAGGATGGAGAATTTATCTAGGAAACAAAGTTATTTAAAAGAGGTGAATGAAGCCCAGCATTGCATGAAGACCTGAGGGTCATTTCTTTTGCCACGAAAGCCCCACACTGGGTGTAGTTTTGTCTGCTTAAATCCTATAAAATAATACTGATCTAAGAGAACAATAAAACCACTTAACCTGCCGGGACCTGAACAACGATACCTCAATTGTCCAGCTAGTAGCGTACTGTGTAAAAGAAGTAAGATATCCCGGCTCTCTTTCGATTAAACTAAAGCTATTCTAATTTAAGCTTAGGTAAAACTGGAGGGGTTTTACCTTGTTATTTCGAATGTGGACATACATATGTAATCAATCAAGTTACACTTTGTACTGCATACCTAAACCCGCAGTAATTGTCAGCAGCCAGGAAAAGTAAATATACGCACACTCAATATCCAGTACGTTTACATAACTCTATCGTGAATTTTGTGTGTTGTTCTGGATTTTGATGAATAATATTTTCTCTCCTCGTATGATATCTAATATTGATAGAGATTTATGCGTGCAGTTTTTTACATTATCAAATATCTCTTTACATAAACAAATGAACTTCCATTAATACCATATATCATTGCGTTTCAGTAACAAATCATGCCGTTGTTTATTTTATGATTTTATTTTTTGACTAAGCAGTTATGAACTTCCAACAAGGGACTCTGATCCAAGGAGTTAGTTACTTATGGGCAGAAGTTCAGACCTTACAAGAACATCAGATCAGACCTGATCAGAAGGGAGTTAACTGCAAGGAGGTAGTAGTTTCTCCTCTCAGTTCCTTCCATGCGATGGTAAGATAACGTAACATTGTGGTACCTTCGAGCAATGTTCATACCTCCTCGACTATTCTGACAGCCTGATACCTTTTTAATCGAAGACGGCCCTGTAATGGCTATACAGGGCGTTTCATAATGTATTCCGTCATTACAAAAATTTATTATAGGAAAACCGTAGAACACGTATTTACGAAACCTGTACAGATAGAAGGAACAACTAAACTTTTTTTTCCTTCGTAAGTTGTTTTTATCGTAGTTCACATTTCTGCCGCTAGGCGATGCGAGTGTATGTAGTGAGAAAATGGCTGCTCCGGGGGAGTAGTCGTTTTAGGGTGTTGGAATATCACACGTGTAAGTCTGTGGTTACTGTGCAACGTGCATTTCGTGCAAAGTATTCGTCCCACCATTGCACCGTGACCTCGCTGACCTAAAGGCACGGATCATTGCAGCAGTGAAGAATATCTATGCACCCATGTTGACGCGTGGGTGGCAAAAACTTGAATATAGTGTCGATATGTGCCGTGTCATCCGTGGTGCACACATCGATCATCTCTAGTTGTAAAAAAAAAAACTGTTTCAGTTTTCCTGTGACTGTGAACAATTCCATTAAGGTAGGTCCTTTGGTTTTCTTGTTAAAAATGTTTGTAATCATGGAGAACATTCTGAAACGCCCTGTGTAATATCGCATGCATCAGTAAAACGTACTTGGGCTTTCAAGTAAAATACCGGATATTTTTGCCCGATTTTAACCAAATTAAAATTTCCCGACAGGTTTTCAAATACGGCCTCGTTATCAAAATTCACGGCAAAATGAGGCCAGTTTGAAGCGGACGGACACGACGAAGCTAATAGGAGGTTTTTGCAACTATGAGAAAATACTTAAATACGTAACTCTTTTTTGAAATTTCCGGCAGTTTGTGGGACCAAGTGTGTCAAAGAGCTCAGTTTGTTTTTGCTTCTGAACAGATTTTCTTACTAACCAGCCTCTAAGTGAGCTCACGTTTTTATGTTGCGGTATAAATAAACACATGATTAGCGTAAACTAGAAGCGGATGTATCTGATTCTGTTCTTCTCGGATATTCATAATTGTTGAAGAATAAAAAACCAACTAGATGTCACTTGCTATTTTTATTTTACTTCTTAGAGACTCAACATGTTTCGGGCATTAATATGCCCATCTTCAGGATTATTCGACTACCTTGTTGAACCCGGATACCACCACAGCCGAACCGAACACAAACTCCAACACACAGCAAACCAAGAACGAAACGGCCAATGTAGTAGTTCAACAACATAGTCGAATAATCCTGAAGAAGGGCATATTAATGCCCGAAACATGTTGAGTCTCTAAAAAGTAAAATAAAAATAACAAGTGACATCTAGTTGCTTTTATTCTTCATCTATCACAATGATGCACGGTCCAATAAACATCAGATTTGTAATTGTGTTTTACAACTTAACTTTAAAAATCACTGGCGAGAATCCTCACGCCCATATATATATATACATATATATATATATATATATATACACAAAACTCCCTCCTTATACCTTGTTTGAATACCAAGGCCCCTAAGCCTAAAGGAAGAACAGAAATAAATCTCAAGAATTAGGCTTTCTTAACATCAAGACAAGAAGTAAGAAATAGAATCTCAAACATCGAGTCAGTAACCTAAAAGTTTTCTTATCTGTGACCGCTCAACCAGACAAGAAGGTTTCAATAGCAGTTGGGAGGGAAGATTGAAATCTTTCCGCTGACTGTACCGTCAAAGAGGGAGTGACATTACTGTGCAACACCTGCTGAATCGCAGGTTACCCCTCAGAAAAGGACACTTAACTTGACTTCTCTTTCGACAAAATAAAGTAACTCAGAATTCCAAAGGGAGACGTAATCTTGAAGGAAGAGCTCTACGCAGCTGCTATTGCTATCTGAAGCTGTAAATGTGAATTTTGTAGAAGCAGTCGCTCGTGATCTGTCAGTTGACTGGAAACGAATATGTCACGTCCCGGCTCTAGTGTTAGAATGTAATGTCTGTGAGAAAGGAGAATTTGCAGGAAGGTGAAGTAAGCAGGGGCAGAAGAATTTCTATGCATTTCGTCAAAGTTTCAGTACCTAAAAGCGAATTCTTTATTCGTATTATCGAAGTGTTAACTTATCTCCTTCGGGAAATATGCTACATTTAATGAAAGGCGAATCAAAGACTTATGACCTGGCTACATATCGTGGATTTTTCAAGTTACTTCATTATGTAGGTGAACTAAAGATATTATAATTCTCTAAAGATCTAATTTCATTAGCATTAAGTAATTCTGAATTTTCCCTAAAAATTTAACTTGCATATTTATTATGACTCTTACAATAAACAACCATTATCTCCCTAATCAACATTAACTGTTTCGTTCGTGTAATGGAGGAGTCTGTTTTCTGTGAAGAAGAAACTAATTTTGATGTTTTTATGTTTCGCTGACCGTGCATCTCAGTATAATCTTAGTAATTGACCAACTTAATGCACAAATTCTTGTTTTAAAATAAGTTTTTTATATTCATTTACATGTTTCGAGCACTGTTGTGCTCATCAAAGGAGGTCAAATTGTATTATACAGCATATGGTATCATCACACCTGTATGTGGCTGTCCCGTGAACCGGACGGCCACATACAGGTATGATGATACCAGATGCTATATAATACAATTTGACCTGCTGATGATGAGCACAACAGTGCTCGAAACATGTAGAGGAATATAATAAACTTATTATAAAACAAGAATTTGTACATTAAGTTGGTCACTTACTAAGAAGACACTAATGTCTTACACGTAATTTAAATGATTTTAAGTCATAAGCCCTTTAAAAATATCCTGTTGTTCTATCCTATAAATAAACCTTATAAGTATAAATCCATGGTCTAACATAAATATATGGGACTAGATATTTTAAATAGTGGGTGGTTCGAATGACCGACAGATCAACAAAAAAACTGGTGAAGTGACTAGACGGAAAGGTTTGACGGTAAGAATGTACAGAAAAACGGAACAGAGAGCAACATACATAGAAATAGAGAATCAAAGTATAGTCAAAATGTGTGGGTGGATGGAGGATACAAACATGAATGAACGATGGACATGCGTACGAAATTTACAGTTATTCCTCTTCCTACCACGTCAGCCAGTAGGTAACAAGACCTCAATGTTTCCCTCATGAAAGGAAGGTTAGGAAAAGCAGACGTACTAATAACATCAGAGTTTGTTTCAGAATGCTTTTTATGGCAAATCATGTTTAGAATATTCCAGCTGAAATGTAAACACATATTCACCCCACTGCTTTTGAAGAAACAAACGTATGGGAACATTCAATTATTTCAGTTAAGCGAAGTTAGGTGGATGTGAGGGGAGTCACGAACTTTTGAAACGAAGATGGCAAAAGTGATGTGTGATATTGAGCAATAAGATCGACAGGGCTTGAAAGTCGTAATGTAGCATACGCAGCATTAATATTGTTCTTACTTGTTAGGGTGTCTGGCAAATGTGACGTCGTAACACAAAGTTTACTTCATTGCCTGCTACGTCACAACACAACACATTACAGTAGAGCTTATGTGACGTCAAATTATTATTTACTTTTAATAGAATATAAAGGAATGGGGACCGCGGTAGCACAACGGTTAAGGTGCTGTGCTACAAGTCGGAAGGTCGCTGGTTCTATTCCAGATGGTGTCATTGACAAAATCCTTCCGATCGCACTATGGCCGTGGGGTCGACTCAGCCTCTAACAGAAATGAGTACCAGGAGTATATCCTGGGGGTAAAGGCGGCCGGTGCGTAAGACTGACAACCTTACCACCATACTGTGTCGTTGTCATGAAACCTGGGGACTTTAACTTCCTGGAACCCTCTGGGCCACTCCAGGCCTGTAACGGGACTGATTTACCTGCTTACGAAGAAATACGTTTTAATAATTATGATTAATTTTATGTATTGTTATCTTAATAAATCGGCACGCACGTTACATTTTTGGGCCATATTTTTTACATCATCGTCATCATGAGCTGTGAAGATCTACTTTATTTTTCTAATTATTTCGTAAATGGAACTATTTTTGTATAAAATTAATTTGACATAATATTAATGCTGTGATGTTCCTGACTTTTTTGTCTAAAAATTTGTTCATTTCATAAAGAATTTAACGATATATTATTAAAAACGTACTTGCATCTTCATGTAGAAAGCCTGCTATTTGAATTTTATTCTAACTTCATTCATGGAAGATAGTTTTTAAAATGAATTCCCAATATATAAGTTCATGAAAATTCTTTCAATGATAGCCTATTGTTCTAAGCGAAAGACGAACCGAACAACGGAGGGACGGACTGACTAACAGAGGACAGATAGAAATGACGAAGCTAATAGATGTTTTTCGCAACTTTAAAAATGCATTGAAAGTTTCATCTGACGGTGAAACGTCCCGTAACCTGAATGAAGAACACTTACATATTACCTACAGATACTTATATTCACTCTCCAACATAATTGTGAGTAGTATTTCAGTAGGTCGCTTCCCCATGAAAAGACTTACGTCGCTTCCCCGCAACAATGTTTAGGTCGTAACCAAAATAAGTCAACAAAAGTAAGTCACAAACTTTATATTGCTGCTATACATTAACTGTATTTAGCTCAAATCTCTGGACTGTGTGGCACATGGTCACTATTAAACAATCACTGCTCCTCCAGCTACACTAAAACTGTAGTCATTGCTCAAGAAACTGCTGCAAACTGGTTTGCAAGGCAGCTACTGCTGCATTCAACAACCCAGACTTTGCTCAACCGATAGAGACTTTGCGCGACCAAAACAAAAAATAAAGAGAAGGAAAATACCTTCCTCCAATGCCAAGCCTGTTTACAAAGAAATGAAAGCTTAAACGCTAACAATGTATGTGTTTTTGTAGAATGACCTTGTTTATTGCCAATGGTGAAATATTAGAACAGAAGTCAGTGTAAGGAGATACTTGGAGTCGCGTGTACCGAGTGAGTCCGAACTGCCTTCTAGTAAGAAGAATTCATCCCGCGGGACCACCAAACACCTGCACTTTGTGTTATTTAGAAGATCTTAGAAAAGGGTCCGTGTAAGTAGCGACATGCACCGGTGTGTTTTGTTTAGAAAAATTTAAAAATTTGGATTCGGAATAAACAAACATTTCAGGACTACAACACTAATAATTAATAATTACAGCTGTCATATTTACATGATGGCCTACTCCAGATTTTATTTTGTAAACAGACTTTATTTCCAAAAAATGCACATATTGTTCACATTGTGGTAGGTAAAGTGGGAGTTTTAATTAAAAAATGTTAAGTCGTACGGTTTAACCCTTTAAACACCGAGTTAAATCCCATCTCCCATTTGCTGGCCTTATTAGGAGCTCACCATATTCTCCACGTTAGCAAGATAAGTGTTAAAGAGGCTTTTTATTTATTTCCTTGAATGATTTTTTAATTTCGTTTCAGAAATAATTTAATATTCATTTCCCAAGACAATCATTTGTACTTTATCATAAAAGTACAAATGATTGTCTTCAAAAGTATGTGTGCAGTGCCCCCATATGGCAGATTTCTATATCTCCTTAATGTTGAGTTTTCCAGATATGATGCTCAGTTACTAACCGAAAGATTTTGGGATGGTTGCATTTGCCTCTATTAATACCAGTAAGACTCTTGTTTTAAATTCCGTATTATTATTATTATTACTATCAATGAAAAGCTTTGTCCCCGGTTTTAAGGACGAAAATTTTTACTGCAGATATCACAGGTATGGGTTGGCAGCTAAATGCCTAGAGGTCTATATCAGCATCTCCGACATTCTACGTGGTCGAAACATATTTAACGAAGTAAAATTGCATGTATTCATACCTTATCCCTCTCACTGCTGTACAGATTAACTCAAGGGCATATAATTAATAAGTTTTACACACCAGAAAATAGCGCCCAGTTGAAATGTTCTTTTCTGTAATAATATTTTAGCCTTACGAAAAAAAAACTTTATATCTGTAATCCAGTGTCTAAATGTACGCAGACAACCCACATATCTAGCACTCATTTTATAGATTAAAATTTCCAATTGGGCAGCTCTCAAAACAATTTGAAAGAAATAACCGCTTGGTAGCTCTTTTTATTCCAATCTTATATGATTTTAAACAAATATGGATAGTAACATAATTTGCGCCAGGATAAGGTGAAGACCTTGAGATATTCCTAAGTAGTAACGTTGAATTTTCTTGTATACACTGAAGAACTGGAAGATAAAAACTCAGCTGATAAACTGCAAAGCCGGCCGAGATTTGAACAGAAAATTTAATTTAGGTCCGGTGTTTTCAATCATTCGTTCAGTAATTAAAACACTAGTTAAATAGCATTGTCTTTATGCAGTCCTGAAAACGCGGGCCAGGTACATATACAGTATATTGTTTAATGTGGTGAAATACCGTTTTATCATTCCCTAGGTGAGTTGATTTGAATAAGTAACATTCACTGAACGCTAGGTGACACGGGAAATCGACATACTCCGAGAAACACCTGTCCCAATACAAGTTTGTTCACCACAAATCCTACAACGGCGACGAAACCTGGTGTGCGTGGAATCGATTCAGCGACTAACCAGGTTCTACGTCACGGATTTGTAACAAATTTACTTCTTTGCTCCTTCCCTACTTCATACCCCTTTGGAACTGTTTGGAGCCTCACTGGCTGTTGTGTGTCTGTTTGTATTATTAGTTGAGCTCCTGCAAGACAAAGTGGCGGAAGAAATATTTTCCATTTAAAAAAATTCTGCTGCTTTTCTTGTCAACGAGTTAGATTTATCACTGAACTGCCTTGATACACGCCGATCCCAGTAACCGTGCGGTCTAAGGAGTGGGTCTGCGGCAGCTCTCTTGCTGAAATTGCGGGTTCGAAACCGGCAGGGATATAGATGTCAGTATCTTGTTGATGATGTGTGTTGTCAGTTAGATGTCTCTGCGACTGCTCATTGACTCTTACAGAGGAGACTTGCCGAATGGCGTGTCTGAATGTGATCACGGAACCGAAAAAATGAGCAGGTCTAGGCCCACTGAGAGCTGTCGAACCATGAAAAAGAAAACCTTAATATTCGTTCTGATATGAGGGTTAAATTAATAACTCCAACGTACAACATTTTACCTGTTCATTTACCTCTGTGCCTTGGTACTGATTAAGCACTTATTTTTCTTGAAAGACTGACTTACATCACTTTGTATTTCAATGATTTTTTTATTACCTTATATGGCGTAAGTCGAAATAGCCAACATGACAGATTTAATTTGTGAAAAACTTGCCTCCTGCCGAGTTCCAACATAATTTCATTTACAGCTCACAGCAAATGGTCGACTAAATTTATGCATAGATTGTCTCGTAAAGAATTTTATGGGGACTAATGTTCCTACGCAAAATGGTTATTATAATAAATCAGCAAAGCTAAAATTCGGATATGCTTGACAGGTTTCTGTGGTTGTCCCCGATATCGAATTTTAATCGATCTTGTCTAGAGTTTGGCACTTATATATTGTCATAGACCGACAGATGGACAATTAGATACGCATAAATATAGACATGATCACAATATAAGGCGCATGTCTATGCTTCATTAAGCAAGCAGAGGAGACTCCCCTCGCCAAATGTCCATCGCCGAAATGACTCTTAGGTCCCTTCTTCGAATTCTAAGACATATGCAGTATTTCGAGTCGAATGGCAGGTGGTAGGGTGATTGTTTATTATGACTGGGATGGCTTGATTTAGGGAAAACACTTGTTACTTGAATTGGATTGTTTCCATCCCGTTGTGTACATGTAACAAATGAATTAATTATTAATAATAATATACCTTAATTAACACCATCTTTTGTAAGACTAATGATGGCCGAACAAAGCCGAAACATGTTGCTTAATTAAAGAGTTGTAGATTTGCAACTGTTATTTGTATGTTGTGTAAAGACGGTTCAATTTAATAAACTTGTTACTTGGTTGGAGTGAGGGAGTACTGACATATAAATCTGAAATATTGTGCTAATTTTTTATTCATGCTACAACTCTATATCAAATGCTGATTTCAGACAAATTGTACGATGTAGTGAGGCCATTTAGGTAATGGGGATGGATGTGAGAGAACTCGATTGCGTTCTATTTTGGATAATAGAGTAATACAAGGTTACAAAAAAACGTGAAAAATGCAGAGTTCTGGTTAACTGAGAGTAGGAATGGAAAACTTGCAAGAAACATCAAAGTAAAAGGTGAAGTAGAGTCTATTTCAAGTGGTCAACGTGAGCTCTTTCTGTATCGATGGAGTGTTTCCGTGAAAGTTCTGCTGATCACGTCTCTGCGCACTTGCTTTAGGGCGCATAAATCCGACTCTTCTTCGACCGGGAGTTTTATGCGTTCAGACGACATGCTTCACAAAGACCAATAGGGTTCAGTCAGGTGGTACAAAGGTAAAGGTGATAGTCCTGTGTAGGTTACGAAAGCATATGGAGGAGCAGACTTGTGGCTGTACTCATTCTTTAGCTCTGCACTGGGTAGAGGCGATTGGTCAGCCGCTTTGCCGCGGGGAAAAAAACCTCAAATGCCAGTTGAATAGGAGACCGCGTTTGGGACGGTGTGAAGAACAGAAAAACTCTTTTCTCCTGCCGGGAACTGTGCATGGATTCTTCGGCTGTCTCCTTAAACTAGGCTAGACGGAAGCTAAGCTGCCAGGTTGTATAGCAGAAAATCGATTTGACCACCACCAAAAATTCATTCGTCAGTACGATGTTAATAAATTCAGGTTTTCCAAATCTGCTGGCAGAACACCACTGGGAGTCCTCATAATTAATGCAAGGTGTTCGCGAAGGCTTATGGAAAAGAGGCTTTATTGTTCTTTCCTTTTATTAACCCCAACGAAATATGCAGCGCGAATAATGGGTATTGTGTCGACGGTTGTATATTATCGATGTTGCTTTTGTGCCAAGTACGATAATTTTTGGAGGGGAGCCTTTGGAAACGAACTGTGGCCTGCTCGTTTTTCGAGACGCCCCTGTTGGAGTGGGGAGTCTGAGTTTTTTAGTCTCAGATTTATTGAAATGTTAAACTTTCCCTCTCGTTGACAGCATTAATTCATTTGTATGCACGTTTACCTTTTCGTATTACCTTATTTTATTATTCAATACAGTGAGAAGTTACGTGCTTTACAATAGTCATTTTTGAATGTCTGGGGTTCGATTCTTATTCTCTCTCATATTCTTTGTTTCTGATCGGAAATGACTACCGGATCTTAATTTAATCAACAAAAGTCATCTTCAAAAATTTTAAGACGTTGTATATGGAAGATACTCAAAGAAAAAATTAGTATAGTCCAGGTCTATGTCGTAAAATTTGCTGAATTTTAATGCTGCACTAAACTGACATGATTGGTTGATATTTGTAGCTGTTTACTCGTAAGTGGGCTCAAGTCTGCAGGGAAACTCAGTAGCTAGGTTCATAGTTCTGTATAATATAGAAAATGTGATGAATAATTTATATCTATATTCTTAAAGAATAAATTGATCCAACCCCTAAAATTTTGCGTATATTTCAGATATTTTAAAGGCATCAGAACTGCTGCTGTCAGGATAAAGTGACATACGTGAAAAATTTTATGTTTATGGTTCCGTGCATCACTGATCTGTATTAATAATTGTCCAACGAGTTGCAATAAAAGGCAGTCTATTTATTATTCTGCAAGTTCACTCTACATGTTTCGGGTGTCAAGGAGTACACAAAACTGTAACAGCAGCCTCCGGTACTGGTCACATTTTTTGTGAAGCTACCTCCCTCCAACGTGGTCAAGCTTGGCATTTATTTAAAATGCTTAAATCTTCAGTACGGATGGCTGATTGCTGCGGTTCGGAATGGATTCTCCCATTTTATTCTAAGCGTAAGGACGTCCCACTAACTGAGGTAGAATATTTTGTAGTTACGATTCACAGAGGTTTCGTAGTTTTACTTGTATAAAAACCACAGGCACCCCATTTGCCTTGTCCTTCTTGAATTCGTACTGCATTCTGCACATCCGTAGCAGGGCACTCTTCGCAACATAACATTACACAACACGGCATGCTACTACAACACCCAACTTGTACAACGAAATTAATCTGTGACTATTTCTAGTGTGACTTTAGTAAGGAATATATAGCTCCCTGATGATGGTCTTAGGACCTAAACATGTCGGAGGGTTTTTAATGTTTTAATGTGTAAATTTTATAAATTTTATATATGTGCAGTGTTTGGTGTAATAATTGAGTTAACTAATCCGTTGTGTTTTTCGCTGTGCACAGTACGGTCAAGAAGAATATGTATGTGTCGACATGCATCTACTGAAAATTCAAATACATTTCTGAAAAATAATTGCGCCCTACATATCACATTTTACACACAGAAATTATTATTTTCTTGAATTTTCGCTGTACCTAATTCTTAAAATTAAATTTAGAATTAAAATTAGTAATTCAGAGCTACATTTGAAGTTCCAACTTGACCATATTTAAGATAAGCAGTGCACAGATACATGAAAATGTTGGTCTAATCTTCATGTAAAACAGACATTTACTGATGGATGCAAGCAACACTAATTATTTCAGAGAAGACTTGCAATTCTAAATTAAGTCTAATTCAACTCAATTCTTTCACACACAAAACGGACCGGCGACATAGGTTATACAATGAAACTTTAATTAAATTTAAGCAGTTTGTGTAGAGTTAACTAAAGTAAAGAAACGAAAAGAAAGCGGTGCCCTTAAGGTCATATAATAGACGCAAGGTTCCCAAAACTGCTATCAAAACATCATCATAAATCTGGATGAGGTTGATAGCATAATGCGTCTGCCATGACAGGCTGAGTTTCCCCATCAAGCCTTCAATGCTTGTTGCTGTCATGCTACTGCTGTTAGGTCCAAAGTAATTTGTCAAAGTCATGTCGTAAGCTACCGAAGGTTCACAACGAGCTCACTTCTATCGATTTTGAATTAACTTGTTTTTTTCCTAATATAGAAGAAAAGTGAGACAGAGACGGGAATATAGAAGAATAAAAGAGGAAAAGGAAAGAAAAATATTCTTCTTTCAGTTGGTCCCCGAATGGATCTGAAAGCCGATGTGCTCTACACTGTACTGCATCCTGCTGCTCGTCAGTATATATTTTATAGGAAACGGATAGAGAAGTGACCTAGAAATGAGATCTTGCCTGGTAGAAAATGGTCATTACTAGTCCATCTGGGTCAGTTGTCTTTTAAAAAACTCAATTTATTTTCGGAATTTTGAGGTCTCACGTACTTATTGTCGTTCTGAAAAGTGAAGCATGTACGTACGAAGATATATTACTACCTGAAGATGGTCCCGATGGACAGAAACATGGTGTAATAACCAAAAAATACTAAAAATAACAAATTTGAGTTGTGATCGACGGATTTTTTCCGCATAATTTTTTAATCACAATGGCTTGAACCGATTTAAGACGGCGAAGAAAATTCCTAATTTCAGCAACACACGATCTGTATTAAACCACTCAAACATGAGCCTTGGAAAGGGAGTCATATTAGAGGTAAAATATTATTATTATTTTTATTATCATCATCATCATCATCACCATCCTCCTCCTCCTCCTCCTCCTCCTCCTCATCATCATCATCATCACCTTTATGCAGGGTATTTATACTTATATTCCTGAGACAAACTATGTCCCTAGTGAATACAGTGTTGCAACTATTCTGTTGTTACTATTCATGGTGCTTATATCGTTAGTTTCAATGTTGAATCTATTGTACTTTTACATTAGTACTTTCCGAAATATGTGTGCAGTGCCCAGTATGGCGGTTTTCTGTAGTTCCTTGACTTCATAATTTCCTGGAATGTTGCTCACGTATTTTCTGAATGACTTTGAAATAGTCCCAGTCGCCCCTCTTATTACTGGTAAAAACCTTTGTTTTTACATTCCACATGCGCTGTATTTCTATTGTAAGGTCTTTATATTTTAGAATCTTCTCGACTTCCATTTCAATCACATTTCTGTCTACTGAGATTGCAAAGTCTACATGTTCCCTTTTCATTATCACGGATTGTAATGTCTGGTTCGTTGTTGGGGATAGTCCTATCAGTTTGTACTTGTTGATGCCACAATATGGTTACCTTGCCTTCTTGATTGTTTCTACTGATTTTGGCACATGTTCATACCAGTGTTTTTTGTCCAATTGTACCCCTGTTTCCTGGCATATGTTAAAGTGTAGTTGTGCACACACTCTAACATGTCTTTTTATAAACTGTTCTTTTGCCATTATTATTATTATTATTATTATTATTACCCTTTCGGAAATTGTTGGTCGACGCGTGCCAAATCGAAATTTTAGACTTTAGTTTGGAAATGTCGAATTTAAACATCGAAATTTCCGTTCCTCACCACACAGTTCGTCGACAAATGTCATCGACAGTGATACTGATATATTCAGTGGACGTTAGATTTAATTTAAAATGATTGGTTAGTATCCGATAATTTTACTAGATAATTTGGAAGCTGTTTATCCTCTGTTCGTGAAGTAAATCTAACCTGTAAGTGTGATTTATGTGTTAGATTGTGTTAATTATAATAATTTGTACTACTTCAAAATTGGTCTTGTGTTGATAATTGTGTTTTGTCTATTAGTTCTATTAACATTTTGTATTTTGTTCTAGTTTTATAATTGGCTCTGTGGTTTTACACTAACAACTTAATAAATAAGAAATTGATCTGAATTATTATTTGTGTGTTAAAACGTGTACATCTTTACGGAAGCCATTACTTCTTTAAAACAAATTCTGCCCGTATCTGTGACATATATAAACTTAGCTACGTTTTTTTCCAAATATCACACGTTTTTTTCCCGAAGTTTCGGTTTTTTGCTCTAGCACTTTTTATGTTGCTTTTTACTACTATATTGTTTTGTTTTATTTTTTACGTTTTTTGTTGTGTATTTGTAATGTTTTTGTTTTGTATTTGTGTCTGTGCGCTGGCTTTATAATAGGCACTTGTGCCGTTAAGCCTTCACATTAATAACTACCCACTGAAATGCACTGAGTTTTTTTCATTTTCATAATAATTATTTCAATGTCTGAAAATCACGTATAACTATTCACATGTACGGGTTTATTCCCTGTAACTCCACGTAAAAGCCGAAGTATTATTTGTAAGTGGCTCGCGACAGCTTCATTCCAAATATCTCCACTTTGAACATCATCATGTTTAAAGTCTAAGAGTAAATGGTTTCTGCTGTTTACTGCTTATTAAATTAATCAACCAAGCCCTTTCTTCTGCAGAATTATGCAATGCTTAATGTTATCAGAATATAAAATAAAGAAAGCAAAGAATTTCTTATTGTGTTTAAATATGGGAGCCCCTTCTGAAAACTCCATGGAATGACTGAAGGAAACCACGAACAGCCTCAGGCTTGAAAGCGGAAGCCATTAGGGAGTTTAACTGAGAAGCGAACCCAGAAGCACGACAAGCTTCATGGTTTTATATTTCCATACGATTCATTACGTAGTCTGTCTTGCAACAAGGCGAGTTCTGTACAGAGGTCGATCTACTGTTTCCTTTTTGAGTTTCCAGTATCCTCGCTTTTCTTTAAGTTCATCCAGCAGCTGCCTGCGTTTTCTTCGTATTCTTTCAGTTCCATCTATCTTTTCTTTCATAACGTGTTATAGAAGGTGGTTCCCACGCAAGATGTGACCAATCTATTAGAATATTCCCTTGCATAATACTTAATATTTGGCACGATTGGCCCAACTGATCCTCTCCATCCCCCTCCAACACCACATTTAAAAAACTTCCCAGATATTTCCGAAGTGCCCAAGCGTCAGCACCGTACTACAATTTGATTGAAATGCAGAATTTTACTAGTTTCTTCATTACATTTAAACCCAACTTACTGACGAAGAGAGTCTTCATGTTCAATGCTCCTATTGCATTGAGAGGACTGGATTTAATTTCAAGCGTGCATCTTGCATCATTCGTTATCTTGCTGCCCAGATATTTGCAACACTCCACAGCCTCAACCTGTTTCTGATCTATCATCTGCATTGTGTTATGTTTATATTGATATATTCAAGTTTTTTTCCATATTCATTTCCATTCCCTAGGTTCTCCCAATTTTAATTAGTCTATCATCATAGCCTGTAGCCACGTTTCTTCTTCAGCCAACAGAACAGTCTCATCTGTATCTGTCATTGTGCCACCAGTACTCCATATTCATTTATTCCTTCATGACAGACTCCACGTAACCTCAACAACTGACAGCGTCGTTAAATAACACACTTAAGAAAAGATACAACTTAGTGGTTTTCATGTAACGTAGTCACAATTCTGATCGAGTAATCCGGCGTCCAAATTTTTTAAGATTTTTAATTTCAAATTCATAACATGCCGAAAATATTGATTATCTAATGCAGTTTGGAAGAATAATTTCATCCGTAGGTTTCAGTATTTCATGTAGTTAGTGAGGTGAATTAATCATTAAATATAAACATATATAAACATATATACTTCACTGAGTTGAAATCAATGTCTTTCTGCTGCTCTGCAAAGCAGACTGTGTTTTACAGCGCTCCAGTACGAGTTAGCGTCCTTAGGGAGAGGAAAATGTTATAAATGAGTTTTATGATGCACCTTACCCAGCTGCCCCGTCTATAATTTAAACCTTCCTGTTTGACATGTCGGAAGCTACAACACACTTCGGGAAAAAATTGCACTTTCAGATTAAGGGAAGTTACCTACTTTTCCAGAGGGAATGAAACCATAATAATAATAAAATAATAATAATAATAATAATGACACAACTGAAGAAATAAATTGTGAAGTTTAGTAATAAAGTTTCTGGCAGTTACATTTAAGTCTTTCCAAACATATAACAATGTAATATCTAAAAATTTGTTTCTTTATTGTACTAAATCCCTCTTAAATCCCGTTATGGGTTTTGGAAAGGCTAATACACACACACACACACACACACACACACACATATATATATATATATATATATATAGTGCGTTAAACATATCTCTTGTCAACGTCTACAATTTAAAAAAAAAGTCTACAATCTTCCTTCGGATTAGATTCCTGACACGGTATTTTGAAGAATTCTAAATCTTCCATCAACTGTTTTGGAAGAATAAGTATTGTGGAGTTACAGTCCACTTCTTCACTAAAGGAAGGCATATGCCTTGCGTTCGAGTGCTCGAAGTCTGGTATACTTTAAGGCGAAGAATTGCGAGCCATATATCTTACCGTTTTTGCGGCGAGCACCGTGACCATGCATTTGATTTAATGGGTTCTAGTTAAAAAATGTGACGACGCCATCGCTGTATTTTCTCAGAATCAGAAGAGGGAAAGTGAAGCGGCACGTAAAAAACTTACGCCCTTTTCTACAGACGGAGGAATTACATAACATACATTTCATTTTACAAGTGATCAATTCCCGGTTTGAAAATAATGACTCAACAAAAATCTAAAGAGGTATCTGTAGCAGTAAAACCGATAGACTGGAAATAGATTTTGGACATTTATTTTTGAATTCGACAGGAACAAACTAAATTAATTATTTTGAGTTCTCCCTTAGAAGGTAATAGTATCTGTCTATTCAGGAATTTTTGGACTGTTATTAGACCTAAATTTTCAGTATCACGTGTAGGGCAGCCCGCTGTACTCCATGTTTTGGGGCAAATCCAACTCATATCCACATACAATATTTGTATAATTAATTTGTATTTTTTTTCTCCTGTTTGGCCTGTACCTTCCAACTGAGAACATTTTTCAGATTCTAAATAAGACTTTCCTATGAATTTATCGCTTCCCCTTTCATGAATCACAACTCATCCATCTAATCTTCTATGCTGTTATAATAAAAAAAATATTTCCTGAAGATTTATAAGAGTAAAGCCCGCATTTATATAATTCAGGAACAAAATTTACATTCTTAGAAGTCAAGTTTATCGTTATATTCTACACTTCAACACCTTTAGGTACCAGAGGGAAGGCCAGAAGATTATAAATTGTACGATGGAAACATTCATCGAACAGAATGTGCTCTTAATTCCTAAGTGAATGAAACTTATGTTTGTTGCTGTCGTTCAAAGGTACCTAAATCCGGTCACATGTGCTTTTTGGCACTGATGGTGTAATGGTACTGTAAATAATGCCTTCAGCACGTGTTCTGTTACCCAGGAAATGTTTGTGTTCAAACATAATACTGTGGCAGAAGACCTTTATTTTGAAACGGATTGTTCTATAAGAAGGAAATATTCAACAAATTTTCGGATCTCTAAAGAAATTTGGATTGTGAATAAGTGCTGATACGTGTGTTCTATAAGACGTTTCTTACTCAACTTTCCTCATGTAACGTAATTTGATTTACCTGTGTTTAGAATCAGTGTTAGTTACTTGTCTTGTAGTGTAACATTAGTCTGCTAGGCTGTCTGTATAATTTTGTGCTTCTTTTCATTTTTAGCGTAGAACGGGATTTCTTGATTTTGAATGCAAATCTTTAGACTGTACATATAATAAACACAATTATATACGTCAGCACTACTTATTTATTAAAACATAGGCTACATGTTTCGACCCAACATTACGTCATCCTCAGGCCTGCGGCAGACTAAGTCATTGGTGCTGTGTGTATATTGGGATCCCAATATACACACAGCACCAATGACTTAGTCTGCCGCAGGCCTGA